>ERZ1035032.1891-NODE-1891-length-12267-cov-7.640354_pt1 | contig 12267 bp, 8 predicted proteins | sample MGYA00520693_ERZ1035032 | MGnify/ENA primary metagenome ERZ1035032 (study PRJEB33766, sample SAMN09781740) | gut metagenome | biome: gut microbiome | host: Homo sapiens | place: Madagascar | study: EMG produced TPA metagenomics assembly of the PRJNA485056 data...
CTCTTTTTGCTGAATATTCAGCTATAAGACATACGGCTTTAAATTCTATAACTTCTTTAAATTCTATAACTTCTAATATAGCATTACATGTATTCCTTCATAGCATCGTCGCTAAGGTCGTCAAGCGACTTGCCAGCCTCTTCTGGAAGGATAACGCTCTGAGCCAACTTGTCGAAGCTTGCCTGGCTCTCCTTCTTCAACTCGTCCTCGCTCTTGGCGCTGAGCACAGTCTTAATCTCCTGGTAATCGGGAGCTGTCTCCTTAACCTCACGAATAAACACACACTTGTTGTAGAGCTTCTTCTGCTCGGCGGTCATATTAGGATATACTTTAGTAGCGTCGATAGCCTCTGCCTTAAGACCACGCCAGCTCTTCATCTGCTGCTTGCGGATGTTCCATATCAAGCCAATCTCCTTAGGAGCCTTAGTACAGATAACCGGACCAGCCTTTACATACTTGCCAAACGATAGAGCCTTAAGGCCAAGATTTGGGAGAGCAAGTGTAGCATTGGCGCTCTGCATGGCAGCAAGAGCAGCCTGAGAGATGATGTTGGCAGAAAGCATACCGCAGTTAACAAACTGCCAGTTAACGGCGCCGCGTGTAAGCAGATTGCCCTGATCGTCCTTCATATAAGCCTGAACATAGTATTTGCCGTTAACGTAAAGAGTGTCCTCTTTGTATTGGTATGTGTCAACCATCTTGTGGAACTCGCTCATGTTGTTCCAGATACTGTCTACCGACATAAGGTAGGCGTCAACAGTCTCGTTGCCACTCTTGGTTCCGTCCCACTTCCATTCGTAAGCTTTTTTCTCTTTCTTCTTGTTGTCCTTTGCTACGCCAGCAATTGGGAATGCAATGAGCATAGCCATTGCGATAAGTGCTAATGAAGTTAACTTTTTCATAGTGTTTTTGTTTTTGTAATTATAAATTGGTTAGTTATTATTTGCATTCCAACGTTATCGTGCCCATATCCGATGTCTCCTTGGTTATAGAGCGCGGATAAGTCTCGCCGTCAAAGTAGATGTACTCTACGGGTTTTGGCAGATAGAAGTCGAATGTACCGTCGGCTTTTACCGCTCCAAGACGCATGCGCTTGGTGGAGCTTTTAACCTCTTTGGGACTGTCTACTGCAAAGATGCCAATTCCATGTAGGTCGCGAATGAAGTTCTCGCCCTTTACGGCACGTCCAGTTATGTGCTGGCGATGTCTTGTTATTGTTACCTGCTCGGCATTGGTTCCGAGAGGATGGCTCTTCATCTGCTCAAGCACCTCGGCACGCATCTTGTCTACACCCTCTACTTCGGGGAATCGGTCGTTAACCATACTTAATGCACGATATCGGCCACCAAGAAACTTGTACACTTGTTCGGAGTCTTTGCCATACTGAGCCTTGGCACGCTCAATTTCCTGACTGAATCGCTCGGCCATGAACAAGTCCTTGCGTATCGACTTAACCATGTCAAGCTCAAACTTCAAATCATCAAGCTTGTCCTTGGGCGCATCCTTATGACTTATCGCCTTTTCGTATATTTCGCATATCTTGGCATAGAAGGCAGGATCGGTATGCTGTGAGCGCTGGTCCCACATATCCTTAGCCTGCTGTATCAAACCGTCGTAGCTATCGGTAAGAGCAATAACTGGATAGCGGCGCTTCTCCTTAGCCTTGATGCCGGCAAGCTGAATGTCTACACCCTTAATGCCATTGCCTCCAAGATGAATAACGGCATAGCGGTCGAGCTGTTCCTGAATACTCTGTATCTTATTGTCGAGCTCGTCCATCTTAGGGTTGAGATAGTCGTCGCCCAAGGCCTCGAGCTCCTTTTGTGCATTGGCAAGGTCGGCAGACATCTTGTCAAGCTGTGCCACATCGATAACAAACGACACGATACGCGCACCCGTAGCCGAAGCCTTCTCGGTCTTAGGCCAAGCCGACTCGATATTAAGGTCTTTAATAGAAGTAGAGAATTCTACGTAAGCCTTGCCTTCAACAAAGTAGCCACCGGGGCTATCGTCGTGTTGCACCTCAATACGGCGCAATGTGTCGGCAATCTCCTCAAGCTCGAATGTTGTGCGAAATCCCGAGCGCAAGCCTTTGGCAACGCATCGTTCGGTAATAGCACTGCCCTTGCGTCCCATTTGGAAAGAGCTCTCACGATTGGCTGTAAGCTGTGTGCTGAAATCGTAAATGTACTTGTTGCCCTTGCGTGTAACGGGCTGAGCCTTATCGTTGGTCTCGGGAGTAATAACCCAATCGCCCTGTGTAGACACAAAGCGCACGGCAGCCGTACCAGATTGAACGTCGGCAGCACTTGCCGCCCCTTGTTTCTTACATTCTATGGTTTGAGCCTGAAGGGCAGATGCAGATAGGAGTGTAACGATTGATACAAAAAGATGTCTGTTCATTATCTACTGTTAAGTTGTGCTATATCCAGTGTGTGATGTAATGCAGGGTTATTTAACCTGCATAATGTCGTTGTTGAAGTCGCCCAACGAGAATACCTCATCGGTATCGAGCTTCTTGCCATTAAGCATATCCGGTTGCCATGTGCGAACCTCAATCTGCGGTTTGTCGTTGTTGGTGAAGTTCCACAACAAGAAGATATAGCCATCGTCGCTATAGTTGCTTGAACGCCACTTCTGATGCAAGCGCACGCCATAGAAGTTCTTGTTCACATCCGAACGTGTAACAGTGCCGCATCCACCGTCCATACCATCGATGCCAACCTCGTCGAACTGTACGTCAATCCATTTGTTGTTCTTAAAGCAATTGGCAAGGTTGCGCATATACTGGCGCTTGTTCTGCTTGCTGTATACAATCTTCTGAGTGCTTGTACCAAACTCTCTGTTGGTTTCCTCCACCACGCGTCCGGTAATGATAAGAGCCTTGTCGGAGAATATCTTCTGCATAAACGGCAAGTTGTGCTCGTTGTAAGCTGTGCGCAAGCGGTCGCACCAAGACAATATCTCAAGTTTGCGCTCGGTGTCTACTGGGTCGCCCTTAGAACATTTTTCAAGAGTTTCGCCAAGTTGCGAGCCAAAAGAGAAACGGAAGTCGGATATATTGCCCGTCTTGTCAAACTCTACAACAGCCTCCTGATATGTGCCATCGCCATAGGCACCGTCAGTAGCGATGATAAGAGGAATGCTGCGCACCATATAACTCTTGCGGAAGTTCCATAGACGGTCGGTAACCTCGTCGTCGCAACAATAGAAGTGCGCCACAACCCATAGGGTGTTGAGGGTTTCCTTAGCCGCAGCACTAACGTTCAGACCTTCATAGCTAAGCGGGCGGTCGGCATCCTTGGCGCTGTTAATCTCGGTAAGCAGCGCAGAGAGATTATGCTCTATACGGCTTATAACAGCCTTGTCGTTGATGCCAGGGTCGGCGTTAACCTTAACATTTATGGCTGATGCCGGTGTGGAGAACACTGCCAAGGCAAGCAGTATTGTCATAAAGAAGTGTTTCATATCGCGATATCGTTGTTATTGTTATTATGTATACTATATTTATTTGTTGGCAAACTTAACACAGAGAGCAGCGCAGTTGGGATAGTTGCGCTCGTGGTCGGGCTTCTGTGTGGCAGCATTTCTACGCTGCTTGCCATCTGTAAGCACCGCAGCTATGTCGCCATGCGAATCGTATATAACGAGCCAATAAGCCTCCTTGTCAGCAACAGCGTTATACTTATTATATTCGGTTACAGTGCCGTTGGCTTTCATGTCCTTAAGCCATACAGCGGCTGTCTTTACATTAGTGAAGGTAGCCATCTTCTTGGCTGCTTCGGGTATGGCTTGTGGCTTCTCCGGTATAATCTTTTCTAATGTTGAGGCTGCAACCTCAGTTGTAGTGGCTTTGGTTTCAGCTTTAACTTCGGCTTTTGGTTCAGCTTTAGCTTCTGCAACCTCAGTTTTAGGTTGGGCAGACTCAGTCTTAGGTTGAGCAGACTCGGCTTTTACCTCGGCAACATCGGCCTTCGGAGTTGTTACATCGGCTGTTGGTGCGGCAACCTTGGCAGTTTCGGTATTGGCAACATCAGCCTTCGGCTCATTCGTCTTTGGTTTAGGAGCTTCAGTCTTAGCGCTTGCCTTAGGTGCAGGAGTCTCGGTCTTAGCCACTTCCTCCTTAGAAAGAACAACCGAGTTGTCGGCAGGAATGATGTCGTTTTTCTTTACATACATAAAAACGCGGTGCATATTTGAACCACGTGGCATAGTTACGGTTTGCTGCAATCCCTTTTGGTTGTTAACCACAATATTGTTTGCACCACGCAGCTTCTTCTGTGAGGCAACATACTCGTTGATGTTCTGTAGGAAAACATCCTCGGCTATGCTCTTGGCTTCTTCCTCTGTACGGCATGTAGCCTCTGCATATACGTATGTGCCAGGTGAGCGTTTAACCTTTGTAATAAGAGCCTTTTCGGCTGCATAATCCTTTTGGGCAAAGCCCGCAGTAGGGCAAAGTATAGCAAACAAAGCTATGACGAGTTTAGCGTAATGTTTCATATTCGGTGAGATTTAAATATTCTTGTTTAACATTGTGCAAAGGGATGTAGGCAGTAAGTCGGGCTTTGAAGGTGCCCTTGCCATTGTCGGTTATGATGTCGGGCGTAATGCTTACCGAAATCATATGCATGTATCCTCCGTTTTTGTTGGCAAGCAACAGCAGTCCTTCTATATTGTCGCCTTGCTTCTTCTTAATGGCAAAGAAAGGAGTGCAGTGCTCAACATTGCGGAAGTAGTTGAGAACGTCGCGCCATTTAAGCGTGATATTTGTTGGAGTGTTGTCGTATAGACTGAATGTAATGTCGGCGTAGGCCTCGTTTGGCATATCGTCGGCAAGCATAAGATTTGCCACAGAGTGTGGCATTTGTTTCTTGTTGAACACATATTGGCGTGTGTTGCCGTCTTTATTGTTCTCAAGATAGAGGTTGTTGTTGAAAGCCGGACCAATGATGTAGGTTCCCGATTCGGGCAGAGGATTGAATGTAGATGCCTTATGACGCTTAAGATTGCGTATAAGGTTCTGTTCAAGTTCGCGTGTATCGCATCCGCTCATCATGCGCCAGTCGAGATCGTATACAATCTCAAGCAGTTTCTTGCCGTTCTTGTTCCACGTTACACGACTTTTATGATATTCAATCTCGTTGATGTTGAAGTCGCACAGACTGTCTATATTGAGAGCAGTGCGTGGACTGCCTACATTATAATATACAGGCTTTTGCGCAAGAATAAGAGCGTTCTCGGTACCGCTTGTAAGATTAACCTCAAGCAAGTAGCGTTCGAGAAAGTCGCACGAAGGGCGCAGCTCGTAAGGCAGACTGGTAGGAAATAGTGCCAGTCCGATGTGTTCCACTTCACCGTAGCTGTTGTATCTTCGGTGTATATGGTAGTTCTTTTTAGTCAGCTTCAACGTCTGGTCTATTGTTTGCAGCCGTCGAGTTGTATAGTTTTCGGCATGCGCCGTTATGCTGCTCGTAACGAGCAGCATAACGGTTAGCAACCTATAGAAGAAATTGAAGTGTCTATTCATACGGAGTGTTTGTAAAGTTAAGTATTACTCTTTGTTGGGAGATGGGAGTCTTACTCGTGTGTAAGAGTCTCGCTCGGTGAGCCATCGGCATGATACCAACGTACGAGATTAACCTCACCGTCAACCCATTTGCCTTGCACCTTGTCGCCAGGCTGAGCTACACGGCTTGTACCTGGAATACGGTGAGCCTTCTTGAATGTCATAGTAGTGCCGTCGAATGATGCATAGCTTGACCATGACTTAGGCTTAGGAGTTTTGGGCTCAGGCTTAGGTTCTGGCTTAGGCTCTGGTTTTGTTTTGTCAACTTCAGGTTTAGGCTCATTAACTTTAGGCTCTGCTTTAACAGAATCTTTAGTAACAGGCTTGATTGTATCGGCAGGCTGAGTGGCAACAGTATCCTTGGCAACAGTCTTCTTAGTGTTATCGCCACCAGAAGACAGCCCAAAGTAGGCTCCGCCACCAATAGCAGCAATAGCTACAGCTGCAATGGCAATCTTCTTCCATGTGTTTCCTGGAGGAGGTGGTGGCGGTGTTGTTGGCACCAATTCCATCTCTTCGCCACATTCAGGACACTTAAGTTCCTGGTCGTCGTCTGTAATTATTTGTACTTTGTTGGCGCGTGAACACACGCCAACATTTTTACACATAGCTCTTCTTTCCATTTCTAAGTGCTTTTTATATGTTTTGCTATAATGTTTTATTTCAGAGAGTTTACATCATCATTGGAGGTGGCGGTGGGGGAGGAGTACCTGTCATGAAGATGCAAGCAAGCTCGGGCACAGTACCAGCTGCAGCCCATCCTGCCATACCATCCTTCCATACGTATGTCTGCTTGTTAAGAGTGCCGGCAGCAACTTGCTGTTTAAGCTGAGCAACATCAAACGGACCCGATTGCTGGTTGTTGGCATATACATAGTACTGCTGTGTTGGTGGTGGAGGAGGTGGGCATCCGCCACCAGTTGTAGGACCAACATTTTGTGTAGTCTGGGTTGTTGTGGCAGTTTGCTGACCTGCTGGGTGCTCCAAAGCCTCAAGCATTTGGTTTATTTCAACTTTCTCTGCGTCAGTTGCTACATAAAGCGAAGGCAAGTATCCCAGTTTCTTGCATGTTTGCTTATTGGCAGGGAGGAATCCCTTATAGTCCTCAAGCTGAGTTTCGAATCGAGCAACCTTGCCTTGTTTAGAAGCCATGAGCTTGTCGTAGTTCTGCTTGAGTGTATATACCGATTGTAAATAGCGTGGGGTAAGCATTGTCTCGAGAGTGATAACTACAATCTCGTTGCTGTTTCCACCCCTTGACACCTTTATACTGCCTTCAGGAGTGAGACTCTTAATAATGTCTTCAACCTTCTGGAGGAAAGCCTTGTCGACATCATAGTCAGGCAAGATGACAAACATAGTAGAACGAACCTTAGGACCGTTGTTAACCTCTACATCGCGGTGCTTGTTAAGTATCGCGGCATGACGTACAAGGCGACCGAGTTTCTCGCGCAGACCTTCGTCGTTGCCACTAAACTCATCGTGCAGTTTCTGTATGATGTTAACGCCAATAAGCTTTTCATATCCCGGTATGTAGTCGCGACCAACCTCGTTAGTGAAGAAGTTGGAAGCCTCGCGCAGACCCTCGTTCTCAAGCATGCTGATTATGTTGCCCGTCTTAAGCTTCTCGGATACCTCGCGGAAGTTGGGCTTATCAGGGTTAAGAATGCCCATGATGCCGGCGGTGGTTATCTTGATACGCTCGTCGTTGTCATGCTCGTTGGCTATACAACCCTGCTGTATTGTGTGAACCTTTTGCGGATCATAGTTCTTGATGACAACACCCTTGAGGCTTTGGTTCTCCTCAGTTTCTGCAATGCAACGGCTGTTAATGGCACCAGAGAGAGTCTCGTAAGCATTCTTGAACTGTGCAATTGTATTGTCGATATCGCTCTTTGTAACCATAAGAGCATTGATAAGGTCGTCTATCAACAGTTTGGCAAAGCCATAGCTCTCCTTCCATGTCATAAGGATGTATTTCTCCTTAACGGCAGCGGTGAACTTCTGCGAAAGAACGTTCTTGTTGTTGCCACCCATGGCAGCAATAAGCTTACCACCAAGACCTATGTCGCACCAATCCTTGTTGAGCTGTTCCATAGCAACATTGCGACGCTTAATCTCGTCGTCGGCAGAAGCAGCAATCTTAACAAGGTTGGCTTTCTCCTCTTCCAGGTAACCAAGCAATGTCTGTACTATACCACTTAGCTGTACGAGTGAACGTTCGCCGCTCTCCCAAAGCTGAAGCAAGTCTTTGTTGATGTTTTCAATAATAGCCTGCACAATAGCTTCGCGACCAAATCGAGCCTTCTTTTCATAGAAAGTAGTAACACCATTCTGTCCTACCTCTGCTATTGGGCGGAAGTCCTTATCGAAGAAACGCTTGGTCTTGTTGCGTATGGCAACAAACTTATCCTTATGCTCAATCTCGTTGTTGGCAAGAACCTCGCGTGCGAATGTATCAACAACGGCATACTCGTCGGCGATAGGCAACCACCCCTCCTTTTTATGATCGGGTAGTATAGGCTTAGATAAGCACAGATGCTCGCGTGATATGCACCACTTCTGCTTCTGCTCAGGTTTTGTGATAAAGGCATAATCGTCGTTGACGGTAGGTTCTGACACATAACCCGACTCGCGAGAAAGATTATTGTAGAGCATCTTGAGCAATGCCTGATTGGCAAATGTATAGCCAAAGTACTCCTTAATCTCCTGCTCAGGTATAGCAAGACGCTTTATGCCGAAACTGTTGTACTTGAAGCAATGAGGTGTATCATAGTCGGAATACTTAGGATTCTCACCCTTCTCCACATCGTTAAAGAAGTGGGCTGCGCTCTCAGTTCCGTTCTCACCGATACGGCGGTCGCTCAAAGCTACGCCTACAGTCTTCTGATATATCAGTTCGGCAATTGTAGAAGGAATAACCTTACCAACATCAAATCTAACGCTTTCGCGGTTGGTGTCGGTAATGAGGTAAGCCGAATAGAATGGCAACTCAAGCTCAAGACGCTCCACATCGTAGTCGCGCTCGCTAAGGTTCCAAGGTTTGAATAGTCCAAGGTCCATAGCCGACAACTCGGTAAGTGCAACATATCCGTTGGGTTGATAATTATTGGTAGAAGCCCATGACGGATTAGGATGCTCTTCTGGTAGGAGAAGATAAAGAATGATTTTGTTGCTTGACAAATCGGGGAACTGGCGTCTTAGCTGCGCAATAACGTCAACAACACTACCAGAGCCAGTACCACCAGCCAAGCCAGCTATAACATGATATGTAATCTTACGTCCATCTGGATTATAGCTAAGATTACGCGCCTTAACGCCAACCATACGGTTGAACTCGGGAGCACCGTTGGCAAAGAGCAAACGTCCAAGGCGACGCTTCTGTCCAGCTGCACCCTCACTGATTTTAGGATCATTGATAATATTGCGCCAATCATCAGAATTGCCAAGCCAAGGAGCAAGATAAGGGAAACGAGAACGGTTATTAACATAGTCGGCAAGGTTAGCAGCCGGTATCTTCACGATGCTGTCGGCATCGAGAGCTATGTTGTTGCCCATAACACTCCATTGTGCAGGATCCTTCATCTTGAGATCTTGCTCACTTGAGTCTACATACAAATAGTCGAGCCAAAGGTCCTTAGGCTTTACTTCGCCATTGAATCTCTCGTACATTAGTTTTCGGAAAGCAGCAAGAACACGTCCGCCAGTGCCTCCTAGTCCGATAAGCAAATGATTTTCCATGTTTTTTCGGTTTTATGTTCTGTTTTATTTGTTGCAAGTGTTGAACAGTTTTTGTAGAATTGTATGAAATCAGTATAGAGCGTGTATATAATTGTCAGAATGTCTAAAGCTCGGTTGTTGAATTTAATACCGAGTTGTTAGAGTGTTGAAGCAAGGTTGTAGGGGCTTTAAAAGCCCCAGTCAGTACCGCTGCTGCCAGATGAGCCGAAGCAATCGTCTGTATTAGACGACAAGCTCTTTCCGCTTCCCTTGCCAGTACCCGGAACAATGAGCACCACGAATAATGCTACTACTATCATTCCAAGCATCCACCATACACGGTGCCATATAAAAGAACTGAGGTAGCTACGCATCGTTTCGGCCATACGTTCAGGCAATTGACTATAGTCGTTGCCACCAAAGTTGCAAATACCACAATATGTTCTGATTATAGGAAACTCTTCTCCAACTTTGTCGAGAACCCATTGCGACTCGTTTGTGGAGATTGTTCCATATTCGTTTTCAGTAAGTTGCGTGATGTATATCTCGGCAGCGTCTACCATACCTTTTGCCTTGACGGCACCTATCAGTAACGACGACTGAATAGTGAGTAATACAGCGAGCACCACACCAGTAATGAAGAAAGGAATAGTGCGTACAATGTTTTTATTGTATTCTTTCAGAAAGAAATACATAATAGCCATAAGTGTGGCTGTGACAAGAAGACCGTATAAGATGCAGCTTGCCCCTGTCTGGAAAAGGTTGTATATTGTCATAATCAGTTAGATTTCTGTGGTTAATATATTATATGGTTAGGGTGATTGCGAGTTTTCTCGAATTTTGTGCTTTATTGAGTGAGAGTGAGGTGTTACACCGCAAAGTTATAATAATTTTTGCAATAGAGAAAGTAATGTAGAGGAAAAGTTACACTTTTGTACGAATAGAACCCTTTTTTTACCGTATGACACTAATAGTTGTCGTAGTGTTGTCTTTTCTTTTAACAAGTAGGTAGAGCAACCAAGCTTACAGATAAGCCAAACATCAACAAAAATAAGTGGCTATCGCCCTTTTTATTGCAAATAATCCACTTTCAAGTACGTCTAAGTGGAAAAAGATGTGTATATTTGCCGTAAAAATCTTTAATATACATATTATATATATTCTTTAGATGAAATTTATTAAAATGATAAGGCGTATACTCGAATTAGTTATGCTGCCATTGCGCCGTAACTGGTCGTTCTTCGTGTTTATGTATCTGCTCGGCTGTGTTACGGCATGGGCAACGTTGCCTAATGCGCGTGGTGCAAGGCTTTATGACAATCTTTATCCCGAACTCTTCTTTGACGTGTATGTGCTTGCAGCTATACTTACAGTGCTGCCACATAAGGTGCGTATATGGGTAAGAGGAGTGTTTTATGCGGCATTATACATGGCATCCATTGTGGATGTATATTGCTTTGTAAAGTTTCAGTCGACATTGACACCTACAATGCTATTGCTTGTAGGCGAGACAGATACGCGTGAGGCAAGCGAGTTCTTAAGCTCGTGTGTGTCGCCAGATATATTGTTGAGCAATGTAGGTTGGGTACTTATGCTGCTCTTAATACATATATTAATGACGTTGCGCCTGCGTTTCCCACATTTTATACCTAAGGACTGGTGTCGACTGGTGCGCTCCATACATGCACGTGGCATATACTTCATGCGCCGAGTACGCCCTGTTACAGAGGTAGCTGTGCTTGTGATGCTTGTAGTGTCGATAGTACTTAGCGCGCACAATAAGGCAGCCACCTTTAAACTTATGACAGGCAAGACTATAGGCGAGGTGGAACACACCCTTACAGAATCAAAGCATGCTGTGCTTTATCAGCCTATATACCGCTTGGTGTTCAGTGTGTATGCCAATACGCTAACGGCAAAGCAGGTAGACCGCCTTGTAGCAACTGTGGATAAGGTAAAGGTAGACTCGTGCTCATTCCGATCGCCTAACATCATACTTATAATAGGCGAGAGCTACAACCGTCATCACTCAAGTCAGTATGGCTATGTAATGCCAACAACACCGCGCCAGCAAAAGATGGAGAAGCGCGGACGCCTTGTTAAGTATACCGATGTGGTTAGTCCATGGAATCTTACAAGTTTTGTATTCAAGCATATCTTCTCTACATATACTGTAGGCGATAAAGGCGAGTGGTGCGACTATCCGCTCTTCCCGGCTGTGTTCCGTAAGGCAGGCTATCATGTAACCTTCATTACCAACCAATTCTTGCCCAAGGCAAAAGAGGCAGTATACGATTTTAGCGGAGGATTCTTCTTGAATAATCCCAAGCTGTCGGCGGCCCAGTTTGACTCGCGCAATACAAAACTACATGAGTTTGACGAGGATTTGTTGCGTGACTATGAGGAATTGCAAAGCCAAAACCGCGACAACAACCTTATTATATTCCATCTCTTAGGACAGCATGTGCAATATAGACAGCGCTCGCCAAAGGACAGAAAGAAGTTTAAGGGCGATGATTATAAGGAACTAAAGCCAAATCTGAATGCACGCGAACGCCAAACACTTGCCGACTATGACAACGCTATACTGTACAACGACTCCGTTGTTACGGAGATAGTGAAGAAGTTTGAGAACGAGGATGCCATAGTGTTGTATATTCCCGACCATGGTGAGGAATGCTACGAAGGCGACATGCACTTCTTCTGCCGTATGCACTCGGCAAAGGTAGACGCACGTTTGGCACATGCCGAGTTTGACATACCTATGTGGATATGGTGCTCGCGCAAGTATATAAAGCGACATCACGAGATATTCCGTGAAGTGGTAAATGCGCGTAACCGCAAATATATGACTGATGCGTTGCCGCATCTGCTGATGTATCTTGCTGGTATAGACTGTCCTTACTATAAAGACTCGCTCAATCTGCTGTCGCCCGAATACAACGAGAGTAGACCGAGAATACTAAAGGGAACAGCTG
>ERZ1035032.1894-NODE-1894-length-12250-cov-10.240836_pt1 | contig 12250 bp, 11 predicted proteins | sample MGYA00520693_ERZ1035032 | MGnify/ENA primary metagenome ERZ1035032 (study PRJEB33766, sample SAMN09781740) | gut metagenome | biome: gut microbiome | host: Homo sapiens | place: Madagascar | study: EMG produced TPA metagenomics assembly of the PRJNA485056 data...
TTATTATTCTGATATGCAATCATTCAAGGAGGTACCGCATACATGGTACAATATTACAATACAGGGGATAAGGATAGTACGAATCTCATCGCCTATGCCAGTGATCTTTCCATGTTCGCTATGCTGTTCACAGATATGCAAAATGGAACTCGTGACTACGGTAATGATCGTCCGATCAAATCTGTCGAAGTCGCTATCTTATCTACGATTGAACAAAATCCAGGGATTACCGTAAGTGATTTATCCCAAAAACAACATCGGACAAAAGGAACTATTTCATCCATTGTTTCCAACCTAGAAAAAGGTGGCTACATTTACCGCGAAAAGCGTCCCGGTAATGCAAAAGTAGTGCATCTATACACTACTCCGGACGGTGAACGTCTGAATACCCTTTATATCGCTTTTGTCACAAAAAAAACAACAGAGATACAGTCAGAACTATTAAAGGTCTGCTCTATCAGTGAAATGAATTCTTTTTGTAAAGTCTTACATGAATATGTTAAATTATTGTCAAAAGCTTTTGATGAAGAATCCTAGCAGAGAGATATTTAAAAACACAAGGTTTTTATATCTCTCTTTTTTCTCCCCAAAAACAGGAAGTTTTTTCTGACATTTATTTACCGAATCAGAGTAGGGTGTCAAAACGTTTGCATTTAAGTTTATAAAACAAACGTTTTGACCCTCCATATCCGAATCATGAAAAAAGACAGAGTATCCAATTTTAGGACACTCTGTCTTTTTTTATTCAACGTATCAACGCTTGAATTATTCTTTCAACACACTAATCTTTTTCTTATTAATTAAGCTTCTTTGTTGTTTGCTGCACGGAATTTTACGATTTTTCTATCCGAAATAAATGCACAAACAAGACCAATTGCCATAGCCAAAATACAGCTTAAGAAGATCTTTTTGTATCCACCTACAGGATCAGCTTCCAGCCATTTACCACATAATGATGTGTAGAATGTATCCGGAATGAATCCGATTAAGGATGAGATACCGATAACACTACCAACGATGTTCTTAGGTGTTCCTTCCTCATCTACTGTTGCGTAGTACAGAGCACGGAATACATAGATCATCATAAGAGCAACTGTCATTACAACAAGCATTGGCCACATAACTGCTGTAGATGCTGGTAAGATTTCCATAACAATATATAAACCAGCTCCAACAACACCGGCTACGATCATAGGTTTTGTGGAACGTTTTAATTTAGTTGCTAAAATACCAGCTGCAGATGCAGCGATTAACTGTGTAACGATCTTGCTGTAGTTTGAATATAAAACACCGATTTTTACCGGTAATCCACAAATGTTCTGTAAGTATGGTGCAAAATAAGTTGTAGATGCAAGACACATAGATCCACAGAAGATCATACCTGCTAACAGATAAGTAACTGGACACTTGAATGCAACACCCATCGCTTTGATACTGTCAAGTAATGTAGCATTTGTTGCATTTTCTGTATTCTTTGGCTTCGGCATTAAAACTGCTAAAAGAATACCGATCACGATCATAACAACTGAGATAATTGATACATTTAATCTCATTGCCTTTGTGCTGTCAGCTGCATTTACTGCATAAATAGATGTAAAGATAATAGTAAGAACCAGGCCTGAAACACCACGTCCTGCTTCCAGGCTTCCGAACATACCACCCTGTTCTCCCTCATCAGCGAGCATGTTGACACATTTTACAGAAGAAGACCAGAATGTAAGTACGGTTGTTACTGCAAATAATACATGGATCAGTAACAGGATTGTGTAGCTTGGGAATGTTGCTTCCCAGAGACCAAGAACACCTGTTGAAACCATGGAAAATACAAGTAACTTCTTGCAGTCAAATTTATCTGCTACCCATCCACCTGGCAGATATAAAATAACGTTTGCAATACCATATACGTTTAATAATTTACCATAATCAGCATCTCTTCCAACAAGACCCATAGCCTCCTGTAATGGTGTATAGTATGTATACATCAGGTATGGCAACATATAAATGGTATTCATTGCCAGGATCATAAGAATCAGAGTAACTACTTTACTGCTTTTTGATTTTTGTGTCATAACGTTTCCCCTCCACGTTTTCTCTATCATTATTTTATATGATTCCGTTATATGGCAGCGCCCAGCCGAATAAAAGGAAGAGTGTCACTGCAATTCCTGCTGCGATCAGAAGATATCCAAATACTTTGTCGATCTTGTAATCTTTTATTACCTTTTCAGACTCCGGTAATATCAGAAGTTTTTCCCGATATGCTTTTTCCTGCTCTGTCACCGGATGTAATTTTGATCCGAGTATCGCAAAAAAGAGGCTCAAGTAAATTCCAATAAAGAATGGGTCTAAAAAGTTAATAAATACAGTTGCAAATGATTCTACATGAAATCCAACCAGACATTTTGTAACAATGAATCCAACAAATCCTGCAATCATAGACCATCTCGCTCCGGTAGCGGAAAGCTTTTTACTTACCACACTTCCGATGGCGGAAACGCCCCAGCTTGCTGCGATGATCGTAGATGCAAAATAAGTAACGATGCGGACACTTCCAATTCCTGTATATGCTAACAGTAAGGAAATAGCACCGAGGATCAGCATTATCACTCTGCTGACAAATAACTGCTGCTTTTCACTTTTAAATTCCACAAAAACAATATCCGATGTAATAGAAAATCCAATGACCGACAGGAATGTGGATGCAGAAGATAATCCTGCTGCCATAATGCCGGCAAGCATCAATGTTCCGACGAACTTCGGCATTACATGAAATGCTGCCCAGATCAGAACTCTCTGCGGATCTTCCATTCCAGGGTTAAGGTTCAGTACAGTCACAGACTGCAGATTCAAATACATCAGGAAAATCACCGTACATGCCGCTGCGATCGCACCTGCGCGGAATGTAACATGCTCGCTCTTTGCCATCATGTTACGTCCTGCCTGCCAAGGCGATACCGACACCGTAATAAACCAGATAATTCCCATTGTCACTGCATACATCACTGCACCAAAAACATCTGTTGCCCCAGCTCCTGGAATATTGCCATGATAATCCAAAAGGTTCTCCGGAATGTTTGGATTATTCATGAGATTCTCCAGCAGATGACCAATTCCACCCTGTGCCTTGAAAACATAAGGACCGGCAATGATCGTCGCTATTAAAAATACCATGAACATCATCGTATCCGTAAGAATAACTCCTTTCGAACCGGAATAAAAAGTAAAAGCGGTAAAACAAAACCATGCCAGGAAGAGACAGAACTCATAAGAAAGACCTGTCAGTTCCTGCATTAAAATTCCAACTCCGGTGATACATGAGAGCAAATACGCTGTGAGGGAAACTGCTGTAATAATTCCTGCAACTCTCCGGTTTTTCAGATCGCAGTAACGCGCTCCGAAATATTCCGGCATTGTTGTACATTCTGACCGCCTTAAATATCGTCCGAACATAAGTGGTCCGGCAATATATCCCATTGCACACATGGAATTTAGCAATACCAGTGTTGTAATGTTGCCGGAATAGCACCATCCCTGGTCTCCCATGAACCCGTTTACCGAAAGCATCGATGCAAACAGGGTTCCGGCGATCAGAATCGTCGGGGCATTTCTTCCACTGACATAATAGTCATTTACGTCCTTTACAGAACGACCTGCCCAGATTCCAACCACTATGTAAACCAGTATGCTGACAACCACTCCTATTAAGAATATATTCATGCAACATCCTCCTTATCTTTTCTAACCTTTTTTTCCTCTTTCCCAAGGACGAAAATCATAAGGATTCCTGAAGCGACCAGACAGCCTCCAACTACAACTGAAAATAGTATTTCTCCCATCGTATCATCCTCCATTTCTGTCTCCAGAAACTATTTCAGCAAATTTCCTGCAATTACCATCTTCTGGATCTCAGAAGTGCCTTCATAGATTTCTGTGATCTTAGCGTCACGCATCATTCTTTCTACTGGATAATCTCTTGTATATCCATATCCACCGAATAACTGTACTGCTCTCCAGGTAACTTCTCTTGCTGTCTCGGAAGCGAATAATTTCGCCATAGCAGCTTTGTCAGAGTATGGTTCGCCGTTATCTTTTGCACAAGCAGCGCTGTATACAAGGTATCTAGCAGCTTCTACTCTTGTCTTCATATCAGCAAGTGTGAATTTTGTATTCTGGAATGCTGCGATAGGACGTCCGAACTGTTCTCTTGTCTTAACATATTCTACAGCTGCGTCTAATGCGCCTTCAGCAATACCAAGTGCCTGTGCAGCGATACCGATACGTCCGCCATCAAGAGTTGCCATAGCAATCTTAAATCCTTTGTTAACTTCTCCTAAAAGGTTTTCCTTCGGAACTTTTACGTTTTCGAAAATCAGCTCGCATGTAGAAGATCCACGGATACCCATTTTCTTCTCATGACTTCCAAAGCTGAATCCTTCCCATCCTTTTTCTACGATGAAAGCACTGATTCCTTTGTTTCCAAGTTCTTTGTCTGTCATTGCAAATACAACGTAAACATCAGCAACTTCACCGTTTGTGATGAAGATCTTGCTTCCGTTTAATAAATAGTAATCGCCTTTGTCTTCTGCAACTGTTCTCTGTCCAGCAGCGTCAGATCCAGCGCCCGGCTCAGTAAGACCGAAAGCACCAAGTTTTTCACCAGATGCAAGATCTGGAAGGTATTTCTGTTTCTGTTCTTCTGTTCCGAATGCTTCGATTGGCCAGCAGCATAAAGATGTATGAGCTGAAATTGTTACACCTGTACTTGCGCATGCTTTAGAAACTTCTTCTACTGCAAGAACGTAAGACATATTGTCTGCACCTGCTCCGCCGTACTCTTCAGCGACCGGGATTCCGAGAAGTCCTGTTTCTCCAAGCTGTGGAATCAGTTCTTCCGGGAAGCGCTCCTGCTCATCTAATTCTGCAGCGATTGGTTTGACAAACTGCTCTGTAAATTCGACGAACATGTCTTTCATTAACTGCTGGTCTTCATTTAATTTAAATTCCATAGTGTTTTACCTCTCTTCTCTTACTTTTTTAATCAAAAAAACCTCTGGCTACTTCTTATAAACCTTTGTTTTTTCTGATCTTTTCTGTCAGAATTGGCAGAACTACTTTCAGGTCTCCAACAAGGCCGTAATCAGCCACATTGAAAATTGGTGCATCTGGATCTTTGTTGATCGCAATGATCACGTCAGAGCTGCTCATACCGGCAAGATGCTGAATTGCTCCGGAAATTCCGCAGGCAATGTAGATCTTTGGTCCAACTGTTTTACCAGTCTGGCCTACCTGGTGTGCATGTGGGATCCATCCTGCATCAACAGCTGCTCTGGATGCTCCTACTGTAGCGCCTAATACTTCTGCAAGCTCTCTTACAGGTGCAAAACCTTCTGGTCCGCCTACTCCACGTCCACCGGAAACGATGATTTCTGCGTTTTCCAGATCAACGAGTTCCCCTGCCATCTCATTGATCACTTCGAGTAACTCTACACGTTTTTCTGCATCTGTGATCTCAACTTTCTCTTCAATCACTGGAATGTCTTTTACTTCACCTGGTTCACTCTTCTTGAATACGCCAGGTCTGACTGTTCCAAGCTGTGGTCTGTGGTCAGGACACATAATTGTTGCCATCAGGTTTCCACCGAATGCAGGTCTTGTCCATGCCATGTTGCCTGTCTCATCATCAATATCTAATGCTGTACAGTCTGCTGTTAAACCAGTTCCAAGTCTGCAGGAAATACGAGGTCCGATGTCTCTTCCGTTATTTGTAGCACCGATCAGCATTACGGATGGTCCGTATTTTTCGATCAGTTCGCAAAGAACTTTTGCATAAGCATCTGTGTTATAGTGCTTTAATTCAGGCTGATCCACAACGATTGCTTCGTCAGCACCGTGTGCTTTTACAGCTTCGAGTGCTGGTGCAACATTGCTTCCTAAAATTACTGCAACAAGTTTTCCGTTCTGTTTATCTGCAAGTCTTCTGCCTGGAACGAGTAACTCAAGTCCTACGCTTTTCGCAGTACCTTCATCCTCTGTTTCGATAAAGACCCAAAGATCCTTTGTCTTTTCTACCGCCATCTCTTTTCACCTCCTTAAAATACTTTATCTTCGCAGAGAATGGCAAATAATTTTTCTGCGCCTTCTTCTGATGTCGGTTCACTGATCTTCACACCTGAAGTTTTTACTTCTGGGGTAAATGTTTTCTTAACCTTTGTTGGAGAACCTTTTAATCCGATTCTCTCATTATCCATACCAGCTTCTAAGTCTGCATAGGCGAGAACATTGATCTCTGCTTTCTTTGCAGCCATCTTGGATTTGATGCTAGGGAATCTAGGATCGAAGGATGGTTTTGTTACTGTGATCAGACATGGGTAAGAAACTGCAACCTTTTCAAATCCGGCTTCTACTTCTTTCTTGATCACAAGTCTGTCTTCCTCAGCTTCTGCTTCAATCGCATATGTTACCTGTGGAAGTCCGATATGCTCAGCGATTTCAGGTCCAACCTGTGCTGTATCACCATCAATTGCCTGTTTTCCACAGAAGATGATGTCAAATTTTCCTTCTAATTCTTCTAATTTCTTAATTGCACAGGAAAGAATGTAACTTGTTGCAAGTGTATCACTTCCACCAAATTCTCTTCCGCTGACAAGATATGCTTTATCTCCGCCTACAGCAAGACACTCTCTTAAAGCATTCTCTGCCTGTGGTGGTCCCATAGATACTAATGTAATTTTCGTACCTGGTTCTTTATCTTTGATTCTTGCTGCGAGCTCCAATGCGTATGCATCAAATGGATTGACAATACTTGGTACTCCTTCGCGAATCAGTGTTTTCTTTACCGGATCGATACGGATTTCTGTCGTATCCGGTACCTGCTTAATGCAGACAAGAATATTCTTCATTGCAAATATCCTCCATTCCTCTCTCTTTATTTATATTTCTTTAATACCTGACGGCTTGCAATAACTGTCTGAATCTCACCTGTTCCACCGGAAATACGTGTGATTCTTAAGTCTCTATAAATACGGCTTACGCGGCTTCCGCAGTATCCGATTCCGCCCATTACCTGAAGTGCATGGTCAGCGATATCATTTGCAGATTCAGAACAGAACTGTTTTGCAATAGATGCCTCTGCTCTTGTCAGGCAGTTGTTATCTTTGTTCCATGCATAGTGAAGAAGCATATTTCTCATAGCTTCGATCTTCATGGTCATTTCCATGATATGGTTCTGGATCAGCTGTAAACGTCCGATCTCCTGACCTTTTACGATTCTCTGGTTTGCGTATCTGCATGCATCTTCGTATGCACATAATGCCTGTCCATATGCGTTGAATGCATCGATCAGACGCTCGTAATCGAAACCTTTGGATGTTGCCATTAATCCGTTTCCTTCGAAGCTGAACATATCGCTTTCTTCGATCTCAACATCATCAAACCAGATATCGTTTACGTTTTCCATGTTTAATCCCATTTTTTCCATTGGCTCTTTCTTGCAGCCTGGAACGTTTGTAGGAACAAACCATAATGTAAGCTGTTCTGGGTTCTCACTGTTTTTAGCAAGTGTCAGACAGTAATCATTGTCCTGTGCTCCGGAAATGAAATGTTTGTGTCCATTGATGTATACTTTTCCGTTACGACGTGTATAAGTTGTAAGGATTGTATTGCTGGATAATTCAGTACCTGCAGTTGGCTCTGAGAATCCCTGTGCAAATGCTCCGTTTCCTTTGAAGAATAAAGGCATGAATTTGTCGATCTGCTCTTTTGTTCCGTTCTCTAAAAGTGCATCAGCTTTTACATGATCCCAGAAAAGGTAGATTGGTGCGCCACAGCGTCCTAAAGCTTCCATTACGAGGAACATTGTAACAGCTCCTTCGCCGCCACCTGGTTCTCCGTCTTCTCCTTCAGCTTCTTCTGGTAAGAACATGCTAAAGCATCCGAGCTCTTTTAAGATCTCCCACCATTTCTCTGGATGTGTGTGGTTTTTGTCACAGTCCTGGAAGTAAGGCTCAAGATTTTCTCTTGTCATAGCCTCTTCGATTGCCTGTACCATTAATTCCTGTTCTTCTGTAATTCTGAAATCCATATTATTTCCTCCATTATTTTTCTTAATTATATTTTACATGGTTTCTTTTTTCATTCCATGCCAAACACTTGTTATTATCTGCCTTTCCAGTCCGGTTTGCGTTTCTCTAAGAAAGCTTTTGGTCCTTCTACTGCATCTTCTGTTTTCTCGATGTAGTCCCAGCAGCGATTGCAATATCTCTGTGCATCTTCGAAAGAGCACTGTGTTGCTACATGGAAGATCTCTTTGCTGAGTTTTAATGAGATCGGTGCATTTGCTGCAATGATCTCTGCTAATTCCATTGCTTTGTCCATAACCTGTTCTCTTGGAACAACGTAGTTAACAAGACCTACCTCGTAAGCACGCTGTGCATCGATCAGTTTTCCTGTCAGAACCATCTCAGATGCGATCTTCTTAGGAATGATGTTTGGTAAACGGATCAGTCCTCCGCTTGTTGCCAGGAATCCGACTTTTACTTCAGAAAGTCCGAATCTTGCATTCTCAGATGCAACGATAATGTCACATGCAAGTGCAATCTCAAGACCTCCTGCTACTGCAGTTCCGTTTGCTGCACAGATGATCGGTTTTGCGGAAAGACGTTCTGTGATTCCTGCAAATCCATGTGCCATAATTGTCTGGCAGGTTCCGTTTTCATCGTAAGCTGCTAAATCTTCTCCGGAACAGAAGCTTCTGTCGCCTGTTCCTGTGATAATGATCGCGCCAACTTCCGGATTCTGTTCAGCATCGTTTAAGATCTGTTCCATCATTGCGGATGTTTCCGGGTCGATTGCATTGCGGCGCTCTTCACGGTTGATTGTTACGATCAATACGCCATTTTTCAGTTCAGTAAGTACTTTCTTTGTTTCCCCCATAATTGTCACCTCATTTTTTCTATCATTACAGCTATCTGCACATCTTCAGATAGCTGTTATGTGCTCTTTCCCACTTCAATGTGGTTGTGTCGCCATGTCCGGGACATAGGGTAATGTCCTCGATGGCAAGATGATTAATTTTTCTCAGGCTCTGCATCATCTGGCGCTCATTTCCACCTTCAAAGTCCGTTCTTCCGATACTTCCCTGGAAAATCGTATCTCCGGTAAAGATTGCATCCTTTGTCAGAAACAGAACGGATCCCGGCGTATGTCCCGGTGTTTCCATCACAGTGATCTCTGTTCCTGCGATCACCAGCTTCTGTCCATCTTCGATCGTCTTCACATTCTTAAATGCCCTGACTGTCGGGAACTGCTGTCCCATATCATACTCCGTAAGACTCTCCGGAATATCCTTTGCATTGCAATACACCGGAATCTCTTTCCATCGTTCCTGCAGCTTCGGTACCGCAAGAATATGATCGTAATGACCATGTGTCAGAAGAATTGCTTCCGGACAGATTTGCTTTTCCTCCAGGATGGAGATCAGCTTTTTCGGATTATCTGCAGGATCAACGAGAAATCCTCTTCCCGGTTCCTGTCCTTCTGCAATATAACAGTTTGTGATAAATGCCCCTACCGGGACTCTGATTATCTGCATCTTTCCTCCTACGCAAAACCTGTATTCTATCTGTGATCCAAGATTAGATCATGCTGCTTCCGACAACACCGTCTGCAAAGAGCTGGTCAATCTTTTCTTCGCTGTATCCAAGTCCTGCAAGAATCTCTCTGCTGTCTTCGCCAAGAAGTGGTGCTCCTCTCCAGATCGGGCATAACTCGTCGTTGAACCGGATCGGATTGTTATAGAATCTCATCTGTCCAATCTTTTCCTGATCAACGAGTGTTGTCGTCTCTGTTGAATTTGCATGTTCTGAAGTATATGCTTCAATAAAAGGAAGTACTTCAGATGCCGGTACCCCGGCTTCTGTCAGGCGTTTTTCTATCTCGCTCCGTTTATAAGTAACGGTTACTTTTTCAAGTTCTTCTACCAGGCTGTCCCTGTTTGCGATTCTTGCCGCGTTGTCTGCAAATCTTGGATCGTCTTTTAAGTGTCCGGCATCTAATGCATCGCACATTTTTGCCCAGCGTTCCTCGCTGTCTGCAATGATAACTGCCCAGCCATCTCTTGCTTCAAAAATTCCGTATGGTGCTGTGAAACGGTCGTGGTTACCAAATCTTGACTGTGTATAGGTTCCTTTTCCATAATCAACAACAGTCTCTCCACAGGAGATCATTACAGTATCCATCATACCGATGTCTACTCTGCATCCTTCCCCTGTCTTACGTGCCCGGATCAGACCCATCAGTGCTGCGTTTAATGCATGAGTTCCTGTTAAGGTATCACAGTTAGCATTTCCGGCTTTCATTGGTGCTCCGTCCGGTTCACCGTTACTTCCTGCAAATCCGCCGCGGGCTGCTGCGATCGCATCGTAACATGGATATTTTTTCAGAGGTCCTGTTGCTCCAAATCCGCTTAATGATACGAATACGATCTTTGGATTGATCTTTTTCAGTTCTTCGTATCCAAGTCCCAGTCTGTCGATGGAACCGCTCTTAAAGTTTTCAAGTACGACATCGGCTTCTTTTACCATATCGTAGATGACCTGTTTGCCTTCCTGAGAAGACAGATCCAGCTCAATGCTCTGTTTATTCTTATTATATGCTGTATAAAGAGTACTTAATCCGTTTACGAATGGATCCCATGTTCTTGCCTGGTCGCCGCTGCCGTAGCGCTCTACTTTCCAGACTTCCGCTCCCATATCTGCAAACTGCCATGCTACATATACACCTGCAAGTGCAATCGTAAAATCAAGCACTTTTACATCTTTCAATGGTCCCTTTCTGTTCTCTGTTCCCATAGCCTTTGACTCTCCTTATTCTACACCGTATTCTGTCAGAACTGCCTGAGTATCTGCCCCAAGCGCATGACCAGGTTCTATGTTATTAAGATCATCCTCACCGGTGAACTTCGCCGGAACTCCGATTTGTGTTTCTCCGCCTACCGTGATCATCATTCCACGATCTGCAACCTGCTCATCCTTCATCAACTCTTCTACTGTATTGCAAGGTCCGCCAGGTACCATGGCCCTGCGGCAGATCTGATCTGCTTCATCAATTGAGATCGTTGCAAAATAGTCTTTTAACTGCTGGTCAAGTTCTCCAAAGTAATGTTTCATGGAACGATCCGGATCGTGTGCATATACGCTTCCTTCACCCCAGTCATCTCTGCCTGCTTCTCTTGCGAAATCAAGCCACTGCTTGTCACTTCCGATACTTAAGGCAAACCATCCGTCCTTGCAGCGGAATGTGTCAGTCGGGTTCGTTGTCGGGAATCCATTACCAAGACGTCTTGGTAATACATTCAGACCCTGCATACATTCTGCAAAGGTATCATCAAGTTCCATCATTGTGTGCCATGAGCTTACGGAAACTTTGCTTCCTTCGCCGCTCTCTTCTGCTTTCAGATATGCAGCCATCATTCCGGCTGTGAGATGCCAGCTTGCATAAATATATGACAGTGGGAAACCAAACTTTGTCGGTCTCTCCGGAAAACCGGTCTTCTCAAGCAATCCGCATTTTGCCATGACGATCAGATCATAGTCAGGACAATCTTTCCATGGTCCTTCATTTCCAAATGGTGTTAACATACCGTAAACAAGCTTTGGATTTACTGCTTTCAGATCTTCATACCCCAGTCCGAGTCCTGCCATATAATCTTCCTGCTTATTTACTGCTACCATATCACACTTAGCTGTAAGATTTCTTACGATCTCCTGACCGTCTGCTGTTGTGTAATCAATAGCAATGCTCTTCTTACCACGCAGATAGTACTGTGCATATGGTCCTTCTTCATCCGGTGTTCCTCCCCGGCGCCGGATATGATCGCCGCCCTGTGGCTTTTCCACCTTAAGTACTGTTGCCCCGTAATCTGCAAACATGCTTCCGATATACGGGTTTCCCTCGGTGAGATCCAATACCGTTACTGCTTCCAAAGGTTTCATGATAACCTCCTCCTGTTTTGTTCGAACGTCAAACAATTTGTTTTCATTGCAAACAATTCGTTTTATTTTATCATACCTCTATTATTTCGTCATTTTGAATAAATTGCAAGCTTTTTTTTCGATTTTTTTATATTTTTTATTGTTTTGTTGTTGACATAGCGCTTTATTCATACTAAGATAAGCTTACAAATTTAACAATCTTATCCCGTTTTAAAATTGTTTCATTTTTTCAAAATTGTTTTTTTATCATACAATTTCAT
>ERZ1035032.1896-NODE-1896-length-12240-cov-4.267952_pt1 | contig 12240 bp, 9 predicted proteins | sample MGYA00520693_ERZ1035032 | MGnify/ENA primary metagenome ERZ1035032 (study PRJEB33766, sample SAMN09781740) | gut metagenome | biome: gut microbiome | host: Homo sapiens | place: Madagascar | study: EMG produced TPA metagenomics assembly of the PRJNA485056 data...
TCACCATCATCATACTGTGTGATTTCGTTTGCGTCCACAACCTTAATGGCGTTTGTGGTCTTTTTGGTGTTCAGCTCGTAAACCGTTACACCGTCTAAGCTATAGTTTGCAACAGCGCCTTCGTTAACCTGAACGTTCATAGAACCGGCAAACTTCTTGGTTACACGGCCGTATACCAGGCTTAAATCGTTACCGATGTCCTTTGTGAACTCGGTGCCCTTCTTATCGGCTTCAAACAGCACGCGCAGGCCGGTAATCTGGTTCTTGGCATTCATTTTCAGCTGTACGATGTCGCCCTTTTTCAGTGCGGCGCCGTCACCGTTCACCAAAATGCCATCGCTGTCCGTTTCAAACGAAACGCGCTCGCCGTTCTGGTAAACATACAGCTTTTGAATACGGTCGTTATCGCTGTTTGTGGTATCGCTGATCTGATCAACCACGGCAATCGGCGCTTCAACACTGGCCGAGGAGGCTGTGCTGCTGACCAAAACAACCTGTGCTGTCAAGTCTTCCTTCACGTCAAATACCTGTACGGTGTAGGATTCGTTATCATCAAAATAGCTGATGGTTTCAACAGCATATTCGTTCGTATCCGTTTCGCCGGCCGGGATGTTGAAAATAAGCGTGTTCGAGTTCACGTTATACGAACCCAGCTTTTTAGAAGCGGATTTGTAAGTGAGCGTACCCTGTGCATTCAGCGCAAAGTGGTTTTTATCAATGCTGCCCGATTCGGTCAGGTTTTTAGCGGTGTTCAGCTGGTTCAGCTCGCCTTTAGAGTTCAGTTCGTAGGTGACAAGACGTGCGTCAATCTTGCCGCTCTCGTTTTTCAGCGCATCCAAAACGCTTTGGGGTGTTTGTGCGGATTTACCGTTAAATTTAATCTTGTTTGCAGATTTTAAGATTTTTGTTTCGCCGTCTTTTGTAAAGACTTTAACCTGCAACAGATTATCAAAATCGCTGGTCAGGTCGGCATCTACCATATAAGCATAGTTGGAAGAAAGCGTTGCAGAGGTATCAACCGCGGCAATTTTGCCTTCAACATCTAAATAGAAGGTGCCTTCATCGTTCAGCTTAATATCTTCGGTATAGTTTTTGGCAATTTCATATTCCTCACCGTTAATGGTGCGTTTATCGCCGTTCACTTCCGTTACCTTACCGCTTACTTTAGCGCCGGAGGCTTCAACAGAAAGGACGGTGCCGTCTAAGCTCTTGGCAACGCTTAAAACGTCCCACTCATTCAAATCGGCAAGCTCAATCACCCGGCCGGATTTGGTCAGCGTAAATTTAACGTCCTTATCATCGGGGTCAAGCACCAAAGAGGGGTTGCCGTATTTGTCCGTTACCTTGTGGCTGCCGGTTAAAACGCTGTCTACAACAATGTTTGAAAGCGAGGTAACAAACACAATGTCGTATACGTCGTCATTATCAACATCCAGGAACGTAACACGGCCGGATTCCGGCTTCATGCGCGAACTGTCAAATTCAATCATTTTACCGTTGTAAATCATCTTCGCGTCTTTAGAAAGAGAGAGTGTTTTGGTCTTGTTGTCCTTATCCTTATCTTCCCAATACGCAACCGTTGTGTTTTTGCCGTCTTCTTCCGTAATTTCGTCCATGTTTTTGGCTGCAACTGTTACAGAGTGATTTTTACCCTTTTCGGCACGTGCCAAAATCAGTTCATCTTCGCTGCTCGAAAGCTCTTTTACATAGTAAGTTACGTTAAAGCCCAGCAGATTGCGAACTTCAGCCAGTGCACGGTCGGCCACGGTGTAAACCGAATCACCGATGCGAACCTCGTTATCCTTTAAGGCGCTTGTGCCGCTGATCGAGGAGATCCCGACAGCCGTAATCTGGCCGCTGCCCTTCGTTACGTTTAATACGTCCTCAAGCAGAGTTTTATCAACAACTTCATATTTTTCATCGCTGCCAAAGCCCTTTTGCTCCATCATTTTAACAGTTAAAGAGTTAAAGGTCATTTGGGCAACCATGCCGCGGACTACCTTATCGTTAGCAGAAGCAGCAGCGTTTTTGGAAATGCCGTTTTGCGAACCAACGTTAATATAACCCGTGGGGAAACCGCCTTTAGCCAGTGCGGAAGGCTCGTGACCCAAAATACGAACCAAAATCGTCATGGCCTCGGCATAGCTGATGGAATCATCGGGACGGAAGTTTGCCTGATCATCACCGATAACTACGTTTTGATCTGTTGCAACGTTGATATAACCGTTTGCCCAGTGGTTTTCAACAACGTCGGGGTATTTTGTTTTGTGGTTGGAAGCTTTGGCAACATCGCCAAGCCCCATAGCCTCAACGGCTACCTTTGCAAACTCAGAACGGCGGATGGTTGCGTCCGGGCGGAACTGTCCGTCATCATCGCCAACCATAATTTCCAGTGCATTCAGGGTTTCAATTGCTTCCTCATAAGGGGAGTTTTGTACGTCACCCGGCAGTGCGGCCAAAGCAGCGGAGGCAGCACCGAATGTCATCATTGCAGCCATTAAACCGGCAGTCAGCTTTTTCTGAATCGTCATGAAAAAATTCCTCCTTGAATTTTAAAAAAATTTTTCTGTTTTGTCTCGCAAAGGGGTCAAGCAGGTTGACATAATATATGATATGGGCAAAAACAAAACAGCTTGCAGGGCAAAACAACATATTTATTACATCGGTTTGTCACTATGCAGGCTGTCTTGGGTATGTCGTCTGTTGCGGAGCGCCGCTCCGTCATTGTGTTGACAGGATTATATACGACGGCGGCGCGGCAAAAGTTCCGCAAACATAAAAAAATATACGAAGCAATATATGGAAACGGGAAAATGACAGAATAAACATAAAACGGGAGCCGCCCAAACAGCAGCTCCCGTTTTTCACAATACACCGGTTTATCGTACAACAAAATTCACCAGTTTATCCGGCACACAAATGGTTTTCACCACATTTTTGCCGTCAATCAGCTTTTGCACGGCTTCATCTGCTAGGGCATGTGCTTCCAGCCCGGCGCGGTCAAGTCCGGCCGGCGCCATAACCTTGCCCTTTAGCTTACCGTTAATTTGCAGCACAATTTCAACGGAATCATCCTTGGTTTTGGCTTCGTCAAAGGTCGGCCACTTGGCTTCGTGCAGACGGCCGCCAAAGTCCGCGCGTACCCACATTTCCTCTGTAATGTGCGGTGCGGTGGGATTTAACAACAGCAAAAAGGTTTTCAGTTCGCCGCGTGTAACAGAGCCTTTTTTGTAAAATTCGTTAATCAGACTCATTAAGGTGGCAATAGCCGTGTTAAACTTCATGCGCTCAATATCATCCGATACCTTTTTCACGGTTTTGTGCATTAAGCTTTCCAAATCGGCTGAATAACCCTCCTCGTCCGTCACAAGCTCCTGCAAATTCCAAACGCGCTCCATAAAGCGATAGCAGCCCTTAACGCCGTTCATCGACCACGGTGTTGCCTGGTCAAACGCACCGATAAACATTTCGTAGGTACGGAAGGTATCGGCGCCGAAATCGTTTACAATATCATCCGGGTTCACAACGTTTCCGCGCGATTTGGACATTTTTTCGTTATTCTCACCCAAAATCATGCCGTGAGAGGTACGTTTTTGATACGGCTCCGGCGTAGAAACCACACCGATGTCATACAAAAACTTGTGCCAAAAGCGCGAATACAAAAGATGCAGCGTGGTGTGCTCCATACCGCCGTTATACCAGTCAACCGGCAGCCAGTAATCAATGGCTTCTTTTGATGCCGGTGCGGTGTCGTTATGCGGATCCACATACCGCAAGAAGTACCACGAAGAACCGGCCCACTGCGGCATGGTGTCCGTCTCGCGTACGGCAGGGCCGCCGCATTTGGGGCAGGTTGTGTGCACCCAGTCATCCATTTTGGCAAGCGGCGATTCACCGTTATCGGTCGGTTCATAGTTATCCACTTCGGGCAGGGTCAGCGGCAGCTCCGATTCCGGCAGCGGCACCCAACCGCAGGTATCGCAGTGTACCAGCGGAATCGGCTCACCCCAGTAACGCTGACGGGAGAATACCCAGTCACGCAGCTTAAAGTTTACCTTTTTATGGCCAATGCCTTTTTCCTCCAAATAATCGCGGATGGCGGCAATGGCTTCTTTCACTTCCATACCGTTCAAAAATTCCGAATTAACCATTTTGCCGCTGGTTGTGTCGGTGTAAGGCGCTTTTTGCACATCCTCGCCGCCGGCTACAACTTCAATAATCGGCAGACCGAATTTCTTGGCAAAATCCCAGTCGCGCTCATCATGTGCCGGTACGGCCATAATGGCGCCCGTGCCGTAGCTCATCAAAACGTAATCCGAAATAAAAATGGGGATTTCCTTACCGTTTACGGGATTAACGGCGCGCAAACCGTCAAGGCATACGCCCGTTTTTTCTTTTGCCAGTTCGGTACGCTCAAACTCCGATTTTTTAGCAGCCGCATCGCGATAGGCCGCTGCTTCGGCATAGTTTGCAATCTTGTCTTTATATTTATCCACAAACGGATGCTCCGGCGACAGCACCATATATGTTGCGCCGAACAGCGTATCGGGACGGGTGGTGTAAACGGTTACCTTATCCTCCGTGCCGCTGATGGTAAAGTCCACCTCGGCGCCTTCAGAGCGGCCAATCCAGTTCTTTTGCTGAATTTTAACCTTTTCTATGTAATCCAGGCCGTCCAAATCATCAATCAAACGCTGTGCATATTCCGTAATTTTCAGCATCCATTGGCTTTTGTTGCGGCGGACAACCTCACTGCCGCAGCGTTCGCACACACCGTTCACGACTTCTTCGTTCGCCAGACCGACCTTACATGAGGTACAAAAGTTAATCGGCATTTCCTGCTTATAGGCCAAGCCCTTTTCAAACAGCTTTAAAAAGATCCATTGCGTCCACTTGTAATAGGCCGGATCGGTGGTGTTAATCTCGCGCGTCCAGTCGAACGAAAAGCCGATGCTTTTTAACTGACGCTTAAAGTTTGCCACGTTGTCGGCCGTCACCTTTTTGGGGTGAATTTTGTTTTTAATGGCAAAGTTTTCGGTCGGCAGGCCAAACGCATCCCAGCCGATGGGATATAAAACGTTGTAGCCCTCCATCCGCCGCTTGCGCGCTACAATATCCAGCGCGGTGTAGCTTCTGGGATGGCCGACATGCAGCCCGTGACCCGAAGGATACGGAAATTCTACCAGCGCGTAAAACTTAGGCAGTGAATAATCGTCAAGCGCACGAAAGGTGTTCTCCGCTTCCCAAACCGACTGCCATTTTTTTTCAATGTCATGAAAATTGTATTCCAACTTCAGTCCTCCTCCAAAACTGTATCTAAGGGAATCTGCTCTGCATCTGCCCACAGCTTCTCCAGTGCATAAAATTCCCGTGTTTCCTGATAAAAAATGTGTATAATTACATCGGAATAATCCAGCAAAATCCAGTTAAGACCCTGCTTGCCCTCTTTTTTAAACAGCGCCTCACCGCGTTCTTCCATAAGTTCTTCCAAAGAATCGCCCAGGGCTTTCACCTGTGTGGTAGAGGGGGCAGAGCAAATCACAAAGTAATCGGCCAAAATCGAAAGCCCCGAAATTTTTAAAACCTCTATGTCGCTTGCCTTTTTGCTGTCCAAATGTGTAACGGCCAGCTTCATTTTTTCTTCTGCTGTCATACGGTCACCTTCTCTTTGCATAGTGTTAAAAAATATTGTTGCGCCGCCAGCGTTTGGCTATGTAGCTTTTTCCGCTTATGGCGGATATGGTCAATAGAGCGTTCCACACCGAACAGCATGGCGCAGTTTAAGTTGGTTTTGCATAAACGCCGCAGTTCCTCCAGCCCGTCATACGAGCGGCGGTTCGGCTCTATCATATCGGCCAAATACAAAATTTTCTCCAAATCCGTCATATTTTCGCGCCCCAGGGTATGATACTTCACCGCGCCGATAATTTCGGGATCGGTAATGCCAAACTCCGTTTCCAAAAGCTTCGCACCCAAATCGGCATGAATCAAGCCCTTTTGCTCACGCTTAACGGGGTCAAGCGCCACGCCGAGCTTATCGCAAAGCGGAAGCATCTCATCGAAGTCAATATCCTTGGCACAATCATGCAGAAGGCCTGCCAGCCGCGCCTTTTCGGGGTCTGCCCCAAACCGATGCGCCATTTTGACGGCGGTTTCCATCACGCCCAGCGAGTGCGTATAGCGCGCCGGTGTGAGCATACCGGCCAGCTTTTGCTCCATTGCCTCCAAGGTCATTTTGCCAAATTCCATTTTTTCCTCCGTTAGTACAGCTTGTGCATTTTCATATAATTGTTGACCGCCGCAGGCACCAGCCGCGAGACATCCTCTCCCCGTGCTGCCTTGGCGCGGATTTGTGTGGATGAAATATCCATCGCCACATCGTTTAAAAAAAACACGCGCGGCGGCGTTTCGTCCCCTTCGTAGCGATCCAAAAGCGTTTCGGGACGGGTATCCGGGCGGCTGACAACCACAAAGGTGCACAAGGCTATTAAATCGCGGTAATGCCACCAGCTCGGCATATCCCGAAACGAGTCGGCGCCGATGATAAAAAACAGTTCATCCTCGGGATATTCTGCCGTAAAATGCCGAACGGTATCAATGCTGTAACTTTTTGCACGGCGCGTAAGCTCCCAGTCCGAAACCGCCGCGCCCTCAGCCTCGGCCGCCAGGCGGCACATGGCCAGGCGATGTGCCTTATCCGTAATTTTTTTCCCGGTTTTATGCGGCGGATCGCCTGCCGGGATAAAAATGATGCGATCCAACTGCAAGTCGTTTTTTGCTGTTTGCGCCACCTTTATATGCCCGTTGTGAATGGGATCAAAGGTGCCGCCGAATAAACCTGTTCTCACAAAACCCTTCCTTTATTGAAGTATTTTGTTCCTACTGTTGAAGTGTTTTTTTCTTGCTATTAAAGCGTTTTTCTGTCTAAATCACTATGACGTATCATTATCTTTTTTGACAATCTAAATCACAATGGTTTTATTATCCTTTGATTCGCGGTATAAAACAAATTTAGAGCCAATCGCCTGCACCGGCTCCGCACCCACGCGCTCTGCCACATAGCTGCATGCTTCGCGCGCACTGAGCATGGCGGTTTCCAAAACGGTAATTTTAATCAGTTCACGCGCTTCTAAGGCGTCCTCCACCTGCTGCAAAAAGTTTTCGCAAATGCCGCCCTTGCCGATTTGCAAAATCGCCGGCAGACGGTTTGCCATGCCGCGCAGCGCAGCGCGTTGTTTACTTGTTATCATATGTCTCTCCTTCGTGTGCTGCAATATAACGGTAGATAAGCCTTCCCCTAGAGGGGAAGGTGTCAGCGTCAGCTGACGGATGAGGTGTAGGAAACGAAGTTTCCGTTTTAAATCGCACAGACAACGCGCAACTTCGTGTACTGCATCTCACCGAATTTTCCTTACAGTGCCTTGTTCAGCATTTCTTCAAATTTTGCTTTCGGGTAAGCGCCCGTAATCTGATCCGCAATCTCTCCGTTTTTAAACACAATCACGGTCGGAATGGTCATCACGTTGTAGCGCAGTGCCAGCGCACCCTCATCATCCACATTCACCTTGCCGACAACGGCCTTGCCTTCGTATTCCTCTGCCAGCTGGTCAATAAGAGGTGAAACCATGCGGCACGGGCCGCACCAGGGCGCCCAAAAATCCACCAAAACGGGGATGTCGGACCCCAGCACCACTTCATCAAACGTATCAGCAGTTAAAGTTTTAAGCAATTCACCGGTCATCTTCTGCGACCTCCTTCTCATTTGTATACATATTCAAATCAAATATCTGTCTGTTAGTATAAACAAAATTTCGTGTTATAAACACCTGTCTGTAATTTAATCTTATCACAAAAGCACATCTTTGTAAATAAAAATGTGATAAATTCACAAAAGTTCATTTATTTGCCTTAGAAACAGCCGTTTTTCAAGCTTTTTCCTGTTCAATTTTGCCTGTTCCCTCTTCCTTTTCCAGCATATATTCCACCGAATCGACAAGGGCTTTCCAGCTGGCCTCTACAATATCGCGTGAAACGCCGATGGTCGTCCAGGTTTCCGTGCCGTCGCTCGACTCAATCAAAACGCGCGTCAGCGATGCGGTTGCATCGTTGCCGTCAATAATTCTGACCTTAAAATCAACCAGCCGCATTTTAGAAAGAGAAGGATAAAACCGCCCCAACGCTTTACGCAGCGCCTTATCCAGCGCGTTTACGGGGCCTTCGCCCTCCGCTGCCGTAATTTCCGATACGCCGCCGGAGGTAATTTTAATCAAAGCCGTCGAAACGCAGGGCGCATCCTTCGGCGCGTGGGTGATTACCTGAAACTGGTCAAGCGTGAAAAACGGCTTATATTTACCCAGCTTTTTGCGCACCAAAAGCGCAAACGAGCCTTCGGCATCCTCAAACTGATACCCGGCCAGCTCCAAATCCTTCACTTCGTTTAAAATCTCGCCCGTTTCCTTAGAATCGCGCACAATGCTGTCATCAATTTTGCGGATAGCGCCGATCACCGTAGAACGACCGGACATTTCGGAAAGCAAAAGCCGCCGCCGATTGCCGACCGCTGCCGGGTCGATGTGTTCAAACGTCGCCGGATTTTTTTGCACCGCATCAATATGCATGCCGCCCTTATGGGCAAAAGCGTTGCTGCCGATGTACGGCATTTTTTCATCGGGCGAAAGATTTGCCAGTTCAAACACAAACCGCGCCGTATCACGCAAAGAGCACAGCTTTTCGGGCGCAATGCAGCGATAGCCGCGCTTTAGCTGCAAATTGGGCAGCAGCACGCATAAATTGGCATTGCCGCAGCGTTCGCCAAAGCCGTTTAACGTGCCCTGCACCTGCACCGCGCCGGCCAAAACGGCCGCAATGGTGTTGGCGGTTGCCAAATCCATGTCATTATGGCAATGAATCCCCAGCCGCGCACCCTGCGCCGCCTGTGCTGCCGCACGGACTGCCGCGGTAATCTCATCGGGAAAAGCCGCGCCGTTCGTATCACACAGCACAATGGTATCGGCACCGGCATCACGCGCCGTGCAAACAGTACGCAGCGCATAAGCAGGATTCTGTTTATAGCCGTCAAAAAAGTGCTCGGCATCAAAAATCACCTCGCGCCCGGCGGCCTTTAAATAACGGATGCTTGCATCGATCATCCGCAAATTTTCTTTTTGCGTGGTGCGCAAAACCTGTGTAACGTGCAAATCCCACGCTTTGCCGAAAATGGTGACAACAGGCGTATCGGCCGCAAGCAGCGCCGCAAGACCGCTATCGTTTTCCGGCTCGGTTTTGGGGCGCACGGTGCTCCCAAAGGCCGCAATTTTGGCATGCCGCAGGTGCAGCTCATGCAGTCTTTCAAACAATGCCGCATCCTTGGGGTTAGAGGCCGGATTGCCTGCCTCAATATACGCAACGCCCAAATCATCCAGCACACGAATCAGCTTAACCTTATCCGCCACCGAAAACGAGATGCCCTCGCCCTGCGCGCCGTCACGCAGGGTGGTATCGTAAATCATCAGTTCCTTGTCCGCCATGCTTACCCTCCTAATCCTCAATGGTGCGCGTCATCGAAATCATACCCGTTCGGTATAAATCCTCTATGCCGTAAGGGGCGCACATGCGCTCAAACGCATCGATTTTTTTGGGTGTGCCCGTCAGTTCAATAATCAGCGCGTTTTCCGAAATATCAATAATAGACGCGCGGAAAATATTCACAATCTGCGCCACCTCGGCACGGTTTTTGGCATCACATTTGACCTTCACAAGGCTCAGTTCGCGGCTTACGGCCATATCCTCATCCAAAATCCGCACTTCTATCACGCCGACCAGCTTAGAAAGCTGCTTGCTCACCTGGTCAACGGTGTGGCTGTCGCCGTTTACAACAATCGTCATGGCAGATATATCCGGATTCTGCGTCACACCAACGGCCAAGCTGTCTATATTAAAGCCGCGCCGTGCAAACAGGCCGGATATTTTGGACAAAATACCGGCGTGGTTTTCTACCGTTGCGTTTACAATATGTTTTGCCATGAAAATCATCCTTTCGTGTATATCAGTGTATCATAAGGTTAGGCATTAGGGGGTCGAACCCGATATGGTTTAAATAGGCTAATTTCTTAAAATACTGCGTTAAAAAGCAGCGCTATACGTCAGTATGACCACTGCTTTTTGCCTTGTCTTTTAAAAAATTTTCTCTATTTAAACTCTTCGACCTTCCATTTAGAAAAATTATTTGAATTTTCGGTGCGGAGGACGAAGGAAGGCTGTCGCCTTGCGAGGACGACAAGCCGGAAGGGCTTTAATTTTTCAAATGAAAGGCATATGGGGTTCGATTCCCTAATGCCTAGGCATTAGAGAGTCGTTAGGTACGTGCAGAGGGGCGAATGGCCGCCTCCAGCAAAAACGCACCGTCCGTTTGCAGCATTTCATCCAGCGCCGCCGCAATGTCGCGGTCACAGTCCAGCCGCCGCGACGGAATGGCATAAGCCGCCGCCAGCTTGCAGTAATCGGGGTATGCGCCCAAATGCACATGCGGCGTACGCGCCGAAACACGCTCGGCCTCCCGTACCAGTCCCAAACAGTTGTTTTTAAACACAATCATTTTAATCGGCGCACGATTTTCCATCATGGCGGCCAGTTCGGCAAAGGCCATTTGAAAGCTGCCGTCCCCCTCTATGGCGATAACGGTTTTGTGCGGCGCATAAATTTTGGCGCCGATGGCCGCAGGCAGCCCGTACCCCATGGTGCCGAAGCCGCCGGAGGTTAAAAAAACATCGCCCGGCATAAAGCGAAAATAACGGCTTGTCCAAATTTGGTTCTGCCCCACCTCCGTGCTCAGCACAACGGGGGATGAAAGTCTTTGGCGCAAGGCCGCAAACAGCCGTTCGGGGGATACATACTTAGAAGCTGCCGCCTCACACGGGGTTATCTTCGGGGTTTGTATCCATTGCGGCAGGGGCGCCGTAAACTGTGCCGCAAGCAGCGGCAAAAACGCCTTGCAGTCGGCACAAACCGCCAAATCGGCCGGGCAGTTTTTTTGAATCTCGGCCGGATCAATATCAATATGCAGCACCGCGGCACGTGCAGCCAGCTTGGTAGGCTGCGGCACGGTGCGCTCCGTAATGCGCGACCCGATAAACAAAATACAGTCCGCGCGGTCAAAGGCCTCCCTTGCCGCCAAAGTACCGTGGATGCCCGTCATACCGCAAAACTGCGGAAAATCGGAGGGCAAGGCCGAAAGACCCATCATGGTACAAACAGAGGGCAGGCCGCTTGCCGCCAAAAACCGTACCAGCTCATGCTGCGCACCGCCGCTGACAACACCGCCGCCAAACACTGCCAGCGGCCGCTCGGCACGGCGCAAACGGTCTGCAAAGGCAGCCGCATCCTCCGCACGGGGCGCACCCGGCAGCCGATAGCCGCAAAGGTGCGGCGGCTGCGGAGGGAACCAATCTATTTTTGTTTTTAACACATCAAAGGGTAAATCGATCACCACAGGGCCGGGACGGCCGCTTGCGGCAATGTAGAACGCATCGTTTACAATCTGCGGCAAATCGGCCGCATGCTTCACCAGGTAATTGTGCTTGGTAACGGGCGTTGTCACGCCGGTTGTATCAACCTCCTGAAACGCGTCCGTTCCCACCTGTGCCGAAGCCACCTGCGCCGTTATGGCAATCAGGGGCACCGAATCCATATAGGCATTGGCCACGGCCGTCAGCAAATTGGTTGCGCCGGGGCCGGAGGTTGCCAAGCACACGCCGGGCTTGCCCGTGGTGCGAAAGCTTGCCGCCGCCATGTGCGCCGCGCCCTGCTCCGTCCGCGCCAAAACATGCCGCAGGCCGCCTTCTTTTTGCAGGGCGGCATAAACGGGCGAAAGCGCCGCACCGGGATAGCCGAACAGTATCTCCGTTCCGTTTTGTTTTAATGTGCGCAGAAGCGCCTGCGCGGCGGTTATTTGCATACAATCACCCGATCTTTTCTTGCGTCAGTCAGTCTACATGTAATTGTAACAATATTTTCGGCATTTGTCAAATTTTCGAGGGGATTCCGCAAAAAAATATAAGGCCGAAAAATTTCAAAAAAGCTGTAATTATAACGAATTTCACCCAAAAAAGCAGTATATTTTACTTGTTTTTTGTGATACAATGGTATCAGAAGATTTTTTGAATCAAATAAGGAGCTGATACATAATGCAAAAAATTCAGGAAATATACGCAAAAACAGAGCGTCCCGAGCGCGTTGTACAGT
>ERZ1035032.1897-NODE-1897-length-12238-cov-7.799557_pt1 | contig 12238 bp, 7 predicted proteins | sample MGYA00520693_ERZ1035032 | MGnify/ENA primary metagenome ERZ1035032 (study PRJEB33766, sample SAMN09781740) | gut metagenome | biome: gut microbiome | host: Homo sapiens | place: Madagascar | study: EMG produced TPA metagenomics assembly of the PRJNA485056 data...
ATTCACAATCTTATTACCTTATATCTCCTTACTTAACAATTCCATAAATATCACACAAAGTCTGAAGTGTGTCCGTACATTAGCACGGCCATACCAAGACAAACCATATAAAAGCACGCCCCAAGACCCCAAAAGACGCCCCGACAAGAAAGAAGCAAACAATATAAACCTACAAACATATAAACTCACCCCAAAAACAAGTCTAAAAATCAAGACTATATTAAATCTCTATAACCTATTTGATATGAGAAAATCTGAATCAAAAAACCAGTTGAAGACAGCCATGCTAATGTGTGCGCTGACTTCCTTGACGCCTCAGTTGGCAGTCGCAGGAAACAGTGTTTCCACCCCTCCTACTTCTATTTCTGAGATTCAACAGCAGAATGCAGTTGCTAAGGGTAAGATTGTTGACTCTAATGGCGAACCTCTTATTGGTGTGTCTGTTGTAGAAGCAGGTACATCGAACGGCACCGTTACCGATGTTGACGGCAACTTCTCTTTAAACCTTAAGAAAGCAGGAAGCAAGATTAATGTTTCCTACATTGGCTTCAACTCTACTACAGTTGCAGCTAACGACCACATGAACATTACTCTTAAGTCGGACGACCAGCAACTCAATGAGGTTGTTGTGGTTGGTTACGGCACACAGAAGAAGGTAAACCTCACTGGTTCAGTGGCTTCTGTTGACAGCAAGCAACTTGAGAACCGTCCTATCCAAAACCTCCAGAGTGGTTTGCAGGGCCTTATGCCGGGTGTTGCCATCAGTGGCACCAACGGTGCTCCGGGTATGGACGCAGGTTCTATCAATGTGCGTGGTGTCGGTACCTTCAACTCTTCGGCTCCTTACATCCTTATCGATGGTGTAGAGGCTGGTACTATGTCGAGCCTCGACCCTAACGATATTGAGAGTATCTCTGTACTTAAGGATGCAGCTTCGGCAGCCATCTACGGTTCAAAGGCAGCCAACGGCGTTATCCTTATCACCACAAAGAGAGGTAAGAGCGGAGCTCCTCAGGTTAATTATAACGGCTACGTAAGCTTCCAGAACGCTACAGCCCTTATCGACCGTCTTAGTTCTTACGACTATGCAAGTATGTTCAACACCATACTTCCAGCAGACAAGCAATACGACCTTACTCAGTTTGAGAATGGCAAGAACAATGCCGATTGGTACGACCTTGCCTACAAGACTGGCGTTATGCAGCACCACAACGTTAGCGTAAACGGTGCCAACGAGAATGTTAACTATCTCGCTTCTGCCGGATATCTCAAGCAGACAGGTATTCTTCCTAATGCAGGACGTGAGCAGTTCAACGGCCGTACTAATCTTGAAATGAAGATTAACGACCGCCTTACTACTCGCCTCAACCTCTCATTCATCAAGAACGACTATAGCGACCCGTCATCAGCATACGCAGGTGGTGGTTCCGACCAGATTATACGTCAGCTCAACCTTATCGCACCATGGGTTACTCCACGTTACGAGGATGGTACATGGGGTACAATCGCCGATGGTAGCCCTATTGCATGGCTCGACAACGACATCAAGGTTGTACGTCGCAACACCAACTTCACCGGACTCCTTGGTTTCGACTATAAGATTATCGACGGTCTTGTAGCTAAGGTTAGCGCTTCTTACGTTAACAACACACAGAACTACGACTACTTCCAGCCGTACTTCCGCTACAATGCCAACAAGGAAACTTCTCCTAACGAGCACACAGAACAGATGTCTAAGTGGGAACGCAAGACATTCGAGGCATTGCTTACATACAACAAGACTCTTGGCAACCATAACTTTGGCGCTCTTGCCGGTTGGCATGCTGAGGGCTACGAGTATAAGTACTGGAAGACATACCGCCAGGGTTTCCCAAGCAGTTCTGTAACAGACATCAATGCCGGTGACGCTTCTACACAGAAGGGACAGGGCAACACACGCAAGCTTAACATGCTTTCATGGTTCGGTCGTGTTAACTACGACTTCGCTGGACGCTATCTCCTCGAGGCTAACCTCCGTGCTGATGCATCAAGCCGCTTTGCTGACGGACACCGTTGGGGCTACTTCCCTTCATTCTCTGCAGGCTGGCGCGTTAGCGAGGAAGCATTTATGGAGAATACCAAGTCTTGGCTCTCTAACTTGAAGATTCGTGGTTCTTGGGGTAAACTCGGTAACCAGGAGGCTCTCGACGACTACTATCCAGCTCTCAGTACCTATAACACTGGTGCCAACTATGTATTTGGCGGTACATTGAGCCCGGGCTACTATCAGGGCTCTTACAAGATCAACACCATCACATGGGAGAAGGCCACAACATGGGGTGTAGGTGTAGACATGGGCTTCCTTAACAACAAGATTACAGCCAGCATTGACTACTACAACCGCCTTACTGATGGCATCCTTATGTCAGTAGACGCTCCTTACGAGTTTGCTCTTGGTAGCTACAAGGACAACGTAGGTCAGATGCGCAACCAGGGTGTTGAGCTCCAGATTGCTTACAACGACAAGTTTGGCGACGTTACATTTGGCGCTGCATTCAACCTTGCTTACAACAAGAACAAGATCGAGGATATGCCTGGTAAGGGTTATATCGATGCTGGCAATGGCATCCGCAATGCCAAGGGTCACGAGTTCAACAGCTACTATGTATACAAGGCTGACGGTTTCTTCGCATCAGACGAGGAGGCTAAGAAGTATATGGACTACTACTGGCCAGCCGATGGTTCTAAGGGCGGTTGCCCATTCGGTGGTGGCGGCTTCAAGGGTGGCGACCTCAAGTATGTTGATACAAACGGCGACGGCAAGATCAATGCTGACGACCGTATCTTCACCAATGGTCCTACTCCACGCTATACATTCGGCTTGAACCTCAACGCTGCTTGGAAGGGATTCGATATCTCTATGTTCTTCAATGGCCAGCTCAAGGCTAAGCGCTTCTTCGATTCATTCGAGGTTGAAGGCTCATTCTCAGGCGATAGCTCTCACCCAGCTACAATCTGGAAAGACTCTTGGACATTCAACAAGAAGAACCCAAAGATGCCACGTGTGTTCAAGGACACCAACTCTCCTAGCTCTTCACGCCAGGTTATGTCTACATTCTGGCTCAAGGACGTTGCTTACTGCCGTCTGAAGAACTTGCAGATTGGCTACACATTGCCTAAGCAGATTGTCAACACTATCGGCCTCAACAAGGTACGTGTTTACTACTCTTGCGAGAACCTCTTCACTATCGACAACCTCGACCTCAACATGGATCCGGAGGCTACCAGCCAGCGACTCAGCTCGTATCCGTTGCTCCGCACCCACTCATTCGGTTTGAGCGTTACATTCTAAAAACTACATCTATTTAAATCATTACTATTATGAGACATCTTAAAAATTATATATTTGCAGGTATAGCGGCTCTCATGACCACTTCGTGCTCTGACTTCCTCGATACAGCACCGAAGGATGCCATGACACCTGCTACAGCATGGCAGACACAAAGTGATGCCGAGAAGTTCCTTACCGGATGTTACAACAACTGGGAAGACAATTACGATAATGGTTGGGGTTGGGATGGATTCCTTCTTTATTGGGATGGCGCTTCCGACTTTGGTTACGACCAGTATTCTTGGGAGGGATATACTCCTATCGGCAATGGTCAGGTAAATGCTACCACAGGTCGCGACTTCTACGAATTCTCTAAGATTCGTCGTTGCAACGAATTCCTTGACAATGTTGACAAGTGCTCTTTCAGCAGCGAGGCTGTAAAGAAGGACATGATAGCACAGGCTCGCTGGATTCGCGCTTACCGCTACTTCCTTATGAACTGGAACTACGGTGCAGTGCCTATCATCAAGAGCTTCCAGTCGGCCGAGGACGCTATGGTTCCTAAGAACACCGAGGCTGAGGTTAGAAAATATGTAGAAGACGAGCTCGACCAGCTTGTAAGCGACCTCAACGATGCTCCTTCAGAGACTGGACGTATCGCAAAGGGTGCAGGCTATGCTCTCCGTATGCGCGAGGCTCTCTATAACGAGCAGTGGGCTGTAGCTAAGGATCGTGCCGAGAAGATTATCGCTCTTGGTCAGTACGACCTCGACCCAAGCTATTCTAACATCTTTAGTCTTGCCGGTCAGGGTTCTAAGGAGATTATCCTTGCAGTACAGCACATCACCGGTACCAAGTACAATGACGTTATCGGTCGTATGTACAGCAATGGCGATGGTGGTTGGAGTTCAATGATGCCTACATGGAACCTTGTTGACGCTTACGAAATGGCTAACGGCAAGACCATCGACGATCCTACATCAGGTTATGATGCAACTCATCCGTTTAACAACCGCGACCCACGTATGGGTATGACAATCTGCTATCCTGGCTGCGACTACATCAATGGTCAGGGCAAGCAGGCTATCTTCAATACTCTTGATGAGAAGATCAACGGTGTGAAGAACTCTAACTATAAGGACAGTAAGAACAATACACCTCCAACTGGCCTTATCTGGGGTAAGTATCTTGCTCCGCAGAGCCAGTACAGCGACATCTGGAACACAGCTTGCTCGCCTATCGTATTCCGCTATGCTGAGGTTCTCCTTACATGGTGCGAGGCTGCCAACGAGCTCGACTTCAATGCCAACAAGGCACAGATTTATACTTATCTGAATAAGATTCGTAATCGTGTAGGTATGCCTGACGTTGATCAGACTAAGTACAACGACCAGAGCAGCGTACGTGAGCTTATCCATCGTGAGCGTTCAGTAGAGCTTGCAGGCGAGGGTCTTCGTCGTAGCGATATCCTCCGTTGGAAGACTGCTGATGGCAAGATGCTTGCCGAGAAGGTTCTCAACCAGGTATTGCTGAGCCGTGAGGGTACTGTAAACATGGATGCATCTGTAACTCCTGGCATGCGTGCCACATTCAGCGGCAAGACAACAGAAATAGAGACCCGCGTGTTCAAGACATACAACCGCTACTTGCCAATACCGCAGGGCGCTCTTGATGCCAACAAGGCTCTTACACCGTCTGATGGTTATTAATTAATCCATTAATAAACGAACAGATCGTTATAGGTTAGTATAAAAAATGGAATCCCCGGAAACAGGTGCAACTTGTTTCTGGGGATTTTCTTTTGTGTTTATTACTGTCTGCGTTTAAAGCGCAACGCTACTATTCCGCATATTGCCGCCAACGTAACGCCAATAGAGTTGGCAGCAAAGTCGAGCCATTCGCCCGACCTACGTCCGCCTGTACACGTAGCCTGCAATATCTCTATTAGTCCGCTCATAGCCACTGGTGCAAGCCAAGCAAGCAGAAACAGCTTCATAGGATTTATCTCGTAGCGAAAACCTCCGCCTATGTCGCACTTTACACGATGTCTGCGCAGATACTCATACCATATAGTGCCACACGTTCCAAGGTACATGGCGGTGTGCACCCACTTGTCTATCAGCGACACATTGTCGAGAGGCGTGTGGGGTACAGAGGCAAAGCACAACACCCATATTATAAGAATGTAGAACGACGATACGGGGTACGACTTAAGAAGATGACGAATGTATTGCATAATCACTTGTTTAATTGGTTACTTTAAAATGTTTGTTTGAGCTGCAAAGTTACGAAAAAACAATAACATAAAATGTCGGGCAACAACTATCTATATTCATAATTACAACATAATTACCAGTTTTGCTTACAAACTACCCTCTTTTCTCGAAATAATTTTATAATTTTGCAACTTTAACAACTGCAATAGCATTAAATCATCATATATCCCGTAAATATTATAGGATAACAAAACAAAATCACGAAGAAAGATGTCAAAAGAAAGAGTAAACTTTGGAAGCAAACTTGGTATGGTGCTCGCCACTGCAGGTTCGGCTGTAGGTCTTGGCAACGTATGGCGATTCCCGTATATGACTGGACAAAACGGTGGCGCCGTATTTATTATGGTATATATCGGTTGCGTCGTGCTACTTGGTCTGCCATGTATGATGAGCGAGTTTATCATTGGCCGACACGGAGCAGCTAATACCGGACGCGCCTACGGCAAGATGGGAGCACACAGCCTATGGAGATTGGTAGGATGTATGAGTGTGCTTACCGGATTTCTTATCACTGGCTATTATGCTGTGGTATCGGGATGGTGCTTGCAGTACATCTTCTCATCGGCATTTGGCGAACTTAACGGCAACCCAACCTACATAACCGAGTACTTCAAGGATTTCTCTTCGGCTCCCCTACAACCTGTAATATGGACCGTAGCCATACTTGCCATGACCCACTTTGTCATTATACACGGTGTACGCAGCGGCATAGAGCGTGCCTCAAAGATAATGATGCCGTTGCTCTTCATACTGCTGCTCGTTGTGGTTGTAGGCTCGTGTATGCTGCCTGGAGCGGGCAGAGGCATCGAGTTTCTATTCCGTCCCGATTTCTCCAAACTCGACTCAAATATGTTTCTCGCCGCAATGGGCCAGTCGTTCTACTCGCTGTCCATCGGCATGGGTTGCATATGCACCTTTGCCAGCTACTTCTCGCGCCAAGCCAATCTTATGAAGTCGGCTGTCAACATAGTGCTAATCGACTCGCTGATAGCCATACTTGCCGGACTGATGATATTCCCAGCAGCCTTCTCTGTAGGTGTTAATCCCGACTCGGGACCATCGCTTATCTTCATCACCCTGCCCAACGTTTTCCGCGAGGCATTTGCCTCCATGCCTATTTTAGGCACAATCATCGCCACCGGTTTCTACATACTGCTGTCGCTTGCAGCCCTAACATCGCTCATATCATTGCACGAGGTGTCTACAGCTTTCTTCTACGAGGAGCTGCATACAACACGCAAGAAAGCAGCCACAATAGTAACCGTATCGTGCTGCATTATGGGAGCCTTCTGCTCGCTATCTATAGGCGGACGCGACTGGCTTATGATAGGCGGCAAGTCGCTGTTCGATGTATTCGACTTTGTAACCGGACAGATATTCCTGCCCATAGTAGGCTTCCTTACATGCCTGTTCTTAGGATGGGTGGTGCCACGCAAGACAGTGAAGGACGAGTTTACCAATTGGGGCACGCTGCGCTCTACTCTGTTTGGCATATTTATGGTGCTAATAAGATATGTATGCCCAGTGTGCATCGTGGCGATATTCCTTAACCAGTTGGGTGTGATATAACAATAAATATACAGAGAAAAAAATTGCTAATGAATCAATCAGGTAGAACCAGTTTCGCCACCAAGTTTGGTGCTGTGCTTGCAACAGCAGGCTCTGCAGTAGGACTTGGCAATGTGTGGCGATTTCCTTATATGACTGGCGAAGACGGTGGGGCCGCCTTCATACTTATATATCTTGTATGCGTGCTTATGCTTGGCATACCGGGTATGATAAGCGAGTTTATCATCGGACGCCATGCTGGCTCAAATGCCGCACGTGCTTACCGCCGACTGGCAGCCGGAAAGGCATGGATGCTGATAGGCGTTATGGGCGTGCTTACATCTATGATAGTGCTTGGCTTCTATGCTGTAGTGGCTGGATGGTGTCTGCAATATCTCTATGCGTCGTTGGTTGGTCAACTCTCGGGCGATGCCAATTATGTGGCAGCCTACTTCAACGACTTCACCCATAATCCGGTAATGCCAGCGTTCTGGGCAGTGGCATTCATCCTTATCACCCACTTTGTTGTGGTACATGGCATACGCAGCGGCATAGAGAAGGTATCCAATATGCTCATGCCTACCCTATTTATTCTGCTTATAGTGCTCGTTGGAGCGTCGTGCATGCTGCCAGGAGCATGGCGTGGAGTAGACTTTCTGCTTAACCCAGACATCTCTAAAGTAAGCAGCACGGTGTTTCTTGATGCCTTAGGCCAGGCTTTCTTTTCGTTGTCGTTAGGCACGGCATGCCTTTGCACCTATGCATCCTACTTCTCAAGGCGAACCAACCTTGCCAAGACTGCTTGCCAGATAGCCATAATAGATATGCTTGTGGCTATACTTGCCGGACTGATGATATTCCCGGCAGCTTTCTCGGTAGGCATAAGTCCCGACTCGGGTCCGGCTCTTATATTCATCACCTTGCCCAATGTCTTCAGAGAGGCATTCGCTTCAATGCCTATTGTTGGCTATATAATGTCGGTGCTCTTCTACATGCTTTTGGCATTGGCAGCCCTTACATCCACTATCTCTATGCACGAGATAGGCACAGCCTTCTTTCATGAGGAACTACACTGCTCGCGTCGTATAGGTGCCACTATAGAGACAGTTGTTTGCTGCATCATAGGTATACTATGCGCCCTGTCGTGTGGCGCATATAAGGGCTTGTCGATAGCAGGCCGCACATTGCTCGACTTCTGCGACTTTCTTACCGCACAGATACTTATGCCTGTAGGAGCACTGGCTACATGTTTGCTCATAGGTTGGTTTGTTCCTAAACGTATTGTACGAGACGAGTTTACTAACCGTGGCACCACATGGGTTAAGGTATACGGTATATTCCTGTTTATAGTTAGATTTGTGTGCCCGGTGTGCATCATTGCGGTGTTCTTGCACCAAGCAGGAGTGGTATAAAAAACGACAAAAGGGTTAAGATTACCGAAATCAGTATCTTAACCCTTTTATGTCGGGATGACAAGATTCGAACTTGCGACCCCTACGTCCCGAACGTAGTGCGCTACCAACTGCGCTACATCCCGATTGCATAATGGGAGTAAACCCAAAAGCGTGTGCAAAGTTACAGGTTTTTTCTGATATACGTGCATCTTTTCATTATTTTTTTTGTTTAATGACAATTAGCGAAAAATTCTTTGCAAAAAACTTGCAAGTATCAAATATTAGTCGTACCTTTGCACCCGCAATTAAGCAACATAGTGTTGGTGCCATAGCTCAGTTGGTAGAGCAAAGGACTGAAAATCCTTGTGTCCCCGGTTCGATTCCTGGTGGCACCACAACAAAAAGGAGTTACTCATTAGAGTGACTCCTTTTTTGTATTGATGCCACAGATCAGTTGGTAGAGCAAAGGACTGACATTATCTATAAATTGGCCTTGTGTCCCCGGTTCGATTCCTGGTGGCACCACAATAAAAAGGAGTTACTCATTAGAGTGACTCCTTTTTTGTTGTATTAACGCCCCGTTGTTGTATTGGTATTATTATAATAATCCTTGCCAATGCACGCCGTGTCTACACTCGTATAAATCTCTGAGACTTTCAGCATACACTCCAACTCCTTATACACTTTCAAGAAGCAATACCATATATGAACCTCTATACTGCGTTTAAAATAAAACATGGGACAGAAAACGTAGAGTTTTTATCAAAAAATTTATATATGATTAGGATTATATAGTAAAAACTTCGTATATTTGCATTATAAATAAAAAAATGATGCCTATGAAGCATAAATAAAAAGAAGACATATTATAATAAAATAAAGAAGCGTTAGCTTTGTATTCTTGCTTATCGAAAATCGCCAAATTTAAGAAAAGCAATCAAGAGTAAAAGGTTAATGCTCACGTCTGTCTACAGGCGTGGGCTTTTACTCGTGTATGGTTGCATATGGTGTTTGGCGATACCTCGATAAGCGTAGACGAAGTTTTAGTCCACGTTTTTTTATTGTCTATACCTAAGCCCAGGACTAAACAAATACTACTCCAACACATAATAATAACCAGCGCATTAAAACAAGATCCAAAGGTATACTACCACATCTTTGGAAAAATTAGAAGATGCGACACAAAAACATTTACATATATGGAAAAGACAATGAAACTTTTAGGGAGAGTCTTTACCTTTTTACTCCTTGCTGTAACCTTTGCGGCGTGCAGCAGCGATGATGACTCTACCGATGGCGACGGCAACATAAAGCCTGACGTTAACGTGAATGACCCGGTTGGAACGGTATCACTGTCTATGATGAAAGGTCACGACCTCAATGAGGGGGCAACGTATATAGGAAACTCATCCATTCATATAGGCAACGACTACAACTTCAACGGAGGATATTTCATTTCATTGGGAACAGTGAAGGGACTTGGCAACGTGTCGTATATTCCGACAACAGGTTGGGCTGACATGGTTTCCGTACGCAGCGGAAATGGATATGTGGCATATTCCTATGGAACATTCTACAGGATTTATGTAGAGAAGGAAATTGTCGGGACTACAGGCGGCATAATCGGCTATGACGTGAAATACCAAGCTCCATTCAAAGGAAAAGACCTCGAACTGGAACTGCCGGCAACTTCTGTTTCTTTCGACAAGAAGGGAGGAACGGAGAATATCGTATTCAACAACAAGGAGTTTGTTGTATTTACGGCGAAATCTTCAGAAGACTGGTGTCAGATTATCCCAACATCCACTTACAACTATTCTTTCCTTGCCAACGGCATACAGATCATTGCACAGCCATCGAATGTGGCTGCCACTACAGAGGCTACCATTACGCTGACCACTGCCTATGGAAAGAAGAAGGAGATAAAAGTGACGAGAGGCGGTGTTGACCCGTATCTTACCCTCAACGAGACATCGGTCACGCTTGATGCCAAGGAGTGTGAAAGACAAGTTGGACTAAACACCAACATTCAGAAAGAAGACTTGACTATCAGCAACACCGCAAGTTCATGGTGCAAGGCAGAATTTGTAGACCAGACAAGGGCGATACATGCAAGTGCTGCAAGAATAAAGTTTGTGGGCAACAAGCCGGCAAAGGCTGTCAAAGCAGCTAACGCTGCTGGCTCTGCAAGTTATTACGCTCTGGTTCTCAAGGCCAATTCCAATGACAAAGATACAGAACGAAAGGGAACAATAACGCTGAAGAGTAAGGACGGAAAGAAGAGTGTGACTCTGAATGTAATTCAGAACAAGGCTTATTTGTATGTTGGAAATGAAGGATATAATGAGGTATCATTTGATAATGAAGAGAGAAACGCAGTTATCGGCAACGTATATACAAACTTAGAATATGAGGACTTGCAAGTAAGTTGCAACGAGACATGGTGTAAACCGGAATTGCAAAAAGATCATTGGGGCAATATAACATTGAACACTAATATCAGCAAGAATACCACAGAGAAAACAAGAAAAGCCAAAATCGTGATTTCAAACAAAACGAAAACATTGAACTTTACAATGACTGTCTCTCAAAATGGCGTTAAGTTTGTTCCAAGTCAAACGAAAGTCGGCTTCGACAAGAACCAATCAAACAAGACCATAACAATAAATACTAACATTGATTGGGAAGCTTCGTCTAACCAAAGCTGGTGCACAATAAGCCGAAACGGCAATAACCTTACAATTCGTGCTACGCCATACTCTGGAACCAAAGCAAACCGTAAAGCGACTATCACATTCAAGGGTCTTTCTACAAAGATCGAAGTAGACCAAAGCAAATATGCATTAGACGACGAATACAATGAGAATGGAGTGACAGGAAAGGTAATCTGCATAAATGACACTATCAGGTATGTCGGAAAAGATGTCGGAGAAGCTGTCTGGTCTACGGAAAACGTGGAAACAGGAGCAAACGATAAATACGACGGTATGAAAAATATGGCTGTCATAAAGAAAATATCCGGATGGAAAGACCTCTATCCTGCATTTGCACTTTGTGATGCTCTTAACACAAGTGGGGTGACAGGATGGTATTTGCCGGCATATTATGAATTGTCAAACAGAATAAGGCCAGCCAACGGTACATATTGGAGCTCTTCAGAAAGCAGCAATAAATATGCCGGCTATTACTCTCCGTATGAAACTAATGCTGCAAGAAAAACAGACACGAAACTAAAAGTTATGGCTGTGCATAAATTCTAACTGAATTGTTATTATGAATAGAGTTATTGCGATTGCATTATTAAGTATTTTGTCTGTCGTTGCTTATGCCCAAAATGGCAATAAGAATTGGGACAGACTCGGATATGTATGGCTTTACAAACCGGATCCTGGCAATAAGTTTCGGTCGTATTCCTGTGGTAAGGCTATTGTATATGGAAGCTTTGACGGTAACAAGATGATTTATAAAATTTTTATTCCGCAAAAGAACGAAACGTATGATGTTTACACAAATCCAGATTACAATCAAGATAAAGTTGAATACTGTGACAGAATGAGTGCGAAAGATGACCATTTTCATGGCCCATGGCCTTCTTTTGTTGAATCATATCCTCAAAAAGCGGGGGATTACTATTTCAATATAGGTAATATATCTAACTAAATCGAGTAGGAGGAAAACGAAGCAGTTTTCTTCCTACTTTCGTTTTCCGA
>ERZ1035032.1898-NODE-1898-length-12231-cov-15.465588_pt1 | contig 12231 bp, 10 predicted proteins | sample MGYA00520693_ERZ1035032 | MGnify/ENA primary metagenome ERZ1035032 (study PRJEB33766, sample SAMN09781740) | gut metagenome | biome: gut microbiome | host: Homo sapiens | place: Madagascar | study: EMG produced TPA metagenomics assembly of the PRJNA485056 data...
GTCAGGTAAGTGGCGTTGGCTGTCGGGATGACCGTATAGCCTTTCTTTTCGAGCTCTATCAACTTTGGAGTAGCGATCGCTTCCACCTCTGGAATAATCAGATCCGGATTCTCCTTCTCGATCATCTCCGCAAGGGCATCCCCGTCAAGCATTGACAGGACATGAGACGATTGCGCCACCTGCATAGCAGGAGCATTAGCATATTTATCCACCGCCACGACGTGCACGCCATAGCGCTCAAGCTCGATCGCGATTTCTTTTCCGAGTTCCCCGGAGCCGCAGAGAACAGCCTTTTTCTCCACTGGAGTGAATGGGTTTCCAATGTTAGCCATACTGAAAAATTATGTTTAAGGCATCAAATTTACGAATATTCAACCTCTGTGACAAGATTTCCTCGCCTTGCGACAAAAAAACGCCTGTTGTCCTTCGAGATGTATGAGCATTCTCCAGCGACTTTACTTGAACAAATCATCTGAGGTTATCACATTCTGGAAACGCCCTGAATATTCATTGTATTTCAACCCGAATGTTGTGACAAGGGTCAGCATTGTTGACTTTCTGGTTTTTGTCTCATCAATGAACGAAGCCTGACGCTCTCTAAGTTTGGCATCATATTCCTTGTCAATAATGAAATCTCTTGATGAATATTTGCACTCGCAAAGGTTGATGAGACGGTCATCCCTGTCTATGAGCAAATCCACCTGAGAGGTGGCTCCAATCCAAGAATATGTCTCTGTGTGCACCCCTGAGATTCCCAATGCGGACTTTATCTGAGCGATGTGTCCAAAACAAACATTTTCAAAAGAATATCCTCTCCACGCATTCACGGAAGGGCTATTCTGATTATGCTGCCAGTAACTAACATCGTCCGTATTCTTACGGTTGCAAAAATAATTGTAGAAAAGGCAGAAGCCGTCAATCAGCCGATATCTGGATTTTCTCGGCGGTTCTCCAAAATACCTGAATTTTGAGATAAAGTCACTTTCCTCAAGGGAGCGTAGTAATTTGGAGAATTCTCCGCCGTCAGCTATTCCCGTACCTTTAAGGATTTCTTCACGCGAGTAGCCGATACGCTTGCCGGCCAAGAACCGTATCAGTTTCTCGGCGGAATCAGGATTTGTGAATATGGAACCGAACAGCCTGTCATATTCATTAGTCAACTTTCCCTTTCGATTAAAGATCAAGAAGTCAACATTTTGAGCAAGGCTCATATCCTTGGCGAAAAGACTAAGATAATACGGCACCCCTCCGAAAATCATATTGCTTTGTATGATGTCGTACCTGTCAAACCGGATGCCATTTGATTGAAAGAATTCCTCTGTCTCCCGTAAATTGAAAGGCTCCAACTTGATTTCAAATGTGATACGGTCAAACAATCCTCCTTTACCATTTATCAACTTATCGGAAATCCACGATACTGCAGAGCCGCAAGCGACCAACATCAAATCATCACGTTTCGCGCCCCAGCCATTCCAAAAGGCCTCAAACGCCGTCACGAACCCGGATCTCGGAGTGTCAAGCCAGGGCAATTCGTCCATAAAGACGAGCATCCGATGGCCATCAGCCTTGGATTCAAGAAATTTCTCCAACATAAAGAACGCTTCTAACCAGTTTGTCGGAAGCGAAGAGATCTCCGCACCACACCTCAGAAGAGAATGTGTGAAATTCTGCAGCTGCATTTTCATCAATTCTTTCCCTTTGATTTCAATCGGAGATAAAGCGGTGTGTGAAAATGTGATACGATCACGGAACAGCTCATTGACAAGGAATGTTTTCCCTACCCGCCTTCGACCATACAGCACAACAAACTCCGAATGACCATTGCCGTAAAGCTTCTCCAGTTCCTTAATTTCCGCTTGCCTTCCTATGATCTTCATAACGCCTTATTTTTCGGCAAAGATACAAAAAACGTTGATTCCCGAAAAATAGTTGCCTACTATTTTTCGGGAACCGAGTAAAAATCATGATTGGCGGGGAATTAACCTCGTCCGGAATCTGAAATGAGATCGTGGATGGTGCGGTTGAAATCGGTGCGGGACAGGAGATCCTCAAGGGTGATGTGCATTCTCCAGCGCCAGTAGTGGCGGGGAATGGCCGGGATGTTGATCCGCTCATCCTCCGGCTTGCCCTGGTAACGGACCTCCCCGTCGATGGACATCCAGTCCTGAAGCGGGAGGACACACAGCATCGAAGGCGAGTTCAGATGCTGGTTTACAATCCGTTCACAGATCCACGGTTCGCAGAAGTACGGAGCCGTCCCATCGCAGTGAAGAATCTCATGGAAGAAACGCTCGGACATCGTTCGGTCCTCCTCCCACCAGCCACGCAAAGTGGATGTGTCGTGCGTGCCGGTCGCGCAGACTGACAGATAAGGATATGTCCACGGCTCGTCAAATGTCTTCTGAGGAGACTTCGGCATCCTCTGGATCTCAAGCGAAAGGATGTGCAGATCCTTCATCACTTCCGGAACACAGGCTGGAATCATTCCGAGATCCTCTCCGCAGGCCAGCATTCCGGTGGAGTCCAGAAGCGCCGGCAGTTTCCTCATCGCGCATTCTTTCCAGAAACCGTTGTGCCGATGATAGAAGAAATCGTTGTAGAGATCGTTGTAGGCATTCTTCAAAGAATCATTCAACCTCTGATAGTCCTCGGTGTTCTGCGAGGCGATGCGCGGATGATACCATCCATCACGATGCGGATCCGGCACAAACAACTGAGAATCAGGATTGAAGCCACGGCTATGGAGTTCATCGGCGGAGTACGGGAGCGCAGGGTTGAAATGTCCCAGCAATCCCGATTTGACTCCCATCGGAATCTCCCAGATGCGGAAAAATCCAAGAATATGATCAATCCGGAACGCGTCGAAATACTCACTCATCTTTCTGAGCCTTGCTTTCCACCAGGCGTAGCCATCCTTGGCCATCTCTTCCCAGTTGTAGGTCGGAAGACCCCAGTTCTGGCCATCGGCAGCGAAAGCGTCAGGCGGTGCCCCGGCCTGAGAGTCAAGGTTGAACAGATGCGGGAATTGCCAGGCATCCACACTCGTGCGGCTGATTCCGATCGGAAGGTCGCCCTTGATGGCCACACCCTTCGAGTGGGCATATTCAACAACCTCCTTCAATTGAGCGTCAAGGCAGAACTGGACGTAGCAGTAGAAATCCGTATCGCTCTTGTGCCTGCGACAGAATGACTTGACCTTGGTTTCTGAATATTCAGAAAGGGATTTCCATTTCCCGAACTCCGGCGTACCGTTGATGTCCCTGAGCGTACAGAAAGCGGCGTAAGGAACGAGCCAGTCCTTGTTGGCGGAATAGAATTTCTTGTAGGCCGCTCCAGACATGACCTCTTGTCCGCCAGCCTCGAAGGCTTCTTTCAAAAGGCGATTCTTTTCTTTGTTAACCCTTTCATAATCAACGACAGGAAGTGCATTGAGCTCTTTTTGGAGGACTTTATATCCCTTGTCGGCCTTGACCCCGGCGTCAGGCAGATGTATGAACTGCGGATGCAAGGCGAATGTCGAGTTGGCGTTGTAAGGGTAGGAATCCGTCCATGTTCCTGTCATCGTGGTGTCGTTGATCGGCAGGAGCTGGATGATGCCCTGGCCTGTGAGCGCGGCCCAGTCAACCAGTTTCTTGAGATCCTTGAACTCGCCCACACCGAAGCTTGTCTCGCTGCGGAGGGAGAACACAGGGATGGCAGTGCCGGCCCCGCGCCAAGGAACGGTCTCGAACTCAGGGACGATATCCCTTATTTCCAGTAAATCACAGTTGGCCGGGACCTCGGTGAAAAGATGATTCGTGCCGGATTCCCAAATCTTTGGAGTTCCGGTCTTCGCGTCGAGAATGACAAACTTGTACTCAAAAGGCTCCTTGACATTCAACGTCACGCTCCAAAGCGGAGCGTCGGTCGGTTTCAACTGGACGAACTTCTTCCAGTCTCCGAACATCTTGCCGCTGCCGGTGATCGCCAAGGTCTCGTTCTTGCGGATTCTGGCACACGGAACGGTGAAGGCCACATTGCCGGAACGCTTTGGCGAGGTTTGCTTTCTTTTGAATATCACATCGGTGAAGGCTTTGGTCCAGAACGGGGAATCCTCGGGACGGTCCTGCCAGCGGTCACGGATTTCAAGGGCGCCGGTTGGTGAGCATGTCGAAGCGCCGGCCCCTTCGATGGTTGGTGAGCCCTGTCGAACCACAGGCTCAGGGACCGAATGGTGTCCCCACTCGCGGCGCACACACTGCCCGCCACGATGAAGTTCAAAGGAATATTCAAGAGCCGGCGTGTCTGAAGGCACATCAAATGAAGCCTCCCAACGCCCTCCGGCGGCATATTCCATCGCTATAGATTGTCCGTCGGAGAGGTTCAGGAACAGCTCCTCCCCGGGCGAAGTGAAATATTCAAGGGTTATTTTAAGTCGCATAGTGTCATCCGCGGTGGAATTAGTCCGCCACAATCTGCAATATTAGCGAAAATATCTGAATTTGAACGCTGTTTTGAACAAAAGCCAATCGGAAATTTGGGATTGGCGATTTTATGGACTAATTTTGAGGAATAATATTCAGAGACAATGGACAAGAAGGAACTTGAGATAATGTCGCCGGCCGGCAATTTCGAATGCCTGCACGCCGCGATACAAGGCGGGGCGGACTCCGTCTATTTCGGGGTTGGCAACCTGAATATGCGCTCGCATTCGGCGAACAACTTCACGCCGGACGATCTGCCGAGGATTGTGGAAATATGCTGGGAATATGGAGTCAAGACCTATATGACTCTGAATATCGTTCTTTACGGGGAAGATCTGGCTCCTATGCGGGAGGCACTGGACGCTGCCAAGGCGGCGGGAGTGAACGCAATCATCGCCTCGGACATGGCGGCGATCACATATTGCCGGAAGATCGGGCTGGAGGTGCACATCTCGACCCAGCTCAACGTGTCGAACGTCGAGGCGCTGCGATTCTATTCACAGTTCGCCGACGTGATCGTGCTGGCGAGGGAACTCAACCTGCATCAGGTAAAGGAAATCCATCAAGCGATCGTGAACGAGGGCATCAAAGGTCCTTCCGGTAATCTTGTGCGGATCGAGATGTTCGCCCACGGAGCGCTCTGCATGGCGGTTTCGGGGAAATGTTACCTGAGCCTCCAAACCTACGGGGCTTCGGCCAACAGAGGCGCTTGCTACCAGCTTTGCCGCAGGGGCTATGAGGTCACGGACCTGGAGACCGGCACGAAACTGAACATCGACAACAAGTACATCATGTCGCCCAAGGATCTGTGTACCATTGAGTTCATGGACAAGATCATCGACGCGGGCGTGAAGGTCTTCAAGATCGAGGGGCGGGCAAGGAGCGCTGAATATGTCAAAAAGACGGCTGAGTGCTACCGTCGGGCGGCGGACGCTGTCTGCGAGGGTCGTTACACTCCGGAACTGGCGGCCTCTTTGAAGGAGGAACTGTCAGAAGTCTTCAACAGAGGGTTCTGGGACGGGTACTATCAAGGTGCCAGACTCGGAGAATGGAGCGATGTGTATGGCAGCCACGCCACACGCAAGAAGATTTACTGCGGCAAGATCACCAACTGGTTCGACAGGATCTCGGTGGCTGAGGTATTGGTGGAGTCGGAGACCTTGAGAAAAGGTGATGACATTCTCATCATCGGAGAGACTACTGGTGTGATCGAGCAGAATGTCAGCGAGATACGGGTCGATCTCGAGCCAACGGACGAGGCGGGGAAAGGGACACTTTGTTCCATTCCTATAATATTCCCGGATGACATCCGCACACCGGGTGGAAAAAAGATCCGGCGCGGAGACAAAGTTTACATCTGGAGGGAGGTTTAAATTTCTCTCCGCGGCGGTCACCGAACCTGCCGAAGCATCATCCATCTGGTCACTTCGACAAGCTCAGTGACCTGATGGCTTAGTGACCGCGGTTACCGTTTCTTTTCCGGCTGATGTGAGAAGTGGCGGGGACCTTCAACGGATCGCCAGTAGTCGGAATCGAACTCGGGGTGGATGTACGGGCCGTCGTGGTCTATCACGAAACTCAGATAGGTGATCTTGTAGCCCTGGGCTGTGAACATCCTCTCGTAGAAAGTCTGCACCTCGAACAAGGCATCGATGGCGGATTCACCAGCGACAGAACGTAACGCACAATCAGACAAATCCTGTCTGCCTGTCCCGTAAAGGTCATTGGTGCTTGCCAGAATCCTCAGGCCGTTCTGCTCGGCCACCGCTTTGGAATATTCATAAAGAAAGCGGCTGTCAGTCTTGAGGTGGACTATTCCGCCCTTTTTCAGGAACTTGCGGTAGCGCTCCAGGAAAAGCGGACTCGGCAGGCGGCAGTTCTCGCTCTTCATCTGAGGGTCGGAGAACGTCAGCCATATTTCCGAAACCTCCTCCGGAGCGAAGAAAGCCTCGATGAACTCGATTCTGGTGCGCAGGAAAGCCACATTAGGTAGTTTGTTCTCCGTGGCGAACTTCGCACCTTTCCAAAGACGCGCGCCCTTGATATCGACTCCTATGTAATTGAGCGACGGTTCCCGGCGGGACAAATCAATCGTGTACTCCCCTTTCCCACAGCCAAGCTCCAGAACTATAGGCTGCGCGGCGGCGAACATCCTCTCGTTCCAATGTCCCTTGATCGGATGCTCTCTGAGTATCAAGCTGTTGCTGCCTTCGACCTTATCCAGCACCGAGGATGCCTCTGGTTGAAGAAGGCAGGAGAAAGTTTCGTTCTCCGCGAATTTTCTAAGTTTATCGTGTCCCATTCTCCTTTCTTGTGAATATCACACCCAATCCACGTATCGCCTCCGAATCATTCAACACCCGTGCCTTGAGACGCCACACTCCATGCTCCGGCAGATTCAGAACAGGCTTATAGTCAGTTATAAAATCCCTCGAATAGTACGATGAGTCCACCGGCTGGGCAACCCGGATGAATGTAGTGTCCGACAGGATGAGCGAATCCGATGGAGAAATCCACCTCAGATCAAGCGAGATGCTGTCAGCCGGAAAAGTCCCGAACGCCGGACGCTCCAACCTTGTGTAGAAATCCAATCCGTAGGACACGGTCGAGTCAGAAAGATCCAAATTGAATATGTAGGTGTCGCCATACTCGGCCTTCTCCCTGACCACAAACGGCTCGTAGGAGGAAGGACGCGCGCATGACACCATGGCCATCATCAAGACAAGTGTAAGAAAACCTTTACTCATCAGTCTTTACAGGCTTCTGTTCAGGCTTTCTGTCGCCACGGGGACGTTGCTGCTGAGGGCGTCCGCTCCCTCCGTTCCGACGAGGGCCATTGTTCCGGCCTCTGAAATTACCGCCTTCAGATCTTGGCTTGGACGGTGCCTCGGCGTTATCCGCCGGAGCGGCAGTCCGGGCGGCCTGGTCAGCGACCGGCTTAACCTTGTTCTTGTTACGGTTCTTGTTCTTGTTTTTCTTAGGCTTGTCGAACCTTGTGATGCTGTCATCACCGACGGCCGAGACGAACTGAGGGCCGACAGGTTCCGGTTCGCTCTTCAAAGACTCCGGCTTCTGACCATTACGGTTCATCATTATGATCTGCGCAACCTCCGAAGCGGCCACCGGATAGAGATTCGAGAGAGAGCCCTTCTCGTAAGTGAAATACATTATCTCCTGAAGGATGTCAGTCTTGGCCAGATAGGCCAGGCCATCCTGGAATTCAAGCGGTTCCGTAACCTTAGGAATACGGGACTGGGCGTCCAGATAGTTGGCGACCTCATAATTCAGGCAGCATTTCAGTTTGCCGCACTGACCAGCCAGCTTCTGCGGATTCAGGGACAGGTCCTGCGTACGGGCCGCCGAAGTGGAGATCGACTGGAAATTCGTAATGAAATTGGCGCAGCACAATTCCCGTCCGCATACTCCGAGGCCACCGATCAGGCCGGCCTCCTGACGTGCCCCGATTTGCTTCATCTCGATCCTGATGCGGAATTCCTCCGCATAGACCTTGATCAGTTGGCGGAAATCCACACGCCCGTCGGCGATGTAATAGAAAATGGCCTTTGTGCCGTCACCCTGAAACTCCACGTCTCCGATCTTCATGTCCAGACCAAGCTCGGCGGCGATCCTGCGCGCCTGAATCATGGTGTCCTGCTCACGGGCTATGGCTTCCTGCCATTTGGCGATGTCGAAAGGCTTGGCCTTGCGGTAGATCTTTTTCAACTGTGTTGTCTCAGGATCAACACCCTTACACTTCATCTGACGTCCCACAATCGGGCCTTCCAAAGTGACGATTCCAAGGTCATGACCATTCATGGCCTCGACTATGACCAGATCCCCGACCTTGATCCCCTGTCCGGAAGCGTTGACGTAAATCCCCTTTCTGGTGTTCTTGAAGCGCACCTCGAAAAGATCTTTGTACTGCTCCTGCCGGATGCCGTGAAGCCAGTCGTAATCCTTGAGTTTACAGCAACCCTGACGGTAATTGCAGTCATATTCCCCGGTCTCCTGATCCTGGGAGATTGTGCAGCCACGGTTACAGTCAAATTTTATTGTCTCGTTATCAATATTTTCCATACGTATTCAATATTATTGTCAGAAACTCAAATACAACCGCCCGACAAGGTCGGTGAAAAGAATCTTCTGGTTCACGTTCCTGTCAATCAGCATCTGCGCCCTGTCCAGACACGATACCGCCATCCTCGGAAAACTTTTCCTGCAACGCGATGCCAGCCGGACAAAGAACTCTTTCTCCTCCTGCGACACCCCGGCGATCTGAGGCAGGTTCTGCTGAATCAAAAACACTTTGCGAAGGCTTTCACCTGCAAATTTACAAAAAGCTTTCTGGTTTTCACGCGACGGCAGCGCGGCCATCGCATCCCCCCAACCCAAAGCGGCGGAAAGATCCTTCGCGGCAAGCGCGTCAACAAGCCCCTTGAATATCTCCATCTGGCGCAGATAGTCCTCCTTCCCGGAGAGATAACGAAACGCGACCCCTACACTGCCACCAGCGACCAAAGCAGCCTGCGAAGCCTCGTCAAGAGTCTTCCCGAAACGGGATGTAAGAATCTCCACTATCTCATTCTTTGAATATGGCAGGACACGGATCGCCTGGCATCTTGACGAGATGGTCTGCATCACTTTCTCAGGAGCGTGGGTGATCATGATGAACAGAGTCTTCTCCGGCGGCTCCTCGATTGCCTTCAAAAGCCGGTTGGCGGAAGCGGCGTTCATCTTCTCGGGAAGATAGACAACGACAGCCTTCCAGCCACCCTCTACCGAGGTAAGCCACACGGTCTCAAGGATTTCCTTAGCCTCAGCGTTATTGATTCCAGACTGTTTGCCTTCGATTCCGAAAGCGGAGCTGACCTCATTCTCAAGGGCATAAGGATTGGAGACCATCAAGGAACGCCAATATTCAAGAAACAGTTCAGCCCTCAGGTTCTCGACTTTCTCAGTGACCTTCGAGCCGTTCGCGACCGGATAGACATAGTGCACATCAGGATGAATCAACCCGCAGACCTTATGCTCGTCTCCCATGATCTGACTCAGAAACGCCAGGACAAGAGCCATAGCCCCGCACCCGTCGTTCTCGTAAAGCATCATGGCATGAGGAATGCGCCCGCTTTCGGCCATCCCTTTCAACGCCCTGACGGCATCGTGATTCCCTATGATTCCGTCCAGATTCATTTGTCCCTGTAAGCGGTAAACTCAGCGATCTTCACAAGATAGTCCTTTTCCCTCGAATCCGGAAGCGTGGCAAGTGCGCCGACAGCCTTGGCGACATATTCATCAAGCCTTGAGACGGCATATTCAATGCCTTTTTCCTCCTTGACAAAAGCGACTATATCCTCCTTGTACTCTGGATGTTCCTGAATATTCAAAAGCATATTCCTGATATGGGAAGCGCGTTCGTCGGACGCTGATTCCAAGGCACCCAGAAGCGGCAGTGTGATCTTCTGCTCCTCAAGGTCGATGCCCACAGGCTTGCCTATTTTCTTTCCTCCCGTGTAATCGAATATGTCGTCCTTGATCTGGAAAGCGATTCCAAGTGAGACCGCATAGTTCCGCACGGCCTCCACCCACGCTTCCGGAGCGTTCACCGAGATCGCCGCCGAAACGCAGGTCGATTCAAACAAAGAGGCTGTCTTGCTGTAGATTATACGGAAATAGTCCTCTTCCTCCGTGTCCCCGCTCGAAGCCTTCTGAAGCTGGAGCATCTCCCCCTCGGCAAGGCTGCTGAGAGTTTTTGAGAATATCCTGATGACCTCATTGCCGTGAGCCGAGGATGCGAGTATGTTATCCATCGCCTTGACCAGCCAATAATCCCCGAGAAGGACAGACGCCGGGCCTCCGAGGATCGCCATGACGGTCGGGGCTCCACGCCTTTCGGAGCTGCTGTCGGCGACATCATCGTGAAGGAGTGTGGCGTTGTGCAGAAGCTCCGAGGCAGCGGCGCAACTGACACTGTCCTCGTTGGCCTTGCCGTTCCCGCAGGCGCGGGCCACAAGCAGTGACACAATCGGTCTCAACTGCTTTCCGCTGTGCTCCAGGATCGCCTCGTTCGTGGTATTAAGCAGGTCGATATCACTTCTGAGGGACGAACGTATCAGTCCGTCCGTCTCCTTCCAGTCATTTCCAAGGAATTCCTTTATCTCGTCAAGAGTCATCAGTCTTTCAGTTTATCAGTCAAGGTGTCCGACCAGCTCGGCGACAGTGTCCGGGAACTCGATCAGTCCCCTGGAACGCGCGTCAAGCATTCCGGTCTTCACATAGTGGTCCAGCAGATCCTTCAACGGATTGTAGAATCCGTCCAGGTTCAACGCATAGATCTTTCCGTCGTATTTGTCCAGTTTCGCCAAAGTCAACGTCCCGATCACCTCATCGAGAGTGCCTATGCCGCCAGGTAGGGCTATCGCGGCGCAGGTGCCCTCACGCATTTTCTCCTTACGCTCGGCCATCGTGTCGGTCCAGATCACCTGATCGAGACCCGGGAATTTATACTGCTCCATAAAGCGGGGCAGGACGCCGATGTGACGGCCTCCGCAACGGGCGACCTCATCGGCCACAGCTCCCATGGTGCCCTTGATGGCACCTCCGGAGACAATCGTGTAACCAAGCGAACAAGCCGCGCGGGTCACTTCCCGCGCAGCTTGATTGTACTTTTGGTCAATGTCGTAACTTGCCGAGCAGTAAATCACGACCTTCCGTTCCTCATTCATTCACTTCCGGCGATTAAAAGAAGAACGCGGCGGACACCATGACACCGTTGAAATTGTTACCGTTGTTGACAGCGTCCTTCACGGCGTCCTTCACTGTGTCGCCGATCGGGCCGACATTGCCATCCTTGTCATAGATCTTTCCAAAGTTCCAGAAATACTTGACAGAAAGCTGAAGCCTCCAGACATCGACTCCTGCTCCAACACCAAGACCGTACTCGACTTTCTTAAGATTGTCCTTGAGCTTGTCGGCGGCCTCGCCTTTGGTACTCTGTCCGAGGCGGAAGCCCACGAAAGGCTCCGCTAAGACATAAGGGCGGAAAGCCAGAAGATCCAGCCCCCACTGCACCTGGACAGGCACCTCAAGGTAGCCTACCTTGGTCTCGAAAGACCCAAAGGATTCCGAGATGGTAGAGCTGTTGAATTTGTCAGCCGACATTCCCTTCACCTGATAGAGAAGGCCCGGCTGGATGGCGAATCCGCCAAAAAGCGGAATCTCAGCGGTAAGGCCTACATGGTACAAGGAGACGGATTTGGAATCCATGTTCTTGATCGAGGTCGAGGATGAGGTGAATCCTCCCATCAATCCGACACGGGCGGAATTGTAGCGCTGGGCGGAAGCGTCAGTGCAAAACACCATGGCTGCCACAACGGCGACAGCGAATACAAACTTTTTCATTTTTTCAGATTTTTAGATAAGATTAGACAAGAGTGTCCAGCTTGGCGGTAATCTCGCTCTTCGGCACATTGCCGACAAGCTTGTCCACCACCTGGCCGCCCTTGAAGAACAGCAGGGTAGGAATATTCCTGATACCATACTCGGCAGCCACATCCTCGCAGTCGTCAACGTTGCATTTCACGACCGTGACCTTGCCGTCATATTCAGAGGCGATGGTATCAACCGTCGGGGCAAGCATACGGCACGGGCCGCACCAGGTCGCCCAGAAGTCCACCAGAACAGGCTTGCTGTCAGAGAGTATCTCAGCAAAATTTTCGTTAGAAGCTATCTTTTCCATAATCAATAAAATTAAAATGTCCGGGACGGTAAC
>ERZ1035032.1902-NODE-1902-length-12220-cov-4.194164_pt1 | contig 12220 bp, 9 predicted proteins | sample MGYA00520693_ERZ1035032 | MGnify/ENA primary metagenome ERZ1035032 (study PRJEB33766, sample SAMN09781740) | gut metagenome | biome: gut microbiome | host: Homo sapiens | place: Madagascar | study: EMG produced TPA metagenomics assembly of the PRJNA485056 data...
AATTATACCTTTGCAACATACGTTCAAAACCTGTTTTTAATTTTCAATGGCTTTTGTAAAGCCTTGCGACAGCTGTTCTACTCCTTCACCGCACCAAGCATAATGCCCTTGACAAAATACTTCTGAATAAAGGGATATACGCACAAGATGGGCAGCGTGGCAATGATGATAGTCGCATAGCGTATGCCTTCGCCGATGTTGTACTTATCCGTGGCATTGGCACCTGCTGTCATATTTTGCGAATCGTTTAAAAGCAAAATTTCTCTCAGCCGCAGCTGCAGGGGATATTTTTGCGGCGTTCTGATATATACCAATGCGTTAAACCAAGAATTCCAATGCGCAACACCGTAAAACAGTATCATAACCGCTATAATCGGCAAAGACAACGGAATAATAATTTTAAACAGCTGTACAATTTCATTGGCGCCGTCAATGGTTGCGGCCTCCTCCAAGCTCCGCGGAATGGATAAGAAATTGGTTTTCATGATAATCAGATTATAGGTACTGATTGCACCGGGCAAAATCAGTGCCCACAAGGAGTCACCCAACCCTAAATATTTGAATACCACCAAATAGGTCGGAATCAAGCCGCCGCCGAAATACATGGTAATAAGCATCATAATCATCATGGGTCTTTTTAAAGCAAACCGCTGCCTTGTTACCACAAAGGCGCCGATAGAGGTCATGATAATATTCGTCGACGTGCCGACCACAACAACAAACAGAGTATTGGCATAGCCCGTTAAAATGTTTGGGTTTGCCAGCACCTGTCGATATGCCGACAAATCAAACCCCTTGGGCAGCAGCATCAGCCCCTTATCTCCGATCAAATAATCGCTGTTAGACATTGAGCAGCATACCACATACCAAAAAGGATATAATGTAATAAAAATCATAGCTATCATAAAAAGTACGTTACAAAAATCAAAGAGCATACCGCCAACGCTTTTTTTAATTTTCAATTCGATTCATTCCTTTCCGCTTTTCGTCTTTTTATCTTAGGGCACGCGAGAGACGAACCAATATGGGTTCAACTCCCGTGTGCCTTGGCAAGCTTTTGTGTACCTAGCCAAGCAAGCTGGTTTCGGTAAATTTTTTACTCATAAAATCAGCACTCAAAAGCAGCAATAAATTGACAACCGACTGAAACAATCCGACGGCACTGCTAAAGCTGTATTGTGCAGACTCTCCCAAGCCCCGCCGGTATACAAAGGATGAAATAACATCCGCTGTTTCATAGGTTGCAGGGCCGTATAACAAAATAATTTTTTCAAATCCCACGCTCATGACCTGACCCAGTGATAAAATCAGCATGGTGATAACCGTCGGCGCAATGCCCGGCAGCGTGACGGATAAAAGTTGCCTAAAGCGCCCGGCACCATCGACCGTTGCCGCCTCATACAGCTCTGTGCTGACACCGGCTAAGGCCGCCAGATAGATAATGCTGCTCCAGCCCATGTTTTGCCAAATTTCTGAAATGACATAAATGCTTCTGAATGCCTCCGGCTTGCCCAGGTAATTGGTTTTTTCTCCTCCCAGCGCAACCAGCAGCTTCGTTATGGCGCCGTCCGTAGTCAAAAAGTCCGTAATCATGCTGCACACGACAACCAAAGAAATAAAATGCGGCAAATATGTAATGGTCTGCACCGTCTTTTTAAACCACGACTTCTTAATTTCGTTCATCAGTAACGCAAAGATAATCGGCATCGGAAAACCGAAAAGTAAGTTATAAAAGCTGATGAGCAGTGTGTTTCGGATTGTTCTCCAGCAGTTGTTGCTGGCAAAATATTCACGGAAATATTTCAGCCCCACCCAACGGCTGGCCAAAACACCCTTGCCCAACTCAAACTGCTTAAAGGCAATCACAATGCCGAACATCGGCAAATAATAAAAGAGGATATAGTACACAATAACAGGCAGAGCCAATAAATAAATGTATCTATTGCGTATCAATTCCCTTTTCGCCCTTTCAAGCCATCCTGTTGTTTTCCTTTCTGCAAGTTGCATCTGTTGTTTCACTGTATATCATGCCATCCTTCCTAACGGCAAAAAAGCGAAACACTTCTATGCCGAACATAAATTATCTGTTTTTATTATAACATCTGCCCGCTTTAAAGAGCAATCGCCCATTCCCACACTTCATGTTCCATTTCCGCTATTTTTCACAGAAGCGGTGTTTGCACCTTGAAAAAAGACGAATCTCCTTGACGGCCGAACATAAACCGCCTGTTTTTATTCTAACACCGACCCGCTTTAAAAGGCAATTGTCCATTTCCACACTTCATGTTCCATTTCCGCTATTCCCCGCAGAATCGGCGTTTTCGGCTTGACAAAAAAAATTACACTTGCTATAATGAAAGTCGAACCCTTCTGCAATCCGCTATAAGGCTGTGTTTTAAACCGGCTCAATCGCTAAATGCAGCTACAATACAGAAACTTTTATATAAATCGGAGGGACCGCCAAAAAATGCGAACCACATTAAAACCTTTTAAATTTGTCTTGTTTAAAAATTTTAAGTACAAAAATCAGCTGAAAAAAATACTGATGAATTATATTGTTATTTTCATGACGACCGTTTTAGTGACCATGGTCGGCCACATCACCACCATTACACTCACCCGTATGGAAATTACCCGCGAAAGCAATCAGCAGATTTTGCAAACTAAATCTCTGTGTGACGGATATTTGTCCGATTTGGAGTCAACCGCCATGAAGCTGTTGTCCACACCGTCTGTGCAGTCGCTGGCTTTACGCACCGTTCTTTTCGACTATGACCAAGCAATTTATAACGCTATTGCAAGCGTCAAGCTGACCGAGGACAGTAACCCCCTAATTCGGGCAACGTATTTGGTGTATAACAATCGTGATCTTTGCATAGACTCCGCTTCCGTATATAACAAACAGGTTTTTTACGATATGCACTTTGCGGAGCTGTATGCCTCGCAGGATGCCTGTATTGGGGATTTATCCGACTTTAAGATTCGTTCCTTTAAACTGTTAGAGGATCAAAAAGGAAACAAGCAATTTTTATATCTCTATAATTACGCAAGTAACTTTACGGTCAGAAATGAAATACCCGTTTTTGCCGTTTTCGAGCTGGATTTTAGTGTAATTATGGGAAAAATTAAAATCCCCAATTCCGGTGAATACTTGATTTTTAACCAAGACGGCCGGCTGATTTACCGTGAAAATGACGAATTGCACTATTGGCCCGCTCTTTCCGATACGGCTGACATTGAAGAACTGGACTACGAAGGTAAAACATATCGGGTCAATTCTGTGGCTTCTGATAAATTTCCTTTAAAATATGTCCACGTTATCGAAAAATCCATCTTTGCTAAGCTGCTGATTACACTGAATACCGTAATTATCGGCAGTTATGTTATTTGTTTAATTGCAGTTTTGGTCATAGCTGTTTTCTTTGCCAAACGCAATTACATTTCTTTAAGTACGCTGATGGATAAATCCCTTTCAGACGAAAAGCTGTTGGAAGAGCAGGCCGGCAAGCTGCGTCACTCTGCCTTGATTAATTATTTATCCGGCAAGCTGGAATTTAACGAAGAACGTCTCCGTGAGCATGGCATTGTATTCCCTAACCCTTACTACGCTGTTTTAATTTTTAACATTCTGGATTTTGGCATTACCGATAAAGCAACGGATAAAACCGCTTTGTTTTGCATTTCAAACGTGTTTTCAGAGTTGCTCAGCGGTGTAAGCGAAACCTATTATTGTGAAATAGACGGCTTTTATGTTTGTTTGCTCAATTACGGAAATGAAGTGGATATTGCCTTAATTAACGAAAAAGCGCAATTTACAAACGAGTTTTTAAACCAGCACTTTGGCATTAACTTTGTGACAGTCATCAGCAAGATGACAACACACCTCGCCGACATTCCCAAGCTGTACGAGCAAAGTATTGATACCTTAGCCAACACGTTTTTGTTTAACAATACGCCTGCGATCAGCAATGAGGATTTATCACAGCGCAGCGTTTTGATTAAAAAATATATTGAGGAGCATTTTCCCGACCCTGATTTGAGTGTAAACAGCATTGCCGAGCATTTTGATTTATCCCCCAACTATATTTCAAAATGTTTTAAAGAGCAAACCGGTGTCGGCTTGCTGAAATATATTATTACACGTCGTATAACCGAAGCTAAAAGGCTGCTGCTTGACACCGGCGAAACCATCTCTAAAATTTCTGAACAAGTAGGCTTTTATAATGCAAATGTGTTTATACGCACTTTTAAAAAATTAGAGGGCATAACGCCGCGTGAGTTCAGAAAAAATCATAACGGATTATAAAGACATAAAGCAAGAGAGCCGAAAATTTGCCTAAAAAGCAAATTTTCGGCTCTCTTGCTTCGCGCTGCTATCTGCCTGCCTTGCGAAAGTTGGCCGGCGTAATGTTTTCATAACGTTTGAAAAAATTGATAAAAGCCGTAACCTCAGCAAACCCAAGCTGCTCTGCAATTTCAAATATCGGCAGATCCGTCTCTAAAAGCAGTCCGCATGCAAAGTCAATCTTAGAGCGTCTGATATACTCAGAGGGTGTTGTGCCGAGATGGCTCATAAAAATTCTGGATAGCTGCTTGGCAGAAATAAAGCAATGGTCAGAGACCGCTTTGACGGAGATATGGTTGGAAACATTCGCCTTAATAAACTCTATCGCCGAAGACAAGCGTGCATCGTTGCATTCAATCGGTTTTATTATGTTGCATCCACCTACCGTAACACGGGCAATTTCTATAAGATACGCGTAAAGATATGTCGAAATGAGACTTTTGTATTCATGCTGCATCAGCGTTGCATTTTCAATCATCTCTGCAGCCAGATGCAAAATTTTGTTGTTGGCATCCAAAGTCTTAACATTTACAATTTCATTTTCAAAGACACGGTAAAACACATTGTCCGTGCCCGTGCTGCATCGGACGGTGAAGTTTGTAATGAGCTTCGAAAACGTCGGACTCTCGTTGATTATGCGATGTTTTTTACCCGGAGGTACAATAATAAACTGATTTTTGCCAACCACCTGCCCCGCACCGCCTTCAAAGTCAAATTCACAGCTTCCTTCCAATACAAGGTGCATTTCATAGTCAGAATGGGCATGAAAGGAGGCCTGATGTGTTCCCTCTCCCTCCATGCCGTCACGCTCAATTGCTACGCAAATGCTGACATCAAAGCCGGCACTGTTGTCATAGTTGTTATATTGATAACTGTTGTTTTTTGAAAGTATAAAAATTGCTCGAGAAGCCATAGCTTATTCCACCTATAGATTTCTTTCAGAATATTGTTCCCCAACGGCAAATGACGCAGCAGCTTGCCTGTCGTTGCCCCGATTTTAATTCGGGACAACGCACTCATCCCTCCCCTGCCTTGCAAAGCGACAAGCAAGACGATCTATATCGTCTTGCTTATATGCAGTCGGGCGACAAACTCACGTGTGGCTTTGCAGATCATAGATGCATATGCTGCTGTCAGTGTTAACGGCATGCACGACAGAAAGGGTTTTAGGTCGTTTTCCTTCAGGAATTTTTATGAAATGCTCTCCCAGCGTACGGTCTGTTCCATCATGCGCTTTGAGCGAATGCGGTTTGGTGTAATAGGTGCCTATATAGCCTTCATGTCTGAATAAAAAGCTTGGAATGGGCTTGGCATAGGTACTATACTTGTTAAAAATATTCAGTGCATACCGTATATTCTCCGTATACCGGCTGCCATCTTCAAACGTCACAACAATTGTACCGATGGAGAACGGTTTTTCCCACATCACACGTCTGTCGTTTTTGTCTGTTGCCCAAAGAATACTGATTAGCTTGGCATTCTCCGATATATCAAAGCTTATCTCTTCTTGACCCGATGAGCAAACGGCGCAGGGCAGGTCAATATCAAAATCCATACACGGCTTTTCAATCGGAATCGCATGGGATGCGCTATATTGTAACGAACCGAAGCTCTCGCGAAGCCGCCATAACAACGGTCTGGTGATTGCATCATAGCTGAGCCGCATAGCTGCGTTATAACGGCTGTCCCACATGAGGTTGGCACCATATACGAGCTCATACATTTTCCCTTCATAGGCGTACGTTTCTTCATCGCAATATACCCAGGTCGAAACTTCGGCTCCCATCACACCTTGCTTATGTGATCGCGATTCGTACCTTGTGTAATGGCTGGAATACATGTTGCCGAAAACCACTTTAAAACCGTGCTGTAAAAGGTTATCTTCTATATCCGCTTCCGGGTGAAAATACCAGGTAAAATCAAGCATAATAATATCTTTCGGAATATCATCTATGGCATGTCTTGTATCATACTCCGGCTCCTGGAGCATATCCGACCAAATCATCATGGTAAGCCCTTTGGATTGAAGAAAATCATGAAGTGCCGTAACTTCTTGTGCGTATAGTTTTGGCGCACCTATTTTTCGGCACTTATCGCAAAGAGCCACGTAATAAATTTCATCGTGCCCCATATGCACATAGTGCTGCGGTTTGGCAACCTCTATCACTTCCTCTGCGATTGCAAAGATAACGCGGTAATACTCCGAATGGCAGGGGCACATACAATGTGCCGCAGCTGCCTGCAGCTTGGCATCGGCTTTATATAGGTCAACGTCATCGTCTGCCGTGTTTTCCGGCTCGCCAAGCTTCGGATAAGCCGTGGTTATATATTGAGTGTGTCCCCACGACTGAATTTCGGGAATTAATTCAAATCCAAAGCTTTTAATGTAGTCACACAAGTCTCTGACTTCTTCTTTGGTAAGGATATCATGCCCCACAAACCCATAGTGTGCAGGGAGAGGAGCAGAACCGTTTTCATATGCGCGGCACGATTGCTGCCATCCCTCTCCGATTTCAGGAAAGGCATCGTAGCGCATAGCGCCGGAAAATTGCAAAAACACAGCGTTATAACGCATGGGAATAAAAATTTTCTGCACAAGCGCTTTAAAAAACGGTATATTTTTCCTTGCTGGAAGGGCAAGGTGAACACCCCTGAAATTCATAAACGGTTTATCCTGTATTGCAACACACCGAAGCTGATGACCGTCAAATTGCTCAAAAAGCACGCTGACTGCATATAAAAAACCAAGTCTTGTGCTGCTCCTTACAATACATTGCTCATGAGTAACGCTGATTTCGTAGCCATCATCGCATCGGTCGACATATTCAAACCGAATAGCCCCCTCATTAGGGTGAGTCGGAAGTAAAATATTATACTTTTCTTTCATCATACTTGCCATATATTCGGCTGCAAAAACTGCATTTTCATCACTTGCCGCAACAAAAGCACCGTTTGAAACCGTAAAGAAGCCGTCACCGAAGGTGCATGCTTCAGGTATGGGGTAAACCGCGTTGTCAATATCCTCCACGCCCATAATATCGAGATGTTCTATACCGAAATCTCTGAAACAGCCCGTGACCCGAATCACAATGATGCGACAGACGACCCCAAGCGGAATGAATATTTTTTCGGACTCAACACAAGTATCCGTTTCGGCAGTATATGCACCGATTTTTCGCAAGCCGTCCTCTGTCATATCAAATACTTCAATCGACGAAAATGCCGAATTTTCTACCTGTGTCAATTCAATATGATCGGTAAAGTAATTCTTTGCCAAATCAATGCGGATGTCTACCGCCATGTCAAGGAGATGCGCCCCCTGCCACGAAACCGGCTTAGCGCAAAAAAGGGCGCCGTTTACTATATCGTAAATGTCAAGGTCATTTTCCTCCCTCTGCAAATCAGGATGGTAGCCTTTGCCCACACCACGCCTATGATAGGAATATGTAACGGATTTTTCTCGTTCACCAAAAAAAGACACAAACCTCATGGTATGTATTCTCCCTTCAATTGTTAGTCACAGTTATTATACACGATACGCATGTTTCGATAAAGATTGTAATGGGACATAAAACTGACGTTGAAAGACGACCTTGCAACAAAGCTTTTGCCATCACTGCAGTTCTATCACAGGTGTGTGTCCTATCGGAAGGCCGACACAATTTATTGTATTATATCTGACTCTCATTGTCAAGGTTTGATTCTCTTCGGTTTTTATGAACTCCCCTCGCTGCCCGTATCGCAATATCCATGCAACGCGCGCAGACGCAAAGGAGGGTTTGTGCTTGCGCTTGTAATGCAGAGGGCACATTTTTATGGACAAAACAGCAAAATTTTGGTATAATAAAAGCAAGCAGAATAACCGAGTCGGATTTTATGATATATTCCATCGCTGCCGTATGTAAAAGGCATGCGGAAACGACCCCAAAGGAATATGTTTTGCAGCAAAGGAGACACGTATGAACGTTTTAGAAATTACCGGCGTCGAGCACAAAACCGTAAAACGTTTGGCCGCTCTGAAAAGAAAAAAAATATCGCGACCGATACAAAGAATTTTTGGTAGAAGGGGAAAACTCCGTCCTTTGGGCACTGGATTCACCATACTCGGTGAATACGGTTGTTAAATCAAGCGATTGTGAGGTTCCGCAGACACTCGCATCGTTTTTGGAGGGCAAACAGCTCTACAGTGTGCCACCGCACTTGTTTGCCAAAATGGCCGATACCAAAACGCCGCAGGGCATTTTATGCACCTGTGCCCTGCCGACAGCACCGCCGCTGCCCGATGGCGGCCTGTTTTTATATTGCGACCGTGTACGCGACCCCGGCAATGTCGGCTCTATCATTCGGACAGCAGATGCCATGGGGCTGGACGGCGTTATGCTTTCGCCCGAAAGCGTTGACCCTTACAACCCTAAATTGGTACGCTCTACCATAGGTTCGTTATTTCATGTGCAATTATTTACGGCTGTTTCAACCGAGATGTTGGCCGATTTAAAACAACGCGGCTTTTCCATCGCCGTTTCGGCCTTGACGGGAATCATAATACCAAAACCCGGATCGTTATACTTAAAGCTGTCGAACGAGGTCATATAAAGAAGCTCCGATGAAACATTGGGGTACTCTTTTAATACCTGATACGGAGATAGCTTCTCTGCCCCTTCCTGCTGCGTCTCTAAATCCGAATATCGAAACGTCATACGCATAAGGCGAATGTTATTGCGGAACAATGCCGTTTCTGCCGCATCGAACGCTTCATCATACAAAGCATAGATGCGCTTTTTGTCAACATGCTGCATCAAATACATGCCGGCCTCATTAATTTTAACCTGACCATCCAAACACTGTTCGCAAAGGCGGATGACGGTTTGTACGGCATGAGCACCTTTGCCGAAAATACGGCTGAAGCAAGCCAAATGATCCTCCATGGAAAGATCGGTGTTATACGCCGTACGCCCAAAGCAATAAAAATTAAACAAATGATTCTACATGTTGTAGCACTCTATTTGTGTACCGCTCCCCAGCAAGCCCAATGCCCGGCAGCGCCGAAAAATGCTTTGCACTTCATCTGCCATGGGGATGTATCGGTTGCGTGCCGGATACACGCCCATATAGTAATCGTAGTATACGCACTGCGCCCCGGTTTTGCGCCAAGGAATGATGTTTTTTTCAAACAAGCTGTCCTGCAGGCAGCTGCCATCCGGTTTACCGGCCGTACGCAAACCGCTGTTATGCCAGGTGGCCTCATCAATCAATAAATTTTCAGATAGATGAATTCCCTCGGGGCATTGCCACAAGTCCACATAAAGCAGCATGTCTATTTTCATCTGCGGATATACGGCACTTACGCGCTGCGCCAATCTATTCATGAAATAGGTATAATTTTCGAGCTTTGTGTGCTTTTTGCAGGCTTCACACTGACAATCCTCGTCCATGCCGTCCTGCGGCCAAAATGCAATGATATCAACCAAAGGGTTTTTCTTTGCCCAGCTGACAATGTTCTCGCACAGCACATCATAAATCGACTCGTTGCGGCTGCAAAAAACGCACTGACCCCAATGATCCGAAATACAAAATCTTGTTCCGTCACTTTTCAGTTTATAGTATTCGGGATGTGTTTCATAATAGTGCTCCGAAAAGTACTCATTGCCAAACGGGGGCATAAAATGACGAGCTGCGCCGTGATGACCCACCGTAAACTGTATACCGCGTCGTATAGCTTCTTCCAAAAGCCCGCTATTTTTTAAGTCCTCATATACACTCATCCAAGTTAAAATCCGATTATATCGATTTTTGATGAGCCAATCAAGAAATGAAAGATTCAGCTTATGCTGTACACTTCCTGCCGCATCACCGTACTGTACAATCGCCGTTCTGTAAGCAAGATCCGCACAGGGTTTGCAATAAAATATGTGACTTAAGTCAAGAAAAGAGGCTTGCGGAATATACTCTCCTCCCCTAGTAGCAGGGTGAGTGTAGGCTGCAAAGCTGCAGCCGCAAAACCGCTCCAAAAATTCATAGACAGCATAGACTGCTCCTCTTTCAAAGTCGCCGTTGCTGCCGGCTATTAAAACTGCATCATCAAAGCTTTTAATAACGAACCCCTCAGGCCCCGAAGCAAGCTGCAAGAACGCATCCTCAGTCATAAACCGCCTTGCCTGACGGTTTCTTGACGGATTGCCCAGCAGTATCATCTTTTTTTCGCTTTTTGCTTCAGCATCATCCGCAATTTCAAGACAAACATCCGTTATTTTGCAGATATATTTTTGCAGTTCGCTTGCCGCAAAGCTTTCGCGTGGGGTGGCATTTTGTGGTAAAACAATAATCGGATTGTTACACGTGAGTCCTATTCTCATCTCGGCATCCCCTTTCCTGTTGTTCCTATAGATAATGTTTAACCCGTTACCATTGTAACACACAATGCTCCCATTTCCATTGAAAAAGTTGCAAAAACATTGCAAATATTGCTATTATTTAATACCGCCGCCTTGGCCTGTGTACAAATCAAGCTCTCCTTCCGGTTCAACCTGCAAAACCGTGCAATGCGGATCACACAACGTCTGCGGCACATCAATCCACACAATGCCCGGCATGCGTTCAAATCCGCCGTTAACCGCAAAGGTAAGCGATGCGTCATGCCCCAATACACTGATGCGCTTAATTTTGTTCCGCACCCCTTTTAATGCAATCGGGCCGGAGGGTAAGTCGTAGTAAAACAAAAACAGCTTTTTTCTGTCGTTTGAGACGGTACTGTTCCCGAAAAATAATCCCAGTGGTAAACCACGCTCTGTCTGATAAACCGCCTCGCTGTTTCTGTGAATCCATTCGCCCAAACCCAGCAAGAGTTCTTGCGCACGCTCGTCAATGCTGCCGTCCGCTTTGGGGCCTATATCCAGCAAAAGATTGCCGCCCATGCCGATACATTCGGTAAAAATACGAATAAGCTGGTGCAGGCTTTTATAATTATGATCCTGCGGCTGATAGCCCCAAGAATCATTCAGCGTCACGCAAAATTCCCAAATGCCGTCCGGCGCCGAAACCGGCATAGCCTGTTCGGGTGTTTTATAATCGCCGTAGCCGCCGATACGGCTGTTGATAATAATTTCGGGATTTAAAGAACGGATATAGTCATTCATTTCTTTAAAGTGCCACAGCTCCGGTGTTCTTTCCCAAACACCGTCAAACCAAAGTAAATCCACCGTCCCGAAATTGGTTAAAAGCTCTGTCAGCTGTGCTTTGTGGAATTGCAGATAACGGTTCCACCGCTTTATATCATCGGGCTGACCCTTCGGCGGTGTATTAAACGGACTGTTTGACCACCAATCATCACTTTTCGGACGGATGGAAGCATAATCGGGATGACTCCAATCCAAATGAGAAAAATATAAGCCGACCTTCATGTTGTGCGCGCACAGCGCAGCGCAGTACGGACGAATCAAGTCGCGCCCTGCCGGTGTTTTTTCCACAACGTTCAAATGGCTTGCCTTGGTATCCCAAAGCGCCACGCCATCGTGATGCTTTGTGGTTAAAACCACATATTTGGCGCCTGCTTTTTCAAACAGTTCCGCCCAGGCATCCGGATTGTAGTTGGCGGCCGTGAAGCCATCCAACTGCTTCATATAGTCCTCATACGAAATTTCACCTTTAAAAAATGACCAGGACTCACCCACACCCAAAACGGAATAAATCCCCCAATGTATGAAAATACCCAGCTTGGCTTCTGTAAACCATTTCATTCTGTCCTCATTCGACATTTGATTTTGCTTATAATCCATCTGCTTTCCCTCCGATTTCAAATGATGCCTATCATAATTGTATCGCAGTTTTTCGGCAGCGTAAAGTGCAATTTGGTTACTTTGGTGACTTTTGGTCACCAAA
>ERZ1035032.1905-NODE-1905-length-12204-cov-5.578237_pt1 | contig 12204 bp, 17 predicted proteins | sample MGYA00520693_ERZ1035032 | MGnify/ENA primary metagenome ERZ1035032 (study PRJEB33766, sample SAMN09781740) | gut metagenome | biome: gut microbiome | host: Homo sapiens | place: Madagascar | study: EMG produced TPA metagenomics assembly of the PRJNA485056 data...
GACGTGAAGAAAGGAGTGATTGTTATGCACGGAAGCGGCGGTCCTTTATTTTAACTTGAGACCTCCCGGGAATTTCTCGGGAGGTTTTGTTTTTATAAAAAATCTATCATAATAATAGTGAAAAAGAAATAAAAATATGTTGACAATATTTCCGGTAGGTGTTATAGTATCAATAGATGGACGGAGTGCCTGCCGCGAGTCTTAGATTTATGTATCTGAGATTAGCTGTTGGACTCCGTATTTTTATGTAAAAAATTTTTAGAAAGGAAAGAAAAGACCATGATAGCAATGATTATGAGAAACAAATCAGAACAGTTATGTGCGCTGGAAACAAGGCTTGGTTTTGTACGTTCAAATTATCATTACGGATGGGATTCTGCAGTTGATAGTAAGCCGGAATATAACCTTTTCGCAGAGTTGAGAAAATTACATAAAGCGATCAGTGGTTCTTTTCATAACCTTTTTGAATGGGCAGCAAGTATCGAAACAGGCACTCGATAACCAAAAGAACTGCTCATAGATTAGTAATATGAAAATATGACCACTGAATTAAGCAATCGTCTTAGTTTGGTGGTCTTTTTAGTTATATGGGGCATGGGATTTCGCCTGTTTTGGAAACAGAAAAACAGATGGATTCGATTCCCATATGCTCCACTGATTTGGCCGATTCGACTAGAGGACTAGGTCACAGGAACTTCACTCCTGAAACGTGGGTTCAAATCCCGCATCGGTCATTGCGGAATATCCGCAAAACAACATAATAAAATAGGGACTTATGGAACCAGGCACTCCGTTCGTCCCGCACGCAGGTGTCGTATAGCTGGCTAATACACTGGCTTGCCAAGCCGGAAACACGGATTCGAGTTCCGTCATCTGCTCTTAAATTCTGAACCAGGCACTCAGAATTTGTAATTTGCGAAAGGACATTGAAAAAATATGGATAAACGATTTAGCAACGGTAAAGATGATACTGACTTTACCGAGCCTCGTAAGCTAACTTGGTAGAAGCGCTGGATTGAAACTCCTAAGAATCGGATCGTAACCGAAACGAGGCATTATGGCTCCATCGCCTAGCTGGTTTATGGCACCTGCCTGTCACGCAGGAATAACACGGGTTCAAATCCCGTTGGAGTCGCTGCTTGACTGTCTGTCAATCAGTCGAGCATCTTGGAAATCATCTGCCAGTAATGTCGTAAGATGTGAAAACAGAGAGTTGGCAAGAACGAAGGTCATCGAAGTTACCTGACTTATAAGTCTTACAGTGGTGAGACTAAACGGCGAAACACTTCCGCTGGGCGTGTGGGTGTGCGATACAACACGCAACCTGTTCGTGTGGTGTAACGGCTAACATAGCTGCCTTCCAAGCAGTTGATACGGGTTCGATTCCCGTTACGGACTTTATTCTCGCATAGCTCAATCGGTAAAGCGTCCGGCTGTTAACCGGGATGTCGCAGGTTAAAGTCCTGCTGTGAGAGCTTAAGAAATGTAAAGGAGATGACTGATATGTCAGACTATTATTATATGGGAACTGAATATTATTGACGGCAGGTATGCAAAAGGCTGAAGCAAGCAGTCTGTAAAACTGTGATCCTCGTGGTGAACACTGTGAGTTCGACTCTCACCCTGCCGACTTTTGGGCGAGTATCCCGTAATTGGCAGCGGTACTGTCTGTAAAACAGTTGGCTTCGGCTTCTGAAGGTTCAAGTCCTTCTTCGCCCACTTAAAATAAATATGCCTCGGTACGCAAATTGGCAAAGCGGCAGCGCTAAGGACGCTGTGATTGTTTATGGGTTCGACTCCCATTCGAGGTACTGTGATGTCCATGTGGCGCAACTGGTAGACGCGCTGTCTTCAGATGGCAGATGTTGGTGGTTCAAATCCACTCATGGGCACTGTATCGGGATGTGGCGCAATTGGTAGCGCGCTTGATTTGGGATCAAGAAGTTGTGTGTTCGAGTCCCGTCATTCCGACTGTATGCATCCGTGCCGCAACTGGCAGACGGGGTCGGCTCAAACCCGATTTATTTGAGGGTTCAAATCCCTCCGGATGCACTAAATAAAAAATAAGGAGATAAGATTATGAAGCGAATACGAATACGCATTACGATTGGTGAGATTTAAGCGCCAGAGGTGATGCGGTACGTTGCACCCGGCTTATATCCGGCGATTCGGGGTTCAACTCCTCGCTGGCGTACTGAAAACTGAATAATATGGTGTCGGTGGCGAAATTGGTAGACGCAGCGGATTGTGGTTCCGCCGGGAGAAATCCCATGTGAGTTCAAATCTCATCCTTCACCCTGATATGCCCTTGGAGCACGATGGCTGTGCAACTGATTTGTAATCAGTAGGCTGCGAGTTCGAATCTTGTCTGGGGCTCTTATATAGGCAGTTAGGCTAACGGATAAACCACCCGGCTACGGACCAGGTAATGAGCGTTCAAATCGCTTTGGGGATACTTAAATGCCTGTGTAGCTCCAACTGGCAGAGCAGCTGCCTCGTAACCAGCAGGCTGCAGGTTCAAATTCTGTCACAGGCTTTTATAAGATATTGTGGCTTCTTTCAATGGTAGGAAGACCGTCTGATGAGCGGTTAATGGCAGTCCGACTCTGCCAGCCACAACTATGCTGACATAGCTCAACCGGGAGAGCGTCTGCCTTACAAGCAGAAGGTCCGCAGGTTCGATCCCTGCTGTCAGCACTTGCGGATGAGTGGAACGGAATGACCATGTAAGGCTCATAACCTTAGTGATAGCAGGCTCGACTCCTGTATCCGCTACTCCAGGGTAGTATAACGGCGAGTACATCTGGTTCATGCCAGGAAAACGTGAGTTCAAATCTCATCTCTGGGATTGATAATTGAAAAGGAGAAATGATCATGAAACGAAAACAGAAGCACAATAATAAACGATTATGTATGCGTCGGTAGCCAAGTGGTATGGCAACGGGCTTTTAACCCGTATACCGTGGGTTCGAATCCCATCCGGCGTACTCCGGGTGTGTCGCATAGCGGTATGGCAGCGGATTCTTAATCCGCCATCTGACAAGATATTGCAGGTTCAAGTCCTGTCGCACCCACTTGGTTAAATAAATGTATTGTATTTGCGCCCGTGGTGAAACTGGCATACACATCAGATTTAAGCTCTGACGCTTCCGGCTTGAGGGTTCGACTCCCTTCGGGTGCATTCATCAAAATATTAAGAAATGGAGAAAAAGCAATGAGAAAGAATATCTGTAGCAGACAATCGAATAGTTCCTGGTCAGAGAGTAGACATGAGAAGATGTACTGCTTTGTTTGCTGATGATATTTTTATATCATTTAGTTGCAAAATGAGCGGCGTCTTCTGGTATATGAGAAGATCAGCCGCTTATTTTTATTATATGGGCGTATAGTTCAATGGCTTAGAATGAATCTCTCCAAAAGATAAGATGTGGGTCCGATTCCTACTGCGCCTGCTAAAATTTTCAGAAAGGAGTATCAATATGAGCAGAAAGCATTTCAGCAAAAACTGGATTTCCCCTACGCATGGAGAAGTGACAATGCAGGAAATCCCAAAATATATCCGTGAATATTATAACCGTATGAAAGAATACGGGACCGGCATTCATATTACAATTGGTACGGATTCGCAGAATTTTGACTATACAAAAGAAGTGAGCGTAATTGCTGTAATCTGTGAAGGACGTGGCAGCATTTTCTTTTATAAGATCAATGCCCGTGATCGTATTTCGGACGTCAGAACAAAACTCAAAATGGAAACCGGTGATTCGTTAGAAATTGCCGACGAACTTCTTTCTATGCTGGAAGAGAAAGAATATGAAGATGTATTTTTGAATACAGATTTCTCTATTCATATTGATGCCGGAAATTCTGAACATGGAAAGACAAAAGAACTGATCCCTGAACTCGTAGGCTGGGTCGTTTCGATGGGTTTTGAGGCCCGAATCAAGCCAGAATCCTATGTTGCGTCGGGTATTGCCGATAAAATCTCTAAGTAAAATGGCTCCGAAATCAGAGCCATGTACGGAGCGGTGCCTCAATTGGTACAGGACCCGGTCGGAAGTCGGGCATGCCGTGTTAACCACGCTATGAGGGTTCAAGTCCCTCCCGTTCCGTTTATATGCCGTTGTCGCTCAGTTGGTGGAGCAGTGGTCTTGAAAACCGCCAGCCCGTAAAAAAAGGTATGCAGGTTCGAATCCTGTCAACGGCGTTTATGCCTCCGTGGTCTAATTGGTTAGTGACGTCGGCCTCTCAAGCCGGAAATGCGCGGTTCAAGTCCGCTCGGAGGTATTTATACGGGCGTAGTCTAAATGGATAAAATAACGGTCTTCTAAATCGTACCTTGCGGGTTCAAGTCCCGCCGTCCGTATTATGGCATCGTATCCAAGTGGTTTAAGGAGCCGGTCTGCAAAACCGGTATACATGAGTTCGAATCTCATCGATGTCTCTTGCCAGTATGGCTCAATTGGTACAGCACTTGTCTCGAAAACAAGCACACCGGGTTCATCCGGCATACAGGTTCGAGTCCTGTTACTGGCGTTTTCATAGCCCATTAGCATAGTGGTTAATGTGCTGGACCTTGACTCCAGAAACTGCGGTTCGAATCCGCAATGGGCCGTTTTCATATCTGCCGTGGTGGCTCAAATGGTACAGCAGCAGATCGCTAATCTGTCATCTCGGAGTAAAATCCGGTTTCGGGGTTCAAATCCCCGTCACGGCGCTATATTCATAATAATATTTCAAACCTTCCGGATAACTTCCGGAAGGCTTTTTCTTTCATATTAAATATATCAAAATAGATAAATGGAGGAAATTATTATGGGACAAAGATCACAGATTTTTGTACGCTATCAGGAAACAGACGGAACCCGCAAACTGGTGGCAAGATATTATGGCTGGAATTACGGAGAACGCATGATCAGCCGTGCAAGACACACAATGGAATGGCTTAAAGAAAATTGCAAATACACTTCACTTTGTGTAGAGAAGATACCGAGAATTCTTGATACAAATTTTGATATGCGTGATTGTGTAATCAGTAGCGATATTTTAAAAGAATATCAGGAATTATATGGTCCGGATGACTCCCTTAACGACGTTCTGTTCTATGGTCAAGACAACAACGATGGAAGGTTGTTAATCGATATCGATAATACTGGGAACATCAAATATGCCTTTCTTTCAACAAAGAATGACAAGCCATTATCGCCCGTAGAGTATATGGAGTGGGATATAGGCTCTGGCTGGAATAAAGTATCGGAATATAACAGCAAAGAAACCATTCAGACCTGTAAACGTAATATCAGTAAAATCGATATGATGGCAGATTTGATGACCGAAAAAGAGGTGCAGGAATTTATTTCTGCGGATTACAGCGGCAGTATTCCTCAGAAACCGAAAACAAACTGGATCGTGGCCATTGCAGATATGCTTTCCGGAAACGGAAGTGATGCTGTCTGGTGCGATGACGATGGACAGATCCTTGTGGCAACGGAAGAAGCAGCCAATGCTGTAGCCGACCTCATCGAAGCCCTCTACAGATCTCAGGGAGAAGAAATATCCGTAAACACCGGATATTACAATCCTGAAGAAGATAAAAGAAATGGAGAAGAAACCGAACATACTGGCTGGTGGTATGTTTATGTAAATTAAAGGAGAGAAAAACATAAAAGTATATTTTTAAGTTTGAGGGATGCCATGACCATTTTTGAAAAAGCAATGAAACAATGATTTACTCGAAAAAGGATGAAAATATTATGAGCAAAAAATATTATGAATTTAATGATAGGGAAGAATTATCTGCCCATTTGAAATACTGGAGCAATGCTTGCGGTGAGTTACATCATTATGGTGAATATGATTTAGAAGACGAATCAGAACTTCCAGACGAGCTGCAAAGAGCATACAGAGAGCTATGGAAAGAAGGGAATGGTTGTCATGAATATTTAGCTGAGTACGATGGTAAATATTATATTGCTCTTATCAGCGAATTCGACAAAACATTTGCAGATGACGAAAACCTGTCAATGGACAAGCTGTACGAAATCGGAAAGAAAAACGCGTTGGAACTTTATGGTAAAGATTTGTTCAAAAATACCGTGTTGGTAGTTGGTAAAGAAACAGGAATAGATAGCTGTCATGAACTTATCTTCCTTGTTCCAGCAATGGAATCCGAAAGCGTATATGATGCTGTGGAAAGCGGTATATATAAGAATATTTGGAATGTAAGAGAGGGTTCATTTGATTAAAACTAACCAGCGCATATCCCATCTATAGTTGTCTAACTAATGATTTAACTTAGGTGTGGTTAGCGGGTTATTTCATTTAGCTTGGTAAAGATTGCAGTGCGGTTACATCTGAAGAATATAATAATGGCTATTGTGATAGTTGTGTGTTTTGTATTGTATATGTAGATGAGGAATGAAACGATGATTTACTTAGGAGGCGAAACTAATTTTATGAATGAGCTAAGAACAACGCCATATGATTTTATATGGAGAGTCAAAAATCCTCAAGATTATTGGGCGGATACATTGAACGAAGTGAAGTATGATGTTTATTTAGCCGGTAAAAGAAGAGGCGGTTTTATTGGAGTCAATAGGACATTTGATGATGATATGTATTATGTAAATTATTACGATGAAAATAATAATTTTACATATTGTATCGCCTATACAGATACCGAAATTGTTTTAAAACGAGTTAATTAATGATTTCAAAGTTGAAATATCACAAGGAAACAATCATTAAATGTCAAAGAAAATGAAATATAATCCGAAGGATTTCACGATCGAGATCTGCCCGTGGTGCGGAAAAGAACAGGTGATCTACGCAAAAGGTATCACAAGATGTCTTTGCGGTAAGCCACTCGCTCCATGCAGTATGTGTGAAAGTTGCAATTACAAATTCTGCGATTACGGCTGCAACGGCACAGACTCAGATGCTGAAAAACAAGTAGATCACGAAGCACTTCCGGAAGAAGACTAGAAAATTTTATACGAATAATTATAAGAAGAGCAGCCCTTGCGGCTGTTTTTCTCTTATCGTTTTCTTTCATAATAATTTCGTAAAAGAGAAAAATGGAGGGAGAGTACATTTATGATGAATGAAGAGATTAATTTTTACAGAGGGCTTGCAACCGAAATTAAACCGGAAGGATTCAGATGTTTTCTGCATCTAAGCGAAACATCCGAATGGCTGTATGTAATTACACCCAATAATTCCTGGCTGTCAATTGATTTTGAGTCAGATGGGCTTAATATAGTATATCATTATGAGCCTTCCCGCGAATTCGGACAGGGATGTCGATGTAATGAGAATCCGCTTCATGAAATTACAGCAGAAACGCTTCTGGAAGCAGAGAGATTCGGTAAGAGTTTTAGTCACAAAGGCTGGATCAATGTCCCGAACAGATACGACGGCGGCACGCACAGAGAAAGCGTCTGGAGAGCGCCGAAGCATTATGAGAATGCTTATAAAGCAATGATGCAGAGTTGGTGTGCGAAGCAGTTGATTGAATTATAAGAAATAGCGCCTTGAGGCGCTTTTCTTATGCAGAAATTTGCCGATTTCGTTCAAATATGATCAATTCCATTGACGGCAACGATCCCATTTATGGCACCATGGACGAAATAGCAGAGAAGAAAAAAGAAATAACTATAAGCTTTCCGGATATCTTCCGGAGGGCCTTTTCTATCATAATAAAATTATCAAAGAGAAAAATGGAGGAAAATAAGTATGATTTACAACAACGGAACAGTAAGCGTACACAAAAGTTACATCGATAGTCTGCTTTTTGCTGCAATAAGATCCGGCTTAGTAGAAGATAGCTTAAAAGCAAAAGCCATGATCCGAGAATCCAAAAACGAAGCACTTCTCGAACTGGATGATTATTACAGTGTTGGTATAGACGGCTGCATTGAGGAACAGTTACAAAGAGCAGTTGATATTCTCGATGATCTAAAAATCAGGACCAAAGTGCAGATAGATTTCTACGGTGACGGAGGAGATGCTGACATTGAAGGGCGTTATATCCTCGAGAAAAATTCTTCAAAGCTGCGGATCTTATCAACTGATGAAATGGCAGTTATGGACGCATCTGACAGATCCTTGATCGAAGAATTAATCAGTAGAGGTTACAGTGTAACAAAAGTTGAAGCAGAATCTGCCGTCTATGAAGGTGACGATGACGCCGACTATATCAAATGTCCTCATTGTGACGAAGTACTCGCTGCAAATGACGATTATCATGAAATACGGCCGGCATATTGCCCGAAATGTGGATGTAAAATTAAATACTAAAAGAAGAAAAATAAGATGAAATTTAATTCAGCAGAAGGGATGTATCATTATCTTTGCAATAATGGAGATTTATATAATCCTATAAATGAAACCTATATGTTTCTTTACAGCGAAGATGGAGCAATCTGCTATTATAGTCTTTCTGAAGATCACGCTGCCGATATCGCAGGCAAAGCGGTAGAAGATAAAGGCATACTATAAGAAAAGGAGATAATAACTATGCCCGATATGACTTTTATTCATGTAAGAATGAACGATGTAGAAAGAATTTTAAACAAAAATAAGCAGTGCGAACCGATATTCGACTATGATTCTTTTATTCACCGGACCAGTCGTGCCGGAATGGGCTGTGCCCTGGACACCAGAAAACTGGACGAGAACACCTTTGCATTCACTTCAGAATATGGTGTCCCCGAAATCGTCTTTGAGTCTATTTCAGCAATATATCCGGACGAGGAAGTGAAATTAGTCGTTTCACCGGAATGTATTATAGCTGTCTGCAGCTACGTCGTATTCAAGAACGGTAGAAAGATTACAGAAATTGCCTATGAATATGACAAAGATACAGACAAGTGGGTAGACAAAGACGGCAATGGAATGATAGAAGACTTTTGATACAAATGGGAGTACTGGCGACAGTAATACTGGGGTGCATATCTCGGAGAAGGTGGATATGTGTATGAAACGACGATCATCCAGAAATGCGGCCGGCATATTGCTCTAAATGTGACTGCAAAATCAAATATTAAATAAGGAGAAAAGAAAATGAAAAATAATACCGTTCAGAATGTAGTGCATGGATTCAAGGTGTTCAGACCTGATTGGACTTGTTCACCTAACGGCAACACTAAGCAGTACGCTTGCCCTGGAAAATTTGAGGAAGAAGGGGAACTTAATATTTGCGGTCACGGTATGCACTTCTGTCAGATTGCTGCCGACTGCTTTAATTATTATGATTTTGACAGCAACAACAAGGTTGCAGAAGTCATTGCCTATGGTGAAGTGCTGGCAGAAGATGACAAGTCTTGCACTGATAAACTGGAAATCGTGCGTGAAATCACGTGGGATGAAGTCTTGCGGATCGTCAACCTTGGAAAGAATTGCACAGGCTTTTGCAATACTGGAGACAACAACACCGGGAACCGCAATACCGGAGACCACAATACTGGAGACAACAACACCGGGAACCGCAATACTGGGAACCGCAATACTGGATACTGCAATACCGGAGACCACAATACTGGATGCTGCAACACCGGAGACAACAACACTGGATACTACAATACCGGGAACCGCAATACCGGGAACCGCAATACTGGGAACCGCAATACTGGATACTGCAACACTGGGGACTGGAACAAATCATCTTTCAATACTGGTTGTTTTAATACTGTTGAACAGAAAATCATGTTGTTCAACAAACAGTCAGATATGACCTATCGTGATTGGTGTAAATCTGATGCAAGGTATTTACTGAATCAGATACCAAAGGATGTTGTTAAATGGGTATATGAAGAAAATATGACTGATACGGAAAAGGCAGCACATCCAACCTATGAAACAACAGGCGGGTATCTCAAAGTGCTTGATGAATCTGAATGTGGTCAGTTGTGGTGGAATGGCTTATCTGACCATCAGAAAAATATCATCAAGGCAATTCCAAACTTTGATGCTGAAATTTTCTTTCAATGTACCGGAATCAGAACCAATTAATTTTAAGCTCCCTCCGGGGAGCTTTTTTATTTTGCCGAAGGCAAAAATAAAGAAAAGCTGCGAAAAAGCAGTAAAAAATCTGGTATAAGATTCCAAACATTATTTTCTTTCATATTAATTTTATCAATATAGAAAGGTGGAGAAAAATGGAAAAATTAACTACGGAAAATGAAAAATATGAAAAAATGTGGTTTGAACACGCAAAACGAATGCACAACGAGCTCAAAAATGTCAATGGAATCATTCGTGATGCGGATACTATGCTCGATGACATTATGGGAAGTCATTGGGACGAATTTCATGAACAAAGTGGTGTTGCTGATGAACTGTTTTCTATTTACGAACAGGCGGCTGACAAAAATACATTCAGACAAATGTTTAAGCTGTTTGTTGGATGCGAATTCGATGAATACTGCCAGGATTGCGTTGATGTAATGGAAAAATACGAGGCAGCAATTTTATAACAGAAAAAAGGAGAAGAAATGAGACAGATCATTAATTTCATCGACAGGGACGTAGATGGATGCGGAACTAATGTAGAAACCATGATTCAGGTAGAAGGTAATGTTCCGCTTACAAATGAAGTTATTCAGAGAACTAAGGACGTTATTAAAAAATACAAGGTAGAAAACGAAGGTAACTGGACTACAGACGATGTTGTTGAAGAGGCATGCTATCATCTGGAAGAAGAAGGATATATGTGCGATACCATTACTCCGGATGAAGTAATAGAATTTTAAGAGAAGGCCCTCCAGGGCTTTTTCTTTTGCTCATAAAATTCTTTCATATTAATATCATAAAACAAAGAAATCAGGAGGAAAAAATGAAAACAGAACGAAATGAGCAAATAGAACGGACAGAAAAGTTTCTGGACGAAAGGTGGTATATCGCAAATATGCCGGATGCGAGACCACAGGACGTAAGTTACTATAACGGAGCTCTCAAAGCGCTGGAAATGGCGGGATATGAGTGGAAACGCGAAGACGGCGAGCATACGGTAAGGAGAGCGGTTACTGGAAAATATCAATCCTTATTATAGATTAAAACGGAGGAAGTAATGATTACAAAAATCAACTACGTCGCAAATGATGGAAAAGAATTTAATACTGCAGCCGAGTGTCTTGAATACGAAAAAATGATGTTAAATAATTTTAAAAGAGCAATGGTAGAACTTGATGTTAAATTATGGGAGAGATATTATCCGGAACAAAAAGGCCAGCCGAATCCTGAATTATACCAAGCCGTAGATTGGCTCAGGGCGGATATAGAACATATTATGCTCGATTTTCCGGACAGCCGAGAGGATATTCTTAATCTAATCAGAATAAATAAATATGGAAAAGAAATCCTTAAAGAAATCGCTCTGAATAAGATCGATAGGAATGTTGAGATCAGATCGGATTTTGCGTTTGCCTTGAAATCAGTGAAATCAGGTAGCGATCTTTCTTCCGATCTTCATTGGAACTTATCTAACAAAGACATTTGTAAACTCGCAGAACTCCACAAGAAGAATAGATATCGCAAAAAGATAGAAAGTCTTTTGACGAACTGTAATTCTCATTATGCATGCGGTAAATTCATAAATGGTGAATATGACGAATTTATACAATAATTAAAAAGGAGAAAACATATGAAAGCAATGTTGATTTGGTCCGACGGACATTCTTTAAATTACACAATTTTTGACGATAAGGACGATAAAACAGGTTTTGAACGCGCACAGGAACAGATGTTTAAGGAATACGATGAAAGAGATGATGATTTCGAAGCAGATCCCGAATGTGGAGCCTGTAAAGCTGCGAACTTCTGCAGTTATGAAGCAGATGGAACCGATAGCTGCATTTGGCAGATTGTAGAATTACCCGATAATAATCCTTTGCCGGCAGCAATCACGAGTTATTCCGATGCCTGCGAAACGCTCGGAACAATGGTTGATGTGGTAGAAGACTTCCTCGAAGAAAAAGGAATCACGAAAGATGATATACCGAATGACGAAAGGGAGGACGATCCGGACGCCGCTATTGTTTACGGCAGCGATTACGATGAACTCGCAGACAAATTTGCAAATATTATCGGAATCAGCCGTAACGCGGAGGATTACAAAAATTAATTTTAATGGAGTCGGAAACGGCTCCATTTTCTTATCAATTAAGTAACTTTATAAGGCAGCTTTCTATCATAATAATATAAGAT
>ERZ1035032.1906-NODE-1906-length-12204-cov-4.760556_pt1 | contig 12204 bp, 9 predicted proteins | sample MGYA00520693_ERZ1035032 | MGnify/ENA primary metagenome ERZ1035032 (study PRJEB33766, sample SAMN09781740) | gut metagenome | biome: gut microbiome | host: Homo sapiens | place: Madagascar | study: EMG produced TPA metagenomics assembly of the PRJNA485056 data...
GCACATGACAGGAGCGCAACAGGATGAGAGACTGAAATATTCTCGTTATTTTCGGACCTGATGACATTAATTAATTTTAAAATATCATCTTAAATACGCCAGTCACCACCAGTAGCCCAATCAGGAAAATAATCAATACAGCCCAGAGTATAATTTTCATTGGCGTTCCTTTATTTGTGAGTGCTGAATAAGTATAGGAAAAAACGAAGCCCTTTGCCGTTATCCATAAACGATTAAGATAAATCGGAAGATATCATTCACTTAGTGTATATTTTTCTGGATATGTCGTTTTATTGCCACTGATGTATTGCCACGCGAAACTAAAAAATATATCGCAACACACGGTAATCTCCGCGCACCTTTTCTTACCTGATTATTCCCCCATGAATCGTGATTCCTTTTATCCAGCCATCGCCTGTTTTCCGCTGTTACTGATGCTGGCCGGGTGTGCGCCTATGCATGAAACCCGCCAGGCGTTAAGCCAGCAAACGCCCGCTGCACAAGTTGACACCGCATTACCCACGGCGCTGAAAAATGGTTGGCCAGACAGCCAATGGTGGCTGGAGTATCACGATAATCAACTCACTTCCTTAATTAACAATGCACTACAGAACGCACCGGATATGCAGGTGGCTGAACAGCGCATTCAGCTAGCTGAAGCCCAGGCGAAGGCAGTTGCCACTCAGGATGGTCCGCAGATCGACTTTTCGGCGGATATGGAGCGGCAAAAAATGTCGGCAGAAGGCTTAATGGGGCCGTTTGCTCTGAACGATCCGGCCGCAGGTACGACCGGCCCGTGGTACACCAACGGTACTTTTGGCTTAACGGCGGGCTGGCATCTCGATATCTGGGGAAAGAATCGGGCGGAGGTTACTGCCCGCCTGGGTACGGTTAAAGCACGGGCGGCGGAACGCGAGCAAACCCGCCAATTGCTGGCTGGCAGCGTAGCCCGCCTGTACTGGGAGTGGCAAACCCAGGCGGCGTTAAACACGGTCTTGCAGCAAATAGAAAAAGAGCAGAACACCATTATCGCGACCGATCGCCAGCTATATCAGAACGGGATTACTTCTTCAGTTGAAGGTGTGGAAACCGATATTAATGCCAGCAAAACCCGGCAGCAGCTCAACGATGTCGCGGGGAAAATGAAAATTATTGAGGCACGGTTAAGCGCACTTACAAATAACCAGACAAAGTCATTGAAGCTTAAACCGGTCGCGTTGCCGAAAGTGGCAAGCCAGCTTCCTGATGAACTGGGGTACTCCTTACTGGCCCGGCGGGCAGATTTGCAGGCGGCGCACTGGTACGTTGAGTCATCGCTAAGCACCATTGATGCGGCAAAAGCGGCATTTTATCCTGACATCAACCTGATGGCCTTCCTGCAACAGGATGCGTTGCACTTAAGCGATCTGTTCCGTCATTCCGCGCAGCAAATGGGCGTTACGGCAGGCCTGACGCTACCCATTTTCGATAGTGGTCGTCTTAACGCCAATCTCGATATCGCAAAAGCCGAAAGCAACTTGTCTATCGCCAGCTACAACAAAGCGGTGGTTGAAGCGGTGAATGACGTGGCGCGGGCAGCCAGTCAGGTTCAGACACTGGCGGAGAAAAACCAGCATCAGGCGCAAATTGAGCGCGATGCCTTGCGTGTGGTAGGTCTTGCGCAGGCGCGCTTTAACGCGGGCATCATTGCTGGTTCCCGCGTCAGCGAAGCCAGAATCCCCGCGCTGCGTGAGCGGGCCAATGGCCTGTTATTGCAAGGGCAGTGGCTGGATGCCTCCATTCAACTCACTGGTGCGTTGGGCGGGGGTTACAAACGCTGATGATATGCGCCTTCTATACTTAACGTTTATTCAGCGTTAAGTGGAGAACTCGATGGCACAGGTTGCGATTATTACCGCCTCCGATTCGGGGATCGGCAAAGAGTGCGCGTTATTACTGGCGCAGCAGGGGTTTGATATTGGTATTACCTGGCACTCAGATGAAGAAGGGGCAAAAGATACCGCGCGTGAGGTAGTTAGCCACGGCGTACGTGCGGAGATCGTGCAGCTGGATCTCGGCAATCTACCAGAAGGGGCACTGGCGCTGGAGAAACTCATTCAACGGCTGGGGCGCATTGATGTGCTGGTGAATAATGCGGGTGCAATGACCAAAGCGCCGTTTCTTGATATGGCTTTTGATGAGTGGCGCAAGATTTTTACCGTTGATGTCGATGGTGCATTCTTATGCTCGCAAATTGCGGCTCGTCAGATGGTGAAACAAGGGCAGGGCGGTCGCATCATCAACATTACGTCGGTACATGAACATACGCCGCTGCCGGATGCCAGCGCCTACACAGCCGCTAAACATGCGCTCGGTGGGTTAACCAAAGCGATGGCGCTGGAGCTGGTCAGGCATAAGATTTTGGTGAACGCAGTCGCGCCTGGGGCGATCGCCACGCCAATGAATGGCATGGATGACAGCGACGTGAAGCCCGACGCGGAGCCTTCGATTCCCTTGCGGCGTTTTGGCGCAACGCATGAGATTGCCAGCCTGGTGGTGTGGCTTTGTTCGGAGGGCGCAAATTACACCACCGGGCAGTCGTTGATAGTGGATGGCGGCTTTATGTTGGCGAATCCACAGTTCAACCCAGAATAGCGCAGTGAGGTGCGTGGATATTTCATTGGGTAATATTTTGGTCGGCATGAAAAGACGCACAAGCGTCGTATCAGGCATGGTACTCCGGATGTCGGATGCGGCGCGAACGCCTTATCCAGGGCAATGGTTTTACGCCTGATGATCCGGCTTTTTCTTCCCGCGTCGTTTCAGCCACCAGCGCACGCCCACCACCAGAACCACGACCAGAATCAACCAGACCCAGTGCTTCAAATGCTGGTCGAGATTGTGCAACCACGGCGCAATCACCTGACCACCAGCGTAACCAATAGTGGTAAAAATCAACGCCCAGGCAAATGCGCCGAGAATATTCAGCGGCAGAAAGATTTTCGGCGGCAGCTGGCTGGCACCAATCAGCGTCGGGCCAATCACCCGAAAGCCATACATAAAGCGCGTACCAATGACAAACAGATACGGATGGCGTTGGATAAGTTTCTGCGCCCGCTCAATTTTATCCTGATGTTTCGAGAAACGGCGTAACAGCTTGCCGCCAAACCGCCGCCCGCACAGATAGAGCACCTGGTCGCCAATCATGCCGCCAAGCGCCACAGAAAGTACCACCAGCGGGAACTTTAATAGCCCCTGATGCGCCGCAACGCCTCCCAGCAAAGTCACGGTTTCACCTTCCGCCAGGCTACCGATCACCAGCGCGGCATAACCATATTGTGAGATAAGTGTATTGAGATCCATAGGCCAGTCTGTCTCCCTTTGGTTGCCAGTAAGCATACACCCTGTGAATCATTCACGCTGAAAAAGGACGTTCATCAGACAGTGAAAATTACATGGGCGAACAAAAAATAATCACAAGCTGACTTATACTTGAACTGTCAGGTTCATGAACTCACAACAAGGGGGCGGTATGAGCCATGTCTGGGGACTGTTTTCCCATCCCGATCGTGAAATGCAGGTGATTAATCGCGAAAACGAAACGATTTCTCACCATTACACCCACCACGTTTTGCTGATGGCGGCGATTCCGGTGATTTGCGCCTTCATTGGCACTACACAGATTGGCTGGAATTTTGGCGATGGCACTATCCTGAAGTTATCCTGGTTTACCGGACTGGCGCTGGCTGTCTTGTTTTACGGCGTTATGCTGGCTGGGGTCGCGGTGATGGGGCGGGTCATCTGGTGGATGGCGCGTAATTATCCGCAGCGTCCGTCACTTGCGCACTGCATGGTCTTCGCGGGCTACGTTGCAACTCCGCTGTTTTTAAGCGGTCTGGTGGCGCTTTATCCACTGGTCTGGTTGTGTGCGCTGGTCGGCACGGTGGCGCTGTTTTACACCGGCTACCTGCTTTACCTTGGTATTCCGAGCTTCCTGAATATCAACAAAGAGGAAGGCCTTAGCTTCTCTAGTTCGACGCTGGCGATTGGCGTGCTGGTACTGGAAGTGCTGCTCGCCCTAACCGTTATACTATGGGGCTACGGTTATCGTTTGTTCTAGAAAGTTCTTTGACGTTGCATTGCTGGCGTAAATGTCAGCAATGCAGCATTTCCTCACGATTCTCCTTTGACGATCGCACTTTTTGCTCGTTATGATGGCGTCGCTAGCCTCAGTAAATCCTTACTCCGGCGGTGCGCAACCCGTGCGCGTGAACCACTATCTGAATGCTCATCATGCCGAAATTTCGAGTTTCTTTATTTAGCCTGGCCCTGATGCTGGCTGTGCCTTTTGCACCGCAGGCCGTTGCGAAAACGGCAGCCGCTACCACCGCTTCACAACCGGAAATTGCCTCCGGTAGCGCGATGATTGTTGATCTGAATACCAACAAAGTGATCTATTCGAACCACCCGGATCTGGTGCGTCCGATTGCGTCTATCAGCAAATTAATGACCGCGATGGTTGTGCTGGATGCACGACTGCCGCTGGATGAAAAACTAAAAGTGGATATCAGCCAGACGCCGGAGATGAAAGGGGTCTATTCGCGCGTACGACTGAATAGCGAAATCAGCCGTAAAGATATGCTGTTGCTGGCGCTGATGTCTTCAGAAAACCGCGCGGCGGCAAGCCTTGCGCACCATTATCCCGGTGGTTACAAAGCCTTTATTAAGGCAATGAATGCGAAAGCGAAATCGCTCGGAATGAACAACACGCGCTTTGTTGAACCTACCGGATTGTCGGTGCATAACGTTTCAACTGCCCGTGACTTAACCAAACTGCTCATTGCCAGCAAACAATATCCGTTGATCGGGCAGTTAAGTACTACCCGGGAAGATATGGCAACCTTCTCTAATCCGACGTATACGCTGCCGTTCCGCAATACTAATCATCTGGTGTATCGCGATAACTGGAATATTCAGTTAACCAAAACCGGCTTTACCAATGCGGCGGGCCATTGTCTGGTGATGCGTACGGTTATCAATAATAAACCGGTGGCGCTGGTAGTGATGGACGCGTTTGGCAAATATACCCATTTTGCCGATGCCAGCCGCCTGCGTACCTGGATTGAAACCGGTAAAGTGATGCCTGTGCCGGCAGCAGCGTTGAGCTATAAAAAACAAAAAGCCGCCCAAATGGCGGCGGCGGGGCAGACGGCACAGAACGATTAAGTGAATTCGGATGGCGATACTCTGCCATCCGTAATTTTTACTCCACTTCCTGCCAGTTTTTCCGTTTACTGGTTTTACCGATCCCCGGATTCATGCTGTTGGTCGGATCGTTCTCGCGATAGAACTTCTGCAACGTCTCCGGTGCTTTATACAAATGACCGACGTTATGCTCGGCAGGGTACTGCGCGCCGCGCTGCTGTAGCAGTTCCAGCATCTGTTCTTTTAACGCATGCACATCCACGCCTTTTTTCACTATGTAATCCTGATGGAAGACATAGCACATAAAATGGCCGTAATAGAGCTTGTGCACCAGCTGGCTGTCGATCTCCGGCGGTAAATGCTCATACCACTCGGTGTCGTTACGCCGCAGAGCGATATCCAACGCCAGAATGTCTTCGACTTCATCGGAATGCACCGCCTGATAACGAATTGCTGCGCCCGCAGCGGCGAAACGGTGTAAAAACGCTTTGCTGCCTTCCTCCGGCGTACAGACAAAGAAATCGCCTTCGGCCTGTTTGAAATAATCCACCAGCCACGATTTGGCTTCGCCCACGCCATCGCCCGCCATTTTTAACAGCAGATGATGCTCGTATTTATCGCGCCAGTTTTTCATGCGCGGCGGTAAATGGCTGGGGAACAGGTGACCGAATTTTTGCATCGCACGGTCAGTAAAATGCGGACGGAAGAATTTCACTTTCTCCAGCATCGCATCGGTGCGTCCCTTGAGATTAAAGAAGAACGGCATCTTGTCGGTGCCTAACTTATCAATCATCAGGAAGGTGTCTTTGCCGTATTTTTCCGCAATATCGTAGATATCCCGGTGCATATATTCCCCGGCAACCGGCAGATTTTCGAAGTTAGCCAGAATATGACGGCGGATTTCGGTCAGCACTTCCGGCTGGTTGGTGCCGATATAAAACACCTGCTGATTTTTTTCCGCTTCGAAGGTATCAAGACGTACTGCAAAGACCGCCAGCTTCCCGGCGCAACCAGAAGATTCAAATAACCGATCAGGATCGGCGTTATAACGTGCGGGCGTGTCGGCTTCAATATCACGAACGCGGTGGACATAGTCATAATCGTGGGCGTGACGACCATCGTGACGCACATCGTCATCTTTGATGCGATCATCATCCAGCTTGCTAAGGATCTGCTCCGGCGTTTCGCCCAGATCAATCCCCAGATGGTTCACCAGCGTCAGTTTGCCGTCTTCATTTATACGCGCGAATAACGACATTTCGGTATACGCCGGGCCACGTTGCACCAGCGAGCCGCCGGAGTTGTTACAAATACCGCCGATGACCGATGCGCCTATACACGATGATCCAATCACTGAGTGCGGTTCGCGTCCCAGCGGTTTGAGGGCTTTTTCCAGCGAATAGAGCGTGGTGCCCGGATAGGCCAGCACCTGTTCGCCCTTGCCAAGAACGTGCAGCTTGTCGAGACGCAGGGTGCTGATGATAACGACATCGCGATCATAATCGTTACCGTTTGGCGTCGATCCTTCGGTCAGGCCTGTATTGGCGGCCTGCATCAGAATAATTTTGTCGGCGGTGACGCAGGCTTTCAGCACCCGCCACAATTCTAGTAGTGAGCCAGGGAAAACGACAGCCAGCGCGTCGCCCTGACCAGAACGGAAGCCCTTGCGATAGCGGGCCGTTTTTGCGGGATCGGTGAGCAGGTGTGAAGAACCCACCAGACGAGCAAGTTCATTCAAAAAGGCTTTATTATCAGTTGTTGTCATGGAAGACATTTTCCACTCCTTGTGGTGGCGAAAAAATATCACAAACTAGAATAGCGCCTTGTATAACAATTCAGCGAGTGAATATTTTGAAAATTCAGACAATAAACTGAGCATTCTTTTTCTCTCTCCATCATGCTTATGGCAAACTACGGTTTTTGCACCATTTTCGCTGCCACGTCGGGCAACAAAGGAAGAAAAATCCATATGAAATGGCTATGTTCAGTAGGAATCGCGGTGAGTCTGGCCCTGCAGCCAGCACTGGCGGATGATTTATTCGGCAACCATCCATTAACGTCCGAAGCGCGGGATGCGTTCGTCACCGAACTGCTTAAGAAAATGACAGTTGATGAGAAAATTGGTCAGCTGCGCTTAATCAGCGTCGGCCCGGATAACCCGAAAGAGGCGATCCGCGAGATGATCAAAGACGGTCAGGTTGGGGCGATTTTCAACACCGTAACCCGTCAGGATATCCGCGCCATGCAGGATCAGGTGATGGAATTAAGCCGCCTGAAAATTCCTCTTTTCTTTGCTTACGACGTGCTGCACGGTCAGCGCACGGTGTTCCCGATTAGCCTCGGTCTGGCCTCGTCTTTTAACCTCGATGCAGTGAAAACGGTCGGACGTGTCTCTGCTTATGAAGCGGCAGATGATGGCCTGAATATGACCTGGGCACCGATGGTCGATGTCTCGCGCGATCCGCGCTGGGGACGTGCTTCCGAAGGTTTTGGCGAAGATACGTATCTCACCTCAACAATGGGTAAAACCATGGTGGAAGCGATGCAGGGTAAAAGCCCGGCAGATCGCTACTCGGTGATGACCAGCGTCAAACACTTTGCCGCATACGGCGCGGTAGAAGGCGGTAAAGAGTACAACACCGTCGATATGAGTCCGCAGCGCCTGTTTAATGATTATATGCCGCCGTACAAAGCGGGGCTGGACGCAGGCAGCGGCGCGGTGATGGTGGCGCTGAACTCGCTGAACGGCACGCCAGCCACCTCCGATTCCTGGCTGCTGAAAGATGTTCTGCGCGACCAGTGGGGCTTTAAAGGCATCACCGTTTCCGATCACGGTGCAATCAAAGAGCTGATTAAACATGGCACGGCGGCAGACCCGGAAGATGCGGTGCGCGTGGCGCTGAAATCCGGAATCAACATGAGCATGAGCGACGAGTACTACTCGAAGTATCTGCCTGGGTTGATCAAATCCGGCAAAGTGACGATGGCAGAGCTGGACGATGCTGCCCGCCATGTACTGAACGTTAAATATGATATGGGGTTGTTTAACGACCCATACAGCCATTTGGGGCCGAAAGAGTCTGACCCGGTGGATACCAATGCCGAAAGCCGCCTGCACCGTAAAGAAGCGCGTGAAGTGGCGCGCGAAAGCCTGGTGTTGCTGAAAAACCGTCTCGAAACGTTACCGCTGAAAAAATCAGCCACCATTGCGGTGGTTGGGCCACTGGCGGACAGTAAACGTGACGTGATGGGCAGCTGGTCCGCAGCCGGTGTTGCCGATCAATCCGTGACCGTACTGACCGGGATTAAAAATGCCGTCGGTGAAAACGGTAAAGTGCTGTACGCCAAAGGGGCGAACGTCACCAGTGACAAAGGCATTATCGATTTCCTGAATCAGTATGAAGAAGCGGTCAAAGTCGATCCGCGCTCGCCGCAAGAGATGATTGATGAAGCGGTGCAGACCGCGAAACAATCTGATGTGGTGGTGGCTGTGGTCGGTGAAGCACAGGGGATGGCGCACGAAGCCTCCAGCCGGACCGATATCACTATTCCGCAAAGCCAACGTGACTTGATTGCGGCGCTGAAAGCCACCGGTAAACCGCTGGTGCTGGTGCTGATGAACGGGCGTCCGCTGGCGCTGGTGAAAGAAGATCAGCAGGCTGATGCGATTCTGGAAACCTGGTTTGCGGGGACTGAAGGCGGTAATGCAATTGCCGATGTATTGTTTGGCGATTACAACCCGTCCGGCAAGCTGCCGATGTCCTTCCCGCGTTCTGTCGGGCAGATCCCGGTGTACTACAGCCATCTGAATACCGGTCGTCCGTATAATGCCGACAAGCCGAACAAATACACTTCGCGTTATTTTGATGAAGCTAACGGGGCGCTTTATCCGTTCGGCTATGGTCTGAGCTATACCACTTTCACCGTCTCTGATGTGAAACTTTCTGCGCCGACCATGAAGCGTGACGGCAAAGTGACGGCCAGCGTGCAGGTGACGAACACCGGTAAACGCGAAGGGGCCACGGTAGTGCAGATGTACTTGCAGGATGTGACGGCTTCCATGAGCCGTCCAGTGAAGCAGCTGAAAGGCTTTGAGAAAATCACCCTGAAGCCGGGCGAAACTCAGACCGTCAGCTTCCCGATTGATATCGAGGCGCTGAAGTTCTGGAATCAACAGATGAAATATGACGCCGAGCCTGGCATGTTCAATGTCTTTATCGGCACTGATTCCGCACGCGTTAAGAAAGGCGAGTTTGAGTTGCTGTAATGCTTTAGTAAGGGCGCGACGTTTGCGCCCTTTGCCTGATTATCTTAACTTGCTGAATTTTCGCACTTTGTAGGCCGGATAAGGCGCTCGCGCCGCATCCGGCAGGAAACGCCGGACCGAATATGCCTCTTAAGTATTTATCTGATTCTGCAACTGAATCCGTCCGCTCAGGCTAATCCCGCCATTATCAACTATGCTTTTCTCTTAATTCGCTGAAAACAACAGTAAAAGAATGAGGAAAGCATCATGCCACTCTCAAAGGTCTGGGCAGGTTCACTGGTTTTGTTGGCAGCCGTGAGCCTGCCGCTGCACGCGGCTTCCCCCGTTAAAGTCGGTTCAAAAATCGATACCGAAGGCGCGCTGCTCGGCAACATCATCTTGCAGGTACTCGAAAGTCACGGCGTACCAACGGTCAATAAAGTGCAACTGGGAACGACTCCTGTGGTGCGCGGGGCGATCACCTCTGGTGAACTGGATATCTATCCGGAATATACCGGCAATGGGGCGTTCTTCTTTAAAGATGAAAACGATGCGGTGTGGAAAAATGCCGGGCAAGGCTACGAGAAAGTCAAAAAACTCGATGCAGAGCAAAACAAGTTAATCTGGCTGACGCCCGCACCAGCGAATAACACCTGGACCATCGCCGTGCGTCAGGATGTGGCAGAGAAAAACAAACTCACTTCGCTTGCTGACCTGAGTCGTTATCTGAAAGAGGGCGGCACCTTCAAACTGGCAGCCTCGGCAGAGTTTATCGAACGCGCCGATGCGTTACCCGCTTTTGAAAAAGCCTATGACTTTAAGCTCGATCAGGATCAGTTACTTTCACTGGCAGGCGGCGACACGGCGGTAACGATTAAAGCCGCTGCCCAGCAAACTTCTGGCGTTAATGCCGCAATGGCTTACGGCACTGACGGTCCGGTCGCGGCGCTGGGGCTACAAACCTTAAGCGATCCGCAAGGTGTGCAACCTATCTACGCGCCTGCACCAGTGGTGCGTGAGTCGGTGTTGAGGGAGTATCCGCAAATGGCACAGTGGCTACAGCCAGTCTTCGCCAGCCTCGATGCAAAAACATTGCAGCAACTGAATGCCAGCATTGCTGTGGAAGGACTGGATGCCAAAAAAGTGGCTGCCGACTACCTGAAACAAAAAGGGTGGACGAAGTAATTTCCCGTGACTTATTTCCGTATTAATCCTGTTCTGGCGCTGCTGCTGTTGCTGACGGCAATCGCAGCGGCGCTGCCGTTTATCAGTTACGCGCCTAATCGTTTAGTTTCGGGTGAGGGGCGTCATCTCTGGCAGCTGTGGCCGCAAACGATCTGGATGCTGGTGGGCGTTGGTTGCGCCTGGCTGACGGCCTGTTTTATTCCCGGTAAAAAAGGCAGCATTTGTGCACTCATTCTGGCGCAATTCGTCTTCGTATTGCTGGTGTGGGGAGCTGGAAAGGCGGCGACCCAACTGGCGCAAAATGGCAGTGCGCTGGCGCGTACCAGCCTCGGCAGTGGTTTCTGGCTGGCTGCGGCGCTGGCATTGCTGGCCTGTAGCGATGCCATCCGCCGAATCTCCACGCATCCGCTGTGGCGCTGGTTGTTGCATATGCAGATTGCCATTATTCCGCTGTGGTTGCTGTACTCCGGCACGCTTAACGATCTCTCACTAATGAAAGAATACGCCAACCGTCAGGATGTGTTTGACGACGCGCTGGCACAACATCTGACGTTGCTGTTTGGTGCGGTGCTGCCTGCGTTAGTGATTGGTGTGCCGTTGGGCATCTGGTGCTACTTTTCCACTGCTCGGCAGGGGGCAATTTTTTCTCTGCTCAATGTCATTCAGACCGTGCCTTCGGTGGCGCTCTTTGGCCTGTTGATTGCGCCGCTTGCCGCGCTGGTGACGGCCTTTCCGTGGCTGGGGAAGCTCGGCATAGCAGGAACCGGAATGACACCCGCACTGATTGCGCTGGTGCTCTATGCCTTGCTGCCGCTGGTGCGCGGCGTGGTAGTCGGCTTGAACCAGATCCCGCGCGATGTGCTGGAGAGCGCCAGAGCGATGGGCATGAGCGGGGCGCGGCGATTCCTGCATGTTCAGTTACCACTGGCGTTACCGGTATTTCTGCGCAGCCTGCGGGTGGTGATGGTGCAAACTGTAAGTATGGCGGTGATTGCGGCGTTAATCGGCGCAGGCGGTTTTGGTGCGCTGGTTTTCCAGGGGCTGCTAAGCAGCGCCATTGATTTAGTGTTGCTGGGGGTGATCCCGGTAATTGTTCTGGCGGTGCTTACCGACGCGCTGTTCGATTTGCTTATCGCACTGCTGAAGGTGAAACGTAATGATTGAATTTAGCCATGTCAGCAAACTGTTCGGCGCACAAAAAGCCGTTAACGATCTCAATCTCAATTTTCAGGAAGGGAGTTTTTCGGTGCTGATTGGCACATCTGGCTCCGGCAAATCCACCACCCTGAAAATGATTAACCGCCTGGTGGAGCATGACAGCGGAGTGATCCGCTTTGCCGGAGAAGAAATTCGCTCGCTGCCAGTACTGGAGTTGCGCCGCCGGATGGGCTATGCCATTCAATCTATTGGCCTGTTCCCCCACTGGAGCGTGGCGCAAAACATCGCTACCGTGCCGCAATTACAAAAATGGTCGCGGGCGCGGATTGACGATCGTATCGACGAATTAATGGCGCTACTGGGGCTGGAGTCAAATTTGCGTGAGCGTTATCCGCATCAGCTTTCCGGTGGTCAGCAGCAACGTGTGGGAG
>ERZ1035032.1910-NODE-1910-length-12187-cov-7.693867_pt1 | contig 12187 bp, 10 predicted proteins | sample MGYA00520693_ERZ1035032 | MGnify/ENA primary metagenome ERZ1035032 (study PRJEB33766, sample SAMN09781740) | gut metagenome | biome: gut microbiome | host: Homo sapiens | place: Madagascar | study: EMG produced TPA metagenomics assembly of the PRJNA485056 data...
GAGGCTCTGCATCAGAGACTTCAGGCTCTTCCGCAGGTGGAGACGGCGGTTATGGTGGCGCAGCCTCCGTACTCATGTGGAAGCAGTGGCGTACATATCGATGGTGAGGAAATGTCGTGGCTTCAGATCCCTGCTGTTGACAGTACGGGATTCAGACTGCTTGGGTTCAAAGTGATAGAACAGTATTCCGATCCTATTGATGGGACATGCTGGTTTACTGAGGAGGCACAGCGGCGTTATGGGATTACTGCCGAGAACAGGACTGTAGGGACCAATAAATATGGCGAGCCGCAGTATGAGTGCTGCGGTATAATAGCGGATTTCCGCGCGAGGGATCCTCTTTATAAACCAATGCCTGACAGTCATCGGGCTGTGCAGAATCGTACCAATGTGTGTTTCACTCATCTGCTGAAGGTGCGTGGCGACAGGGCGGAGGCGTTGAATGCTGTCCGCAAAGTATGGTGCGATGTGGCGAAGGAGTATATCGGTGTGCCGCGCGAAACGGGCATACATTATTTAGATGACATCCTGACGGATTCATTGACAGGGACTCGGAACACTATGAAACTGGTGATGACTTTCATGGTGCTTGCCATATTGATTTCTGCGCTCGGCCTGTTCGCAATGTCCGTCTATTACACTGAACAGCAGGCGCGTCAGATCGCACTCCGGAAGATTTTCGGCTCGGGTGTCAGGTCCGCGGCCTGGAAACTCTCGAAGTCGTTCATCCTGATGACCTCCGTCGCCGTAGTAATCGCTGTTCCGGCATGTATCTGGTCAATGCGTTACTACCTGGCTGATTTTTACAATGCCATAGCCTTCCCGTGGTGGGTAATCATTGTGGCGGCAGCATTGACCTTCCTCATATCCTTTGCCTCGATTATTTCCCGGACATGGAGTTCCGCTGCGGAAAATCCGGTGGAAGTGCTGAAGCAGGACCAGTAGCGGTTCCCGAAAAACAATGTGGTCATTCTTCTTGAAAACGGGAAAGAATGACTATATTTGTGGATACGTGTGTACTCCCGGTTATGCCTTGCGGCGAGTCGGGGTGGCGCGTAAATCGGAACATATTAAAACTACTTAGATTAATGAAACCAATAGTTACATCTGCCGCTCCTGCGGCTATCGGCCCTTACAGCCAGGCAATTGAAGTCAATGGATTCGTATATGCATCAGGTCAGCTGCCTATCAATCCTGCTACCGGAGCATTCCCAGAGGGTGGCGTCCAGGAACAGACCAGACAGTCACTCCTTAACGTGAAAGCAATCCTCGAAGAGGCGGGACTCACACTTGCCAATGTTGTAAAGACTACAGTGTATCTTGCTGATATGGGTGATTTTGCGGCTATGAATGAGATTTATTCACAGTTCTTCAGCCAGCCGTTCCCTGCACGCTCAGCTGTTGCCGTAAAGGCATTGCCTAAGGGTGCCCTCGTAGAAGTCGAGGTCATCGCAGCCCGTGGCTGATATTTCTTGGACTGAGACAAGTTTCGGGCGGCCGGACTGACTGGCGGCCCGAAACTTCGGTTATATCTAATCGGATGTTGGGCGGCACTTTCATCGGCCGCCTGTTTGCGGATAATTGAAGTATGGCAGTGAAATTCACGGAACTGGAGAGCCAGTGCAGACAGATAATAAATGACGTGAAGAACGGGAATTTTGTTCCCGTATATCTTCTCATGGGTACAGAACCATACTATCCGGATCTGGTCTGTGATGAAATTATTAAATATGCCCTGACGGACAGTGAGCGGGATTTCAATCAGACTGTCTTTTATGGACTGGATACAGATGCCGGTACTGTAGCATCGGAGTGCAGGAGTTATCCGATGATGGCTGAGAGGAGGCTTGTCGTACTTAAGGAAGCTCAGAGCATGAAGACTCTGGAGGCTCTTGCCACCTATGCGTCAGACCCTATGGAAAGCACTGTGCTAGTGATACTTATGCATGGCGCGTCAGCTGACAAGAGGAGGGCATTATACAAGAATGTCCAGAAAAAAGGCGTCGTTCTCGTATCTGATGCCTTGAGGGACTATGAAATGCCCCAGTGGATAACGTCATTCTATAAGTCCCGCGGTCTGGACATCGAACCGGCTGCGGCAGCGCTGCTCGCCGAGTATGCCGGAACTGACATGAGCCGAATCATGTTGGAGACCGAGAAAATGCAGAAAAATCTCCCTGAGGGAACGGTGCGGGTCAATGCTGCCGACATTGAAAAGAACGTCGGTATCAGCAGGCAGTTCAGCATCTTTGAACTGACCAAGGCCTTGTCCTACATGAAGGCGGAAAAGGCATTGAAAATAGCCGCCTATATCGGCAACGGACCGAAATTCATGTTGCTTCTGGCCACGGCTCCTCTTTATACGCATTTTTACAGAATTCTGAAATACGAGGCCGCCCTGCTCAAGAATCCGGCCATGTCCAAGGCTGACAGGGCCAAACTTCTGGGAATCAATCCTTATTTCATGGAGGAGTATGATGTCGCGGCCCGCAATTATCCGATCCGCAGATGCATGAAAGTTATTTCGCTCCTTGAGGAATACGATTTCAAGGGGAAAGGCGGCGGCAGCGGTGAGGCGTCTCAGGGTGACCTGCTGATGGAACTGGTTTCGAAAATCCTGAACTAGTCCACGGAAATCCGTGCGTGGCTTTCCAAGTTTTGGGAGGGTAACGTGCACGTAATAAAGTGCGTTGGGTTTACAGCCTTCGAACGGGTGATATCCTTCAAATGTATGCCGGTGCCAATTTGCGAAACTTGAATACAGTAACTGTTATTCAGCGGATTCTTCTTATATTTACGGGAATAATTATAACGTACTTAATACAATGTCGCTTATTGAATGTAAAGACATCTGCAAGAATTTCGGCGAAAAAGTGGCCTTGGACCACGTGAGCCTTGAAATTCCCAAGGGACAGATTTTTGGACTTCTCGGACCTAACGGTGCCGGAAAGACCACTATGATCAGAATCATCAACAGAATCACCATACCGAATTCCGGTGAAGTCCTTTTCGACGGACGTCCTATAACTCAGCGTGATGTCGAGAAAATCGGCTACCTCCCGGAAGAGAGGGGACTGTACAGGAAGATGGAAGTCGGGGACCAGGCAATGTATCTCGCCCAGCTTAAGGGCATGAGCGAGAAAGATGCCAAGAACGAACTTAAGAAGTGGTTCATCAAATTCGGAATCCAGGACTGGTGGAAAAAGAAGGTTGAGGAGCTTTCCAAGGGAATGGCCCAGAAAGTCCAGTTCATAACCACGATAGTCCACAAACCGTCACTCATGATTCTGGATGAGCCGTTTTCAGGTTTTGACCCTGTCAATGCCGAACTGATAAGGAAGGAAATCCTGGAACTCAAGGAGCAGGGGGCTACCATTATCCTTTCCACCCACAATATGGAATCCGTAGAGGAACTCTGTGACAACATTGCACTTATCAATAAGTCCAAACTCGTGATTACAGGCGGCGTGGAAGATATCCGCCGCAAATACGGAAACAACCACGTTGAACTTATCTATACGGGCGAATCCCAGCTCCGGCCGGTGGAGGGAATGTTCAGCATCCTGTCGGATGCCAATGATGCCGGCCGTCATACCGCCGTGCTTTCTCTCGACCATGACGGTCTTGGAAATGAGTTGCTTGCGGCAGTCCTCGGACAAAATCTGACTGTCAATTCATATAAGGAACTGCTTCCTCGAATGAACGATATTTTCATCAAACTTGTAACAGAAGGAGCTTAACCATGAACCTGCATATCGTAAATATCATCATTAAACGCGAATATCTTACACGAGTAAAGAAAAAGTCATTTCTGATTACGACTTTCCTTGTTCCGATACTTTTTGCGGTATTGTGCACCCTGCCGTCAATCATAATGGTGATGGCCAAGGAAGAGTCCAAGAAAATAGCAGTCGTGGATGAGTCCGGAATCGTCATGCCTTTCCTGGATGACAATGAGACGGCTACTTTTCAGGAGTTTCCTGGGGCTGACCCTGAAGAACTCAAGAAAAATCTGGAAAGTGTCGGAATGGATGCTCTCCTGGTGATTTCACCTCTGGACAGTTTGAACAAGACGGTCTCGGCGTCATCTTATGCCGAGAAGCCTCTCGGAATCGAGATGACAGAGTCGATACAGAGAAAGGTCAATGATGCTGTGGAGGACTACCGCATCAAGTCTTACGACATTGCCGGTCTGGGCGAAATCATGGAGAGCGTCAAGCCTGACATCAGCCTCGTATCATACAAGATGGATGAAGCCGGCAATGAAACTCTCAATGAGTCAAGCATGTACATGTTCCTGTCAATGATACTCGGCATGGTTATCTACATGTTCATTTCCATGTTCTGCGGAATGGTGATGTCCAGTGTCATCGAGGAAAAATCCAGCCGCGTCGTGGAGGTGCTTGTCTCTTCAGTGAAGGCTACCGAACTGCTTTTCGGAAAGATAATTGGCGTTGCCATGGTGGCATTGACACAGTTCTTCATGTGGATTGCATTGACAATCCTTATTCTGGCGGTGGTCGGCGGCATTTTCGGCACCAGTTTCCTAAGTGATGCTGCCGGTGCGGACCCTACTGCACAGATTACCCAGATGGCCGGGGGCATGGGCGTTGCAGCAGATACTCTTCCAGTGGATGTGGCTTCAGCAGGCCAGCCTTCAGAACTGACGGCAATCCTATCGACATTGGCGGGAATCAATTATGTCCAGCTGATAGTGGTCTTCCTTCTCTTCTTCGTCTTCGGATACCTGTTGTACGCATCTCTGTTTGCTGCAATCGGTTCCGCTGTCGAGAACGAGGCTGACAGCCAGCAGCTTATACTGCCATTGACAATTCCGCTGATGATAGGTTTCTTCATCGCGATGTTCGCTTACAAGTCTCCTGACAGCGGTCTTGTGTTCTGGGGCTCTATGATTCCGTTCACGTCCCCGATGGTCATGCTGACCCGTGTCCTGTTCGGAGTGCCTACATGGCAGATTGTACTGTCTGTCGTGATACTGATACTTACCTTCTTTTTCTGCGCCTGGGTTTCAGCGAAGATCTATAAGGTGGGTATCCTGATGTTCGGCAAGAAATCGACATTCAAAGACCTTTGGAAATGGTTAAAAATGAAATAGTTATGGGAATTTATAAAAACTGTTTTGCGGTTGCTGTGATGCTGGCGGTATCTTTGACGTCAGTAGGGCAGGAGTATTCTTACGACTGGAAAAGCGTCGAGATGAACGGAACCAGGACCGGTGTCACATTTGCCGATGCTGACAATGTGAAGGAGGCCATGGGAGAAGTGAAAGGAAGAAAGTATTTCGCTCCGGATGGCAGGGTGTTCAAGAAAGGTTCGACAAGAGCTGCAGCCAAGGTGATGATAGATGCGCAGGCCAAGATGGCTGATGTGAAGCAGGTTATCGCCTATGCACCGGAGGCCATGATAAAGCATGCTCCCGAGTGTGCGCTTTCTGACTGGTTTATAGATTTGCTGATGAACCAGTGTTCTGAAATTACCGGAAAGAAAGTTGATTTCGGCTTTGCGAACTTCGGAGGAATCCGCGTGGATGTCCCTAAGGGAAATGTCCTTCTGGATGATATCCTGTCGATGTTCCCGTTCCGTAACAAGATGTGTTACCTGGAGTTGAGAGGCAAGGAAATACGCGAAGTCTGCGAGCAGATGGCTTCTACCGGATGGCAGGTAATCGGCGGTGTGCGCTGTGTCGGCTCCAAGTCCGGCAAACTCCTGAGTGTGGAAATCGGCGGGGAACCGCTGGATGACAACAAGGTTTACGGAGTGGTTACCATTGACTTCCTTTTGAACGGAGGCGACGGTTATCATCTTGCCAAGAATGCGGTGAGCCAGACTGTCATTGACAAGTATATCATTGACATTGTCCTTCCTTGCGTGAAGAAACTTACGGCTGAGGGAAAACCTCTCGCTTATCAGGCTGACGGTAGAGTCAGAATTGGGGAATAAGAAAACATGATGATTATGAGAAAGATAGTAGTATCGGCATTGATGATTATGCTTACCGCGACTGCGGCTTTCGCACAGAAGAACCTTGTAGTGCTTCATGTCAATGATACTCACAGTCATGAGGAGCCTCTTCGTGAGAGGGCAGAGAAAGGGGGACTGGGCGGAGTTATCGAGCGTGCGGCTTATGTGGATAGTGTAAGGACTGCTGACGGAAAGAAAAATGTCCTTCTTCTCCATGCCGGCGATTTCAGTCAGGGAACTTCATATTTTACATTGCTTAACGGGGATATAGAGATTTCTCTCATCAATGCATTGAAATATGATGTGGTTACATTGGGAAACCATGAGTTTGACAATGGCATTGAAGAGCTCGCAAGGAGGCTTTCATCTGTCAAATGCCCTGTCGTCTGCGCCAATTATGACTTCTCGTCATTCGAACTCGGAAAGTATGTGAAGCCTTATGCCATTGTCCGCAAGGCTGGTATGAAAATAGGTGTAGTGGGTATGCTTACCGATATTACCCGTGTGGTTTCCAGGGAGATAGCGGACAGGCTTCCTCATCTTGACGATCTGGAGACAGCGAACAAGTGGGCGGCTTATCTGAAGAATGAGCAGAAATGCGATATGGTGATTTTCCTTACCCATCTCGGTTTTGACGAGGGCGGGTTCAGTGACCAGAAACTAGTCGCAGGAACCAGGAATATCGATTTGGTCGTGGGCGGACACTCTCACACTTTCCTTGACAAAATCGAATATCGCAGCAATCTGGACGGAAAGATGATTCCTATTGTTCAGGACGGATGTTGGGGTCTGAATATCGGACAGATTGACATAAACAGAAAATAACCAATAAGTTGTATGGCACAAATTAATAATTTTCAGGACCAGGAGTCGTTGACATCGCTTACGGAACGTCACAAGTCGATTCTGGATATTCTTCAGCTTCAGGGAAGCGTTTCCGTATCCGATCTGGCTGAAAGGCTCGATGTTTCTGAGGTAACTATCCGCAAGGATTTGTCGGCTCTAGAGAAACAGAACAAACTTTACAGGACCCACGGAAGGGCGATTCCGATAAGTCCTTATATCGGCGACCGCCATATCAATGAGAAGGAAAAGCAGTTTGTGTTGGAGAAGAGGGCTATCGGAAAGGCTGCCGCAAAACTTGTGAATGAGCATGACTCTATCCTGATGGCTTCTGGAACTTCCATTCTGTATGCTGCCAAGGAACTGGTGGACAAGAAGAATATTACTGTGATATCTGCTTCTGTGTCAGCTTCTTCGCTCCTGTCTCAGAATAAGGACATCGATGTCGTGCAGCTTGGCGGCATCGTGCGCGAGAGCTCCGTATCAGTGGTCGGTTCTTTTGCGGAGGATATGCTGAAATATTTCAATTGCAATCTCCTCCTTATGGGTGCTGACGGCGTGGATATCGAGTTCGGAGTTACGACTACCAATATGATGGAGGCCAATCTCAACCGTATGATGATGAACACGTCACAGCAGACGGTTCTGCTTGTCGACAGCAGCAAGTTCGGCAAGAAGGGCTTCAGCAAGATATGCGATGTGGGTGAAATCGACCATATCATCACTGATGACAAGATCCCCCAGATGTATCTGGAAAGTCTCCAGGACATGGGAATCGAGGTGACAGTGGTTCCTACTTCGAAATGATTCTCGGATATATGAAAGAAGGTGTGTCAAAACTTCTTTTTTGAAGAAATCACCCCTGCTGCAGTTATCTGTAGCAGGGGTGAACCTTTATATTTGGGCATTGTGACACACCCTCTTTCATTTCGTAGCTGTGAAACCGTTATTCCGGTTTGTAGGAATCCTTGAGTGTGGTGGTCCTGTTGAATACAGGATGCTCCGGTGTGCTGTCCGGATCCTTGAAGAAGTATCCGTCACGCTCGAACTGTACTGCAATTCCTGAATTGTCTTCCAGAAGGGCAGGCTCGGCGTAACCCTTGCCGATTACGAGTGACTCCGGATTGAGGAAGTCCTTGTAGTCCTTGTCCTCAGATACCTGGCTCATGTCAGCAAGAGTGAAGAGCCTGTCATATTTGCGGAGCTCGACCTCTTTTGCATGTTCTGTAGATACCCAGTGGATGGTGCCCTTTACGCTTCTCCACTCTCCGCTGCCTGGACGGGTGGAAGGATCGAATGTACATTTGAGTTCAGTGACATTGCCTTCAGCATCCTTTATGACCTCGTTGCACTTGATGATATAAGTGTATTTGAGTCTTACTTCTCCGTCAGGTTTCAGTCTGAAGAACTTCTTGGGAGCGTCCTCCATGAAGTCGGCACGGCTGATGTAGAGTTCTCCTGTGAAAGGAACCTTTCTTGTGGCACCTTCCGGTTCGGCAGGATTGAGAGGGCAGTCGAACCACTCCACTTTGCCTGGCTCCCAGTTGGTGAGAGTGACCTTGATAGGATCCTCTACGACCATGTAGCGGTTTGACCTTGCGTTAAGGTCCTGACGCACACACCATTCGAGCAGCTGGATGTCCATGAGCTGGTCACGCTTTGAAACACCGATCTTCTCGCAGAACATCTTGAGAGCCTCTGCAGTATAGCCTCTTCTTCTTACGCCGCAGAGCGTAGGCATACGAGGGTCGTTCCAACCGCTCACGAGACCTTTCTGGACAAGTTCCAGAAGTTTTCTCTTGCTCATGAGTGTATATGTGAGGTTCAGTCTCGCAAATTCGTACTGGTGAGAAGGATAGATATTTAATGTCTTGATGAACCAGTCGTACAGAGGTCTGTGGACATCGAACTCAAGAGTACAGATAGAGTGTGTTATATGCTCGATGGAATCGCACTGTCCATGTGTGAAATCGTACATAGGATAGATGCACCATTTGTCGCCTGTGCGGTGATGGGATGCATGCTTGATACGATAGAGAAGCGGGTCGCGGAACATCATGTTAGGGCTGGCCATGTCGATTTTGGCTCTGAGCACCTTTTCGCCGTCAGCATATTTGCCCGCTTTCATGTCGCGGAAAATCTGAAGGTTCTCCTCTACGCTCCTGTTTCTGTATGGACTCTCGACACCAGGTTTGTCCACGGTACCGCGTCCTTTGCTGATTTCTTCCTGAGTCTGGTCATCTACATAGGCGAGACCTCTCTTGATGAGTTCCTCAGCCCATTCATAAAGCTGGTCAAAATAATCGGAAGCATATTTTTCTTTGTCCCACTGGAAACCGAGCCACTGGATGTCCTCCTTGATGGAATCTACGTATTCGGTGTCTTCCTTTGTTGGGTTTGTGTCATCAAAACGCAAGTTTGTCTTTCCTCCATACTTCTGGGCAAGTCCGAAATTGATGCAGATACTCTTAGCGTGTCCAAGATGCAGGTAGCCGTTCGGCTCCGGAGGGAAACGCGTGAGTACGCTGTCGACTTTCCCGGATTTCAGGTCTGATTCAATGATTTCTTCGAGGAAATTAAGTTTTTTTGGCTCAACAGCCTCATTCTTCACTTCTTCCATATATTATTGACATTAAAATGTTTGTCAGTAAAAGTTGTCATTCTGGTCGTGTGACGACACGACATATCCGCCTATACGATATAGACATAATTTACAAACATAAGAAAAAATCCATGAAAATCCGTAAGAATTTTACTAATTTTGCACCTCACAGGCGGATGAACGATAGCGTGTTATCCGTATTTGAGAATGAAATTTTTAAGGTTTAGGATATGATTAAGTCAATGACAGGATACGGCAAAGCTGAGGCTTGCCTGGAATCTGGTAAGATTACAATTGAAATCAGAACTCTCAACGGAAAGACCGCGGATGTGAACATCAAGTCCTCACTCCTTCCGAAGGATAAGGAACTTCTTGTGCGTCAGAAACTTGCGGACAGACTTCACAGAGGTACCATTGACTTTTTCGTGACGTATGAGGCCAATGCCGTTTCGTCTGCGAAGCATATCAATGCCGATTTGGCGGAGTCTTATTTCCGTCAGATCTCCGAGCTTGGGGACAGACTTGGTCTTAAGGCTGACTCTGCTCTGTATCTGAATTCCATCATCAGATTCCCTGATGTCATTGACAATACCCGTCAGGATGTGATTACGGCGGAAAACTGGGCGGCAGTCGAGGCGGCAATTGATGAGGCGATCAGCAATACTTGTGACTACCGTTCGCGCGAGGGTGTCGCTCTCTATAAGGATGTTACCGGCAGAGTCCAGAATATCCTGAATCTGGAGAATGAGGTGGAATCATTTGAGGGTGAGCGTATTGCGGCTGTCAGAGCTAAGCTTGAGAAGGCCATTTCCGACCTTCAGCTCAAGCCGGACCAGAGCCGTTTCGAGGAGGAGATGATTTATTATCTCGAGAAGTTCGATATCAATGAGGAGAAGGTCCGCCTTCGCCAGCATTGCAAATACTTTATGGATACGATTGATACAGAGGAGTATCCTGGAAAGAAACTCGGTTTTATTATTCAGGAGATGGGCCGCGAAATCAATACGACAGGTTCGAAGGCAAATCATGCTGGTATCCAGAAAGTCGTTGTCAGAATGAAGGATGAACTCGAAAAAATCCGTGAACAGTCGATGAATATCCTGTAATCCTGTTTCTGAAAATGTGGGTTGTCTATGCGTTAGTCTCAGCATCATTGCTGGGACTTTATGATGTATTCAAGAAAAAGTCTCTGCAGGGGAATGCAGTCATTCCGGTACTTCTCATAAATACTGTAATCTGCACTCTGTTCTTCCTGCCTTCCATTGTCGGCTCGTTGACCGGGATGATATCCCCGGACAGCAGCCTGTATATACCTGACGGAGGTTGGCACGAGCATAAATTGGTGATAATCAAAGCTTTCGTTGTGCTATCGTCATGGATTTGCGGATATTTCGCCATAAAGAAGCTGCCGCTGACCATCGTGGGGCCTGTCAATGCTACCAGACCTGTCATGACGCTTGTCGGTGCAATGCTGATTTTCGGTGAAAGGCTGAATCTGCTCCAGTGGGCAGGAGTCTGTATGGCCATTTTCTCGTTCTGGATGCTCAGCCGGAGCGGAAAGAAGGAAGGCATTGACTTCAAATCAAATGTCTGGGTGCTTCTGCTTGTAGCTGCGGCTGTCCTGGGCGCGTGCAGCGGATTGTACGACAAATATCTCATGGCCTCTTCCGGTGCAGGCCTTGACCGTCTTTTCGTACAGGGCTGGTATAATCTGTATCAGGCTGTGATAATGGGCATCATCATGCTTCTGGTATGGCTTCCGGAGCGCAAACGTGCATTGGACCGGGCAGTTCCCGGAACCGGGCCGGATTATGTCCCTTTCGTATGGAAGTGGACCATCCCGTTCATATCACTGGCATTGACAGCAGCCGACCTGGCCTACCTGTATGCATTGACAATGCCCGGAGCGATGATTTCCGTCGTGTCAATGATAAGACGCAGCAGCGTTCTGGTTTCTTTCGTCTTCGGTGCTGTCGTCTTCCACGAGAAGAATCTCCGATCCAAGGCGCTTGATCTTGTATTCGTTCTTCTGAGCCTTATTCTGCTCCTCCTCGGAACAGTCTGACATGAGTTTGACGCATGAAGACAGTCTGATAGTTTGCTCTTATGCAACTTTTCGCCCTCGGAATGCATCTTTATACGGAATTTGACAAATCGGAAGAAGATTATGTTTGTAGGGAAAAAATGTTTGTCAGCATGGTTCTCATGCTGTCATTGATGTTTTCGTGCGCTTCTCTCAGGGCTTCTGCTCTGTCGGATGGTCATGAAGCTGAACCTCAGGTAGATACGTTGAATATTCTCGGGTCTGACAGCCAGCATTTTGATAGTGTTGCTGACGGGTCGGACGAGGATGGTTCACTGGCTTTCCTGAGACGGCGTCACAAAGGCAAGGTGGAAGGGACATTGACCTACAAGAAAGGTTGGATATACACTTCCGACAATATGCCGCTGAGTGTCGAGGACGCGAAATTCTATTTCTCCCCCAAGCAGGTAAAGATTTATCGCAGAAACGTGAAAGTCTTCAATTCCGGAAACTATATTCTGGGTGTGGGAGCCGGAGCCGGTCTTGCCGGCGGAATAGGGTTCGCATGTGCGGCTTCTGATACTGACTATGACGATTTTCACCCAGTTGCTACTCTTGTCTCCTCATGTCTGCTTACCGCGGCGGTAATAGCCCCATGTGCAGTAATCGGGGTCCCGATGATGGCGAAGAGCAAGGCCCGTCTGAAACGCCTTGTCAAAGAATATAATACACGTTAT
>ERZ1035032.1911-NODE-1911-length-12187-cov-3.397379_pt1 | contig 12187 bp, 8 predicted proteins | sample MGYA00520693_ERZ1035032 | MGnify/ENA primary metagenome ERZ1035032 (study PRJEB33766, sample SAMN09781740) | gut metagenome | biome: gut microbiome | host: Homo sapiens | place: Madagascar | study: EMG produced TPA metagenomics assembly of the PRJNA485056 data...
TTACAATACTTATGATACCACAAATCGCGCTAAATTGTTAGCCTATTTTTAACCAAAATTTAAAAAATTATTTTAGTAACATTGCATAAAAAGCCGCAAAGCCGCTTAAAATAGGCATTTTACGCGGTATTACGCCGTTTTTAAAAGCGTCTCCAGCATGCCGTAAATCATCTTGGCGGCCTCCTGCCGGCTGGCAAATTGCATGGGGTTAAAATACCCGTTTTCATCGCCCGAAATGATGCCCAAACGGCAAATATTCAGCACATGCGGCTGTGCATATGCCGCAATTTGTTCATAATCGCGAAGAGCCGAAGCATCACCTGCCTGCGGCGTTATGCCCTGTTTTTCTAAAATTGTGCTGATGATTTTGGCCATATCCTGCCGACGAATACCGGCGCCAACGCCAAATTCCGTACTGCTGATGCCGCTGACCAACCCGTTTTGCTCGGCCGAGGCCACATAAGGCGCATACCACGCGTCGGATGCCACATCCGCAAAGCTGCTGACAGCCGAAGCATCCAGCATATCAAACATTTCAACAATCAGCTTCACAAATTCCTCACGCGTAATCGTATCCGTCGGCATAAAGCATCCGTCAGCCTTGCCGCTGACAATGCCGCGCGCATACAGCGTCTCGATATACGATTTCGCCCAGGTATCACAATCGGTAAAATACGGTGCGGCTTCCCGTACCACATATTGCCCTGCCGAAAGCTTGGCCACAATCTGCCCGTCAATGTACAGCGCCAGTTTAACCGGCGTTTCCGTTCCGTTTTCCACTTTATACACAACCGGAGCCGTACCGCTGTACGGACGGCGAACCACGCCGCTTTCCGCTACCGTAAACGAATCGGTCGTCGGCTGATCGGGCTTAGAAGGTTGGTTCGGGTCAGAAGGCCGATTCGTTTGGCTGCCGTTGTTTCCGTCCGAAATGGCATTGCCGTCCGTCTTTAACATGTTGACGCTCTTTAAATAGTTTGCTACCGATTTTTTTTCATCCGTACTGTACGATTCATTAAGATTTTGCGCCACGCCCTGTAAAAATCCTTCAAAATCGGCATCCGGCCAAATTTCCTGCAAACCCTCGTAAATTCTTTTGTTATAATAATTCACTTCAAAGCTGCCCTTAACCAGCCGCAAAATCGGCGGCGTACCGTTTTCTGCCGCACAGGCATGCATGATGTTTGCAATCACGCCCGTGGTAAGCTGATGTTTTTCAAGAGCCGCCGGTAATCGGCTGTCTATCCGCGTCAAATGCTTTAAGATAATCTCTGCCCCCTGTACATCGTAGGCCGACGAAGGAAGCTCCTCCAGACGCTGGTAGTAAACCTGCACCTTTCCTCTGAAATCTTCGCTCAGCAAACGAACTGAAGCGATCAGCTTTTTGAGCGTTTCGGCATCCGTATACTCTAAAGCCATGCGGATTGCCGGACCCATAATCAGGCCGGGATCCTCTCCGTTTACTTCTTTTTCCAGCGCTGCTTCCAGCATATCAAGTCCGTTATTTGTGCTTAAAAACGGCAGTGCCGGTATCACCATGTCACGACCGATACTGTTAAAGGCCGAAACCGCTTTATAAAGCACGTCTTCGCCGTCGGCTGCTGCGCCCAAAGCCGGTAAAAAAGCCAGGCATACCGTCAAGAGCAGGACAAGCAGTTTTTTAAACATAAATTACACCTCCCAATTTTATTACTTGCTTAAACACAACATGTGCCGTAAACAAATTCAGCGGGAGCTGTTGCCCCCGCTGAATCAAAATCTTAAATGTTGTCAATCATGCAATGACTTACTTCAGCAAACCTGCATAGTGCATGAAGTTGTAAATGACCTTGGAAGCTTCAGCTCTTGTAATGGTTCTGGCCGGCTTGAAGGAACCATCCGGATACCCTTCAACCAGGCTCAGGCCTGCTGCTTTTTCAAGATACTCTCTTGCCCATTCGCCGATTTGATCTTTATCGGTGTAAGAAAGTTCACTCTTAGCTAAATCTCCGCTGAAGATACGAATGACAACAGCAACCAGTTCTTCTCTCGAAATAACCTGCTGCGGACGGAAGTATCCATCGTCATAGCCTTCATAAATGCCGCGCTGAACCATTACATTAATGGCATCAATAGCCCAGCTGGAGATGTAGCTTCTGTCGTTAAAGCTTGTGACCGGTGCAACGCTTGCAGCTGCCTCAAGACCCAGTGCACGTGTTAATATAACCGCAATTTCCTCACGGGTTACACCCATATCCGGCTTAAAGGTTTTGTCACCATAGCCGGTTAAAATACCGCGCTGCGTTAATGCGGCAATGTAATTCTTAGCCCAATGATCTCTTGTATCATCGTAGAGGTAACCTTCTGCAGCTTCTGCCGGGGGCTGAGGTGTTGCATATGTGGTCAAGTTGACCTTGAAGGAATTATTCTTTTTGCTGCCCGATGAGGACGTGTTGTCACGGCGTGAACTGCTGCTGCCGGACGAAGGCTTCGCGGTCGGGGTCGGGGTTGCCGGAGCCGTCTTCGGCTCGTACAGATTCACCGCAGGATCACCCAATACGGTTCTGATGTTTGCCTTTTGTGCCTTTGAATATGTATTGATAGCTGCAACAAACGCATTTAAAATATTTTCGCCGGTCAGTTCTTTGCCGTTAATGGTGTCAAAGTGCTTGCTGAGATTGGTTTTCAGCGCACTTACAAAGCTTGCTTTGCTTGTCTTAACCGCAAAGTCTGTACCGCCGACGGAATCATCGGTTAGAAACAGATTGCCCTGAAAAGCCTTGGAAAGTGCGGCAATGGCATTACCGCCGATACCGTTTGCCATCAATGCATATTGCTGCTCCTTCTTCGGTACGAACTGATCATACACAGCCTGCAGCGCTGTCTGAAATCCATCCTTTTCACTGAGCTTTTTCTCATTCTCAAGCCATTGGGGAATGTATGTTGCATCAGGCGCTGTGATGGCTTCGTTCTTCATGCTTCTGAAAGCTGCAACGGCTGCGGCTCTGTCAGAAGCAGGCAGACTGGCAATCATATCCAGCACCAACAGCATCTTAGCCTTATAATCAACCAGATGCTTGCCGTTTGCTGCCAGCTTGGTTTCCAGATTTTCGGCAATGTTCTTTAAGCCGGGATCTGTAATCGTGCTTAAATCATCTGTCAGACTGTTCACCGTGGTAATCAATGCTTCTGCATTGGCATCGGTTGTTGCCATGTAGTTTTCCAGAATGTTATATACCTCTGTCCGTCTTGCGGCGGTGTCGGGCATATTGTCACCCAAAAAACCAATCATTTCCGTTAAAACATCTCCGTTCAGCACTGCATCATTTGCGGCTGAAACGCTGACCGTTGAAAACAGGCATAAAACCGTCATCACAACGACCAAAATTGCGCTTACTGCTTTTTTCATTGCTTGCACTCTCCTTTTAGGTTTTTATTGTGAATGTAAAAAATGTAAACGTTATTTAATTAAATCAGCATACTTTTGATAGTATTGCAAAACCTTTCCCTTGTTTTCGGCTGATAAGCTTTTGCTTAAAATCTGATAGGCTCTTTGCATGTCGCTGCTGCTGATGCCGTCATTTAACATGACGATCAGTTCTTTATATTCCGAAGCGGAAAGACCGCTGCTTAAAATATTCAAAACCGCAACTTTATCGGCAAAGGATACCTTTTTTTCAAGCTCCTTGATTTCGGCCGGGGTAAGCTTCAGCTTTTCCGGCGAAATACCGTAACGCTCCGCAGCACGGCTGATTTCTCCGGGCAGCACTGTTTTGGCGCCGTCCGCTGCTTCCTGCCCTTGTGCCGCATCCTCGCTTTGGCTTTCACCCTGCCCCTCCGCTTGCTGCTCTGACCCGCCGGACGGATTTTCCAAGACGATGGAGGATTTATAAAACGAATCCGTAATAACGGAAAACGCCTTATTGACTGCCAAATACCCTGCCGCAAGCAGGCCGCATAACACAACCAAAACAATCAGCAATACAATCCAAAGCTTTTTTTTGGATTTTGTTTTCATGTTTCCTCCCAACCCGACCTTGTAAAATGCAGCAGCATGGCTCTTGCGATTTCAAGGTCAAAAACTTTGCTTACTTTCTTAGCGCCTTTTGCATATGTATTCCACGGGCAAGCAGAAGGTCATCCTTCTTACATGCCCGGTACAGCTACTAACAGTATAGCACATTCACAAAGAAAAATAAAGAGGAAAATTATGATTTTATAAAATTTTCACGTTTTTTCAAAAGGATTTTCTATATTTCATAAACTTTGCTTATCATTTTTGGGCACATTTACCCAAGGGGTATCCGCTTTTACTGCTCCTGCTGTTTCCAAAGCATAGCCGCACCGATAATACCGGCATCGTTTCCCAGGCTGGCCGCCAGCAATTTTGTCTGCGGCACTTCATTGGTGTAGGCATACGTTGCCACATATTTGCGCAGCGGCGCAAGCAGATATTCCCCCTCCTTGCAGATACCGCCGCCGATGACAATAGCCTCCGGCTGCAGCATGTTCACAATGTTCATCACGCCGATACCGAGATATTCCAAATACTTGCTCACAATTTTTTCACCGGCTCTGTCGCCCTGCTTAGCCGCATCAAAAGCGGTTTTGCCGTTAATATTATCGGGGTTATGGTCAATCATGTCATGAATCACGCTGTCCGGATAGGACTGAATCATTTCCTTCGTCTGCTGAATCAGCGCCGTAGCCGAAGCATATGCTTCAAAACAGCCGCTGCGGCCGCATCCGCACTTGGGGCCGTTAAAGTTTAAAACCATATGGCCGATTTCACTGCCTGCATGGTTAAAGCCGGCATAAATTTTATTATCAATAATAACGCCGCCGCCAACACCCGTACCCAGCGTAACCACAACCGCATTGGCAAGACCCTTGGCCGCACCGGCCAAAATTTCGCCGTAAGCTGCCGCATTGGCATCATTTTCAACATAAACCGGCACACCGGGGAAATATTTTGCCATCTCGTCCTTTAAGCTGGAATGGTGCACCTGCGGCAGGTTACAGGCGTAAATAACCGTTTTTTTCTCCACATCCGGCACACCCGGTGTCCCCATGCCGATGGCACGGATTTCTGCCACCGTGCGGCCGCTTTCTGTTACCAGGCGGTTAATGAGATCTGCCGCATCCTTCATAATTTCACCAAACGTACGCTCGCGTCCCGTCGGTACCGATCCTTTTGCGATCATGCTGTAATCGTCATCCACCAAGCCGACCGCAATATTAATACCGCCTAAATCAATTCCTGCATACATAGTCTTATACCTCCGTTATTCAATCATTTATTGTCTGTTTTGCAGCCTTTGCCGCACAATTTCATACATCATAACCGCCGCCGCAACCGATGCGTTGAGCGACTCTGTCTCCCCCAGCATGGGGATGCTGACCAGAAAATCACAGGTGTTCTTTAACAGTCGGGATATGCCCTTACCCTCCGAACCGACAACAAGGCCGACAGCACCCGTTAAGTCTGTGTCATACAGACCCGATGACCCGTTCATATCGGCCCCGACAAGCCAAAGACCGCGTTCTTTTAAACCTTCGGCCGTTTGCACCAGATTGGTAACGCGCACAACCGGCGTGTGATACAACGCCCCGGCAGAGGTTTTGGCCACTACCGCATCCAGCCCGACCGAACGGTTTTTGGGAATAATCACACCATCGGCTCCGGCCGCGTTGGCGCTGCGTATAATCGCGCCTAGGTTATGCGGATCGGTAATTTCATCCGCCAAAATGAAAAACGGCTGTGTGCCCTTTTCTGCCGCTTTTTGAAACAAATCCTCCAGCTGCGCATATTGCACGGCGCTGCACAGCGCCACAATGCCTTGACTGGCCTCGGTTTGGCTCATTGCGTCAACCTTTTGCGGCTTTACGAACTGAACGGGTATTTGTTTTTGCCGCGCCAGCTCTGTAATTTTAGCCACGCCGCCCGGACGGACGGTTTCGCTGATCCAAATTTTATCAATCGGACGTCCGGCCGAAAGCGCCTCAAAAACAGGATTGCGGCCTTCCACCGTCATCCGTTCGGCCGAACGGTTATTGTCTTCATTTTTTGTGCGGCTGCGCCGATTGCCGAAAGCTTCGCATCTGTCCCGGTCAATACGGCCGTTTGTCCCCGCACGGCTATTCTTTTTGATGTTACTCATATTATTCCTTTCTTGCGTCTAACCCAATACCCAACCCGGAATCCACCGCAGGGCACTTGCATAGGCCGTCGGCACGGCAATACCCGTCAACACGGGGTAATAGGCCACGAACAGTATTAACACGGCTGCCAGATAGATATACGTGCACCGCCGCCGCGTTATATTTTTTTTCTCCCAATCGCGCAGGAAGAAGCAAATCATCAGCACCACAAACACCACGCAGGGGAAGAAGTGGTAGATAAACGCCGTACGGGTGACCAGTATCCATGGCGCATACAGGGAGAAAAAGCCCACCACGGCCGTTAAAAGTCCCAAATCCAATTGACCGCGCTGTTTCCACAAGCGACGGACAGACCAAATCACGGCCGGAATGGTCATCCACCAAATCAGCGGATTTCCAAAGCTTGTAATCCCCATAGATGTCCCCTTGGGTACAAAATCGCGGTTGGGCGCATATGCATACAAAGGCTTGTAGTCCAGCGGCCATTGCCACCAGGAAGAACCGTAGCTGTGCGTTGCCTTTAACTGCGAATGATAGTTAAACATAGAGCTTTGGTTGGTAAAGAAGAACGAAAGCCCCGTTGTTTCGCTCATCATGGCCGGGATATACGAAAGGAAGTAGATCACGCCCGGAATCACCACAAAAAACAGGAACCCGGCCGCCACCGTTTGCAGCGCCATCGGCCTGAAGTTTTGAAGAATCTCTGCCGATTGCAGCCGTCCCGGATGTGCTTTTGCCTGCTTATATTCGGCATAGCGGCAATACAGGTTGTAAAAGAACAATACCGCCAAACCTGCGCCTGCATAAATCCCCTGCCACTTGGTTGCCGCCCCCAGGCCGAAGCAGATGCCCGATCCCAACAACGGCCACAGCGTTTTTGCAACGCCTGTTTCATAAAAGTTCTTTTCGATGTGCAAAAACATAAACAAATACATGCCCATGACAAAGAACGCCGTATACGAATCAATGGTTGCAAGCCGTGTTTGCGCCAAATGCATGAAGTCAAAGCTGAACAAAAAGGCCGCAATCGCCGCATAACGCGTTTGTTTTAACATTTTTTTAGCCATCACGTAAACAAGCGGCACCATGCACACACCGCACAGCGTACCGAAAAAGCGCCATCCAAACGGATTGACACCAAACAGCAGCATGCCGCAGGCGATAAAGATTTTACCAAGCGGCGGATGTGTGTTTTCATACGGATACCGATGAGTCATAAACTCAAACGCCGTACGTGGATGATAAATTTCGTCAAAATACGCATTTTCGTACCATGAAAAGGCATACGTAACCTTGTCCGGCTCGTCAAACACACGGTCGGCCGTCGGATTTTCACTCTGCACCGCTGCAATCGGGATCCGCTCCGGCTCTGACTTGCCAAAGAGCGCCAGCTCATTAATGTACAAGCGGCCGTCATCACAGGTTAAACGGATGTATCGGCACGGCTCTTTAAATGCCCGATATACACTCCAGGTAAAAATAGCCTCCAGCTTCATCGGCTCGTTAATTTTTGTAAACTCTGTGCCGTCAACGGAATATTCCACCGTAAATTCACGCTCAACCTCTTGGTCGGAGCGTCGGCGGTCAATCCACCCCGTATACACGTACAGCTGCTTGGGCGCTTGCAGACTGCCCAAATCCAGCACCAGGCTCTCGCTGGGTGTTTCTACATACCAGCCCGATTCCGGCACACTGCGCGAGCCAAGGTGCCAAAATCCGAAAATGGCATAAAACACGGTTAAAGCCAGCATAATCCAATAATCTATGCGCACAAGCCGCACCGGTGCGGCCGTTTTTCGCAAGGTCGATTCGACTATTTTTGCTTCTTTCACAGAGCCGTTCTTTTTTTTCATAGAGGGCTGTTCTCCCTTTTGTTTTTCCTTTTTTTGTTGCTGCATTGCAAAACCGTTTGTTTGTGCAGCGCGCCAAAGCCATACAATAAACAAAATGACATTGCAGGCCGAAAGCAGCCGAAATTGCAGGTCATCCCCGTAGATAAAGCTATCCTGCTGATTTTTAAGCAGCACACGTCCGCAAACCAAAAACGTTGTGACGGAAAATCCGCCGTAAAACAGCAGCATGCTTTCATCCGCACTGACAAGATAGGTTGCCAAAAGCAGCAAAAGTGCAGGCTGCAAATACCGTTCATGCATGTTATGCGAAAACATAAACACGCCTGCCACCATCAAAACGCCCAAGTAAAAGATTTTGCTTCTGTCGCGCTGTTTCAAGCTGACATATCCCGTCAAAAGCGAGAGCGCAACAATGCAAATAAAGCCCCACGCCTTGTACGAAACCATGAAAAGCTTGGTGCTGTCCTCCGTCCAGTTAGCGCCCAATGCGCCGAACAGATTGGCAGCGTTCAGCGTAGCATATGGGTACAGCCCCATTGCGTTTTTGTAATTATCGATCAAAAGTCCGTAATGTCCGCCCGTTATGGGAAGCGGTACCAAAAGCAATACCGCAAGAGCTGCCAAAACGGAATAAACCGCCCGCCGAAGCATATACCGCCGTTTTTCCGTCTGCGACCAAGCCTCCATTATATCAGCCAAAAAGACGAAGCCGAAAATCGGTGCAAACAATATCATTTGCGGCTTGGTTAAAAACGAAAGGACAAACAGCGCACAGCTGCCGATATATTGCTTTTTGTACAAAAGCAACAGCATAGCCGCCGCCATGAAGGAGGTAACGCTGTCAACCTGTCCCCAAACCGTAGAGTTTAAAATATTGGATGGATTGACCGCGCTTAAAAACGCCAGCAAAAGCGCTTTTTTTTCGCCCACCCTCTGCCGTGCAAAAACATACAGACACAGTGAAGTCAGCGCGTCAAAAAAAATCGGGATGCTGCGAATGCAGACCAGATACAACGCCGATTGCGAATCCACCCCAAACAGCTTGGCAAGCTTCCCCACCGCAAACAGCAAATATAGGTATACCGGCGGATAATCAACATAGTCCGCCGTTGTGTAATATTCCCAAATATGGTGTTTTTCCGCCATGGATGTCCACAGTCGGAACAGAGCCGTATCCTGCACATGACCGGGCATGGCACCGGTTATGCACAGTTGCAGGACAAACAGACCCAAAAGTCCCAACGCGCCCACTTGCGGCGCTTTGCTGCGGCGCTTCACCCTTTTGGCCGGTTCGGATTCTTTAAATACCGAAAAATAACATATTAAAAACAGCAGTGCATATATTACGCTTGTTAAAAGTAAAGTTTGCGTGTCAGTCACATCCCGTCATGATTTTGCGTTACTCGCCCAGTTTTCCTTTTAAAACCTCTAAGGCTTTAGAAAGCTGCGCATCCTGTTCCGGCTCCAAAACCGAGATTTTGCCGATTAAGTCCTCTGCAAGCGAGACTTTTATATCCGGCTCGATCCCCACCTTATCGATACATTCACCGTTCGGGGTGAAATACCGCGCATTGGTTAGGTAAATTGCCGTTTTGGACGTCAGCGGATACAACGACTGTCCAACCGCCTTGCCGTAGCTTTTTTCACCGATGACCGTTGCCAGTCCGTGTGCCTTCAGACTGCCTGCCATCAGCTCCGACGCGCTGGCCGTGCCTTGGTTAATCAAAACTGCCATAGGCATATCCAGGCAATTATCATCCGAATTAAAATACTGACGCTGCCCCTTGTTATCCTCTAAGTAGGCAATCACACCCTTGGGCAGCAAAGAATCCGTCATTTTCAAAACCGAATCGGCATAACCGCCGGGGTTGCTGCGCAGATCAATAATCAGCGCCTGCATGCCGCGTTCCTTCAAATCGGAAAGCGCCGCTTCAAAATCATCTGCCGTGTTGTGGATAAATTCCGAAATACGCACATAGCCGATACGGTCGGCAAACATTTTATGCGTAACAGACTGCCGTTTCACTTCTTCGCGCTTCACCGTAAACACGCGTTCTTCTCCGCCGCGCAGAATGGCCAGCTCTACGCTGTCCCCTTCTCCGTTTTTAATGTCCTCAATCACCGAATCATAGGTGTCGGCCGTAACCGTCACACCGTTGACCTTTTTGATTACATCCTGCGGCAAAATGCCGGCTGTCTGTGCCGGTGAACCGTCATAGGGGGAAACAACCGTCATCACATTGTTTTCACTGTCAAAATTCACGCTGACGCCGATACCGACGTAGCTTTCTTTTTTATCTTCTTCGTAGGCCTCCAGCGCCTCGGTATTTAAATAGCTGCTGTATTGGTCACCCAGACTGTACACCATCCCGGCTATGGCTGTATCATTCATTTTGGTGCGCTGCTCGTCCGTCAGCGGATTCACATAATTTTCTTCAATAATGCGCCGTGCACGGGTTACCATGTCACCGCTCGGATATCCGCCGAGCTGCACAAAAAACACATAATTTAAAATGCAAACAACAATTGCCGTGCACACGGCTGTTGCAATTAACTGCTTTTTATTGTACAAAGTCAGACACGCTCCCTACTGCAAAAATAGTTGATAAAATTCTACTGCAAATACGGCCGCGGATTGGTTGCCGCACCGTTATTTAATACTTCAAAATGCAAGTGGTTACCCGTTGAGGTACCTGTTGTGCCGACCAAAGCAATTTTTTGGCCGCGCTTTACACTTTGCCCCGACGAAACAAGCAGCTTGCTGGAATGTCCGTACAGGGTTTGAATCCCGTTGCCATGATCAATAATAACACAGTTGCCGTAGCCGCCGTTCCATCCGGCAAATTTAACCGTGCCGTCTGCCGCGGCCAAAATAGAAGAACCGCCCGGCGCAGCCATATCCATACCGGAGTGATATTTTTTGGTACCGTAAACCGGATGGGTACGATAGCCAAATTCGGACGAAATGTAAGAGCAGCTGGGTGCCGGCCAGCAAAATACGCCGCCGGAGTAGACAATTCTCTGTCCCGAAGAAGCCGAGCCGCTTTTTGTTTGAACGCTTGTGTTTTTAGAGGACTGCGCGGCAATCTGCTTTTTCAGGCTTTCCTCCTGCTGCGTTGCCGATTGAATTAAGCTGTCATACTTACTGATGTCCTTTTCCAGGGATTTTATGTAATTTTGCTTTTCACTGATTTTTGCATTCAGCTCATTTTGCTTAGTTTTGGTCAGGGCACGCGCTTCTTCCTGCTCGTTTTTATAGGCCACAACCTCATTACGGCTGGCCTCCACACCCTGCTTCAGCTCAATCATCTCATTAATAATGCCCTGATCAAACTCTGTAATCTCACGTACGGTTTCCACGCGGGATACAAAGTCCGAAATGCTGTTGGCGCTGATTAACAGGTCAATATAATCGGCTGTGTTCGATTCATCCATCGCACGCAAACGGGCGCGAAAGGCTTCGTCGTTATCCGCAATCCGTACCTCATAATCGGCAATTTCCGCCTCTTTTTTCGCAATCTTTTGGTCGGCCTCTGCAATAATGCGGTCGATTTCGGACAGTTCTGCCTGAATTACCTCTGCCTCGTTATCCAGCTTTTTCACCTGTTCCATAGCGCCGGCCAGTTTTTCCTTCGATTCGCCTTTGGCCGATTGTGCTTCTTTTTTGCTTTTGGCTGCGCTATTTAGCTTATCCTGCAGGCTGGAGGCCGAAAAGGCCGTTCCTGCCGCTGTGGTCATTGCCAGCGCTGTCAGCACCGCTATGATGCGTTTTTTTGAAGTATTCATGTTGCTTTTTCCTCCGTAGCTTTTCGGGGCGCTTTCCCCTTTTTTATGTCTTTTTCGGTTATATGCTTTTCGGGCTGCCGCTGCTTTATTTTTGTTCCAAAAGCTTCACGGCTTCTTCCAGCTGGTCATCCACCAGTACGCGTACCTCGCGCACAACATTGGCAAACATGGTTTGCGTATCCATATCCATCATGCCGTTTACGGGAAGGCCTGCCGCCTCTTGGAACTGCTTGACGGCCAGGGTCAGTTCCCTGTCATATTGGTCGTTCACCTCTCCCACAAAATAACCCATGGCATTCAGCCGCTGTTTGACGGCCAGCACACCGCTGCCGCTTGTCCCTTCGCCGTAATCCGCGCCAAATTCCATATCGGCCATATCTTGTGTTTGCAGCGGTTCTTTATGATTG
>ERZ1035032.1912-NODE-1912-length-12186-cov-7.290908_pt1 | contig 12186 bp, 10 predicted proteins | sample MGYA00520693_ERZ1035032 | MGnify/ENA primary metagenome ERZ1035032 (study PRJEB33766, sample SAMN09781740) | gut metagenome | biome: gut microbiome | host: Homo sapiens | place: Madagascar | study: EMG produced TPA metagenomics assembly of the PRJNA485056 data...
GCGGTCTAGGGACGCGATATCTTAATATTGATGTGTCAAAGATGAGAATATATGAAAAATATATCATATGTCAATGCAATTGCATTCAAAATTGCAGTTATTCTCCGGCATCGTCGCCTGCTATGATGCGTCTGTCTTCGGCGGCCTCCAATCCGCTCACTTTTAGAAGCCGCGGAGATGACGTTTGTTAACGCCCAAGTCTGAGTTTTTCGAAGCGACCATTCTTTGCAACTATAACATCATTCTCGTCTTCTTTATTGACTGCATTGAACCAGAACTCGCCATAGTAATAATCAACATCAACATTGTTTTTCGGTTCAGTCCTCTTTTCGGTAATTCTCATCATACCGCCTGTTATCTTATATCTCTTGCCATATTCTCCTCTGAAAAATGAATCGTCCAGATCCAACTCATACCATTTTCCGAATGATAATTCTCCACGTAGATTCATTATGATGCTGAAAGAAACAGGGAAAGAGTCATTCCACTCTTCCTCCCCACAATATTTTGGGGTATCAAATAGTTCATAGCCAATAGAATCCGCGACCTCATCATATTTCCTGTATAATAATTTATAATGTGTTTTAAGAAACAAACCATTTATTATAAATTTTGTTGTCTCGTGCGGCCGACCATTAACATCCACAGAGATTAAAATATCCTCCTCAAAACCTTTTAGAACCGAATCTATATCTTTTTTACAATCGGACATTGATGTCAATAAGATTAGTGACGTCACGAATAGCGCTAATAACTTTTTCATATCACAATCTGTTTTATTAGATTAATAATCAATGGATTTCAGAGCGTTTCTCCAACGGCTGACTTGGTGGTTGGCGCCAGTACTGACTTCAATGTCAATGGAACATCTTCAGATGACGGTTCCGTTGGCGAATGTTCCTGCAATGTGCAGGACATCGCGATGCATAGTAATGCGAAGATTGAAATTTTTTTCATAAAGTTTTGTTTTTAACATTAATAATTATGTTTTCATGACGTCGATGAGTTTCAGTTGCCCTCAATATAAAAAACGTTTTTTGATTAACAAATAGGGTGTGTCGAAAATTTCTCCTTTTTAATAATTATATATCCAGATTGACAATACTTTAGGGAGTCCGTCAGGTGGTGCGGTACGGCGGAAGTGGCCAACCCACGGCCTCGGGAAGTGGGAGGTGCCTGCCGGAGACAAGTTCTCGCGGGAGCGAGGACGCAGGAAACGGTAGGAGGGCCGAACGGAGCGCAGCGGAGTGAGTTCCGCCGTACTGTGCCACCTGACAACAACGATATAATTACTGGCAAATGCTTCCCTGACATGTCATGGATTTCCGTGTTCGGCCACGCCTGTATGACATTGCCCCAGTGACATTTGACGTGGCAGAGGGTGCCTTTTATGTAGTGGTTCTGCCATAACAATATGCCACAGGCACATCTGAGTGACCATGTCGCGTGGCAACCCGCGGAATTTTACAATCATCCTGCCGGGACGAATCCCATCATAAGCGTCTCCGCAGTTACGTATTGACGTGCTTTCATCAGTCGGGACGACGCCACGGCCTTCTCTGTAACACATTGATAATCAAGTGTCATTTATTTTAAGCGTGGATTACCGAAGATTTTTTGACCACTAATCCACACCGAATTTCACAACTACCTATGAATCAAATTATTGCAGAAACCAATGTGGCGCCGTCCCGACAACCGACATAACTCCGCAGATGCTTGCCAAACCCTCGGCCCTCAAAGCAATACGTAAGCTCCTGCGGAGACGCTTCCAGAAAACAATAGTCCGGCCAACATGCAACATTGGCCGGACTATTGTTAGCGGAGATGCTTACAAAAAATGAACGCAATCCTGAACACATGGTTTTCCCCGTCGTCGTTATTCCCCATCATCGCCTGCTATGATACGTCTGTCTTCGTCGAGGTCCACACCGGCTTTGGCGGCCAGTTCACGCTTCTTTTCCTGAAGGACTTCCTTGTGGTGGAGGTACCAGTTCTCTGCATAGACAGCGATACATGCGAGGGCGAAATAGACGATAGTCTGAATGGTCAGCGCAATCATCTGGTCGTGGGCTGTGCCCAAGTCACCGCCAGCAGTGTTGAGGTTTATGAAAGCCTGGCATCCGAAAGTCGTAGGGAAAATGTATGAGAACCATTTCCAGAACTCGGGGAATGCTGTGGTCGGCCATGAGAATCCTGTAAGGAACAGGCAGACAGGAGACATTGCGAGGAAGAGCAGGAACACTGACTCCCTTCTGGTAATCAATGAACTCCATGTCATGGAGAACATGACGCAGTCTGTCACGAAGAACAGAAGCAGAAGAATGATTTCCCAGAACTCGCCCCTCTGCGGGATGCCGAACATCGCCGGGATAATGCAAGCGATATAGATGGATATTCCCATGTATATCAGCCAGTAAGCCGCACCACGTCCGAGAACGACACGACCTACTCCGTGGCCTTCAAGCTTGTCTGGCAGCGAAGCGAAACTGCGGTTCTCCTCACGGGCCGTACCCACCAGCATTGACATACCGTAAAACAGGGTCTGCTGCACGATTACCAGAAGAATTGCGGAAAGCAGGAACAGCGAGTACGAGAACGCCCTGTTGTAAGGGTTGTTCTCCTCGTAAGGAATGGCCTGAATCAATGATTCCGCCTGTATCCCTGTAAATCCCGCTGCGGCGTAACGCTCCATCTGGATACTGCCCACTTCCTTGAGCATCACCTGATTGGCAGCCAGCAGAATATTCTTGTAGTAGAGGAAACTGCTCATGTCCGCGTATGCTGACAATGTCGCTGTCTCCATTCTGGCAAGCTTCTCTCCGAAATCTGAAGGGAAGTAGAGATAGCCCCTGATTTTGCCGTCCTTCATAAGTGTCTGGGCCTCATCGGTATTGACACAACGGTATTTGACGGTACACTCCCTCGTGGCATCCACCTCTCTGATGAAACGGCGGCTGTCCGAACAGTTCGCATAGTCCACTACGGCGATAGGAGTCTCGCTCAGGACGCCGTTCAGATACATGAGGTTGTACAGAATCGGGTAGGCGAGACCGGCAAGGAAGAATATCACCATAACTCCTGAATCGGAGAAGATGAGTTTCAACTCATGAGTGAAAATTCCCCAGAAGTCCTTCAGCCACAGTTTAATATAATGATCTTTTCTCATGATGACTTCTATTTTTTAGGGAAATTCTGATAGATGTAGGCCCTCTTCAGCCTGTACATGACAACGACAGGCAGGAGAACGAATATCAGCAAGTGGATAACCTCCTTCCACCATCCTGCGAAACCTGTCCCGAAGATGACTTCCCTCGAGAAGAGGAGGAAGTAGTGTCTGAGCGGGAATGCTTCTGCGAGGCCCTGGATGTAAGGTGGCATTGTCTCGATCGGCAGTGTGAATCCTGACATTGAAAACGCCAGGACGCTGTACAGCGCACCGATACTCAATGCGAGACGCGGAACCGGGAGCAGGCCGATGATGAAGATTGCCACGCCTTCGCTCGCAAGGACGAGCAGGATAATGGCAAGGAACATGTTCCAGATGCAGCCGGCTATCGGGAAATGCATCCAGTCATACATCAGCAGGATGAGTATCAGGCCGATACCGGAGAAAAGAATCGTATAGACGAACAGCTTTCCTGCCAATGCCGTCACAATCGAACTTCCCGCCGTGCTCAGAAGATGGCGGGATGTGCCATATTTGAGCTCTGCGCCAAGCGAGTAAATTAGAATGATAACCACTGTCAATGCCAGCACTCCCGGAAGGAAGATGTTGGTAAGGTAATATCCATAGTTGGTATATTGGTTTCCAATCTGATGGACATCGACATCGACAGGACGTATTCTGCCCATGATTGCATCCTCATTGACACCCTTCGCCCTCAGCACCTCGCGCTGCACGGCTCCGTCCGCAAGGTTTATCATTGTCAGAATGTTCTTGTATGACAATGCTCCTCCCACGAAATACAATCCGTTCAGATAGTATGTGAAAGTCGGGCGGCGGCTGGCCTGGACATCAGCATACATGCCCTTCGGAATCATGCAGATGGCTGTGATTTTACCGCTCTGCATGTCTTCGCGTGCATCCTGGAAAGTATCATATTTTATGACCTTTCCGAGCTGTGTCGCATCCAGCTGTCTGGCGAAGTTCCTGGACAATGATGAGTTGTCCATGTCCACGACTCCGATAGGGAGGTCGTGCGGGAGTCCCTGCTTGAGGAATGTGAGGAAGAATATGGCGCAGAACGCGACTGTCACGACGGAACCGAGAAGATAAATCGGTCTGTTCCTCATTATCCTCAGTTCTCGGCGGGCAACCGCCCCTATGTTATGCCAGAATCCCATAATTGTTATTTCTTAAGAAGTTTAGCATCCTTGACGATAGCGGACATGCCGGGACGGAGTCCTTCGACCTTGCTGTCAGGAGTAGCCCTTACTTCGAATGTCTTGGCGTCATACATGCCGGTTTCCTTAGTCGCTTTCCATGTCGCATATGACTCACGGACAGCAATATATGTTACGGTAGCGGTGCACTCCTTGTCGTCGAGGGCGGGGATGGTTACTGTTACCTTGTCACCCTGCTGGAGACCGTGGAGATAGTCCTCGCGTACATTGAAAGTGAACCACATGTCATCGAGGTCAGTAACTGTCATGATAGGGGAGCCCTGTCCTACAAGCTCGCCTACCTTAGGGAAGGTAGCGGAAATGATACCGCTTGCAGGGGATACGAGATAGAGTTCCGCAAGAGCGGCATTGACCTCCATCAGTGCGCCATTTGCCTGGTCAACGAGTGCTGCGGCAGCGGCTTTGTCCTCTACGCGTGCGCCATTGACAGCCATATCGTACTGGCTCTTTGCGGCTTTGGTGGTCGCAACGGCTGCATTGTACTGAGCCTCGACCTCGTCGAACTTCTGTGCGGAAACGACTTTCTGGTCGTAGAGACTCTTCATCCTGTCGTAAGACTTCTTCATAACAGTCTCACCTACAATGGCTTTCTGCCAGAGCTCGTATGCGCCTTCGATCTGTTCTTTACGTGCTCCGTTGATGGCTTTGTTCTGCTGGGCTGATGCTGCATTCTTCAGAGCGGTAACCTGCTCGAGTTTTGCGCGTACTTCAGGGCAGTCGATGAAGACTACGGTGTCTCCCTTGTGGACCATGTCGCCTTCCTTTACGAAAAGTGTCTCGATTCTTCCCGGAACCTTTCCTGATACCCTGTATTCTGTAGCCTCAGCCTCACCCTGGATTACCAGCGGTTTAGGTCTTGATACGAAATATCCGATAATTGCGATCATCAGAATGATGGCAAGAAGTGCCACAACGCCGATTACAAGATTGTAAGATTTTTTATTCTGTTCCATGATTTGTGATTTTTCTAAGCTGTTAATTATTGACTTTGTCAATGTCTTATGTCGTGACTAGTTCAAGTCTGATTTGTAATTTCCTTCTGCCTTCTGCAGGTTCGCATTGGTGAGCTGAAGCTCGACACCAGCGTCAATGTATTCCGAGTGGGCCTGCAACCATGCTGTATGGGCGGCGAGGGCAATGTTTGTGGTGATGACACCTGCCTCGAAGCCGACTGATGCGGTACGGAGGTTCTCCTCGGCGCTCTTTAGATTGTTCTCGGCCATCTCGACTTTCTCAAGCGACTCGTCAAGCTGTTTGCGGAGTTGTGTCACCTGGAGATTGATAAGTTCCTTGGCCTCATCCAGCCTGCTGGTATAGAGGGTCATCTCGGCCTTTGCCTTGCGGGTCTTCTGTAATGCCTCGAATCCGTGGAATATAGGAATATTTACAGCCACGCCGACATTGAACATGCCGCTGAACTTCTTCTCGAATCCGTTATAGACGTTAGGATTGGTGATCATGTAGTTCGCCATCAATGCCACTTTCGGCATCATGTCTGCACGTGCCATCTTCATCTTCTTCTCATATATGGAGGCGGCGAGTTCCAGGCTTCTTGTTTCCGGACGGTCCTGATAAATCTGTTCAATGTCTTTTTCAGGACTCATCTGCGGCGTCGGAACAGCGTCGAGGCTTTCGTCTGCCAATGTAATGTCAGAGTTCAGGTCAATGCCAATCTCCTTGCAGAGCAGCATCTTGGCAAGAATGAGTCCGTTGGTGGCCTTGGTCTTCATCATGTTCGCCTCGTTTGCCTTGACCTTGATGGCGAGAGCGTCAGACTGGGTGGCTACACCTTCATTGACAGAAATGGTCACATCGTGCTCCATTTTCTCGAGCAGGTCTGCGAAGTTTTCCGCGAGTCTCTTCTTGTTCGAAACTGAGACAACCTGCCAGTAGGCCTGGTCAACGGTGGTAAGCAGGTCCTGATATTCTTTGTCATACTGGGCTCTTGAAAGCTCTTCTGCCAGTTTTGCCATTCTGTTGGCATTGACAATCTTTCCTCCCATGAAGACTGGCTGCTGCAGCGATACCGCTCCTGCGAACAGATTGTGTGTGTCCGGGTGGAGGAGATCGTCGATTTCGGTGCCGACCTTCGTGATGGCTGAGGTGATGTCACCCTTGCCGAGTGCGCCGATTATGGTCTGTGCGAGCTGGCTCTGAAGAATTTCTGAACCGTTTGGAAGTTTGCTGATGGCCTCTACTATGGATGTCACTTTTTCATTGACCTTACCTTGGATGGCAGCGCCGGTACCTGTCAGTTTGTCAGATAGCTCGTCATTGATGAGGGCTATGCTCTTCTGGTTGTACATGTACGCGCCTGTCGCGCTGATGTTAGGGAAGTAGTTCGCCCTGGCGATTTTTCTGTCGTATCCGGCCATCTCTACCTTGGTCCTGGCCTGCTCCAGAGCCTTGTTGTTCTGGATTGCCATGTCCCTGCATTGCTCCAATGTCAGGGTTTCCTGACCTGTCATGCCCAGCGGTAGCATAATCACTGCTGCGGCTGCGCAAATCATTTGTTTTAAGTTGTTCATATTTCTAATAAACTTTTTTCTGTTAGGTATGACAAACGACAAATATACAAAAAAGTTGCCAGAATGCCCGATTTTGCGAGTTGTTTGGCGTAAAGATTGATATTTTGGTCGAAAAAAACGATTTTTGGCAATTTTTAACTATATTTGTGGAATTATGGGACAACAAGACGTATTGCATAATATAAGCATCAAGAAGTTCAAAGATCTCTTTCCGGAAATGCCGGGAAAAGGACTTGGGGAGGACCTTCTTATAGCAGATCTGAAATATGACAAGGACCTGCGGGTTTTCCAGTACCCGTTCCGTTTCGATGGATATATCCTGATTTTCTGCATGAAGGGAAAGATAAGACTGGATGTGAATCTGGATTCATTTTCCATAGCGGAGAATTCTCTTGTGCTGAATGTGCCGGGCAATATAATAAGGGTATCAGGTGTCGATAAAGGAGACAGGGACAATATGCACTTCATAATAGTGGCGATGTCCAAAACTTTCATGAACAGCGTGCACTTCGATTTCAACAGGCTGTTCAATGAGAGTGTGGCTCTCATGGACAATCCGTGCATTTCCCTGGATAGCCATGAAAGGAGCGTCTGCCGCCAGTATCTCCAGCTGGCTTCCGACCTTCTGGCCAGCGATATAAAAAACAAGAAAGAGTCTGTAGGAGCATTGGTCTCATCCATTTCCTATTACCTTGGTTCCATCTGGATCAGCCGCCTTTCCGATGCTGAGCACAAGCCGCACGCTCCGTCTGCCAAAGCCAAGAACATTTATGACCAGTTCCTTCGTCTTGTCACTGATTATCATACTTCTGAGCGCACTATGGGATTCTATGCCCAGCAGCTCTGCCTTACGCCGAAGTATCTTTCCAAACTGGTCAAGACTGTCAGCGGGCGTTCCGCTCCGGACTGGATAGATGCCTTCGTGGTCCTCGAGGCGAAGAACCTGCTCAAATATTCCGACATGTCCATCAAGGAGATCGTCAGCAGGCTCAATTTCCCGAACCAGTCGGTGTTCTACAAGTTTTTCAAGTCGCATACCGGCACGACTCCGACCCAGTACCGTAACGAATAATGTCGTCCTTTGTCATACGCCCTCTCAATGCCGCCGGTCATGTGACGGCTCATCCCATGCCTCCATTGGTCCGGGAAGACTGGTCGTATCTTTATCTTCTCTCAGGGGAGGTGCTCACCGAGATTGACGGTCAGCCCTATCTGCTTGCTGCCGGAGACTGCCTCCTGATTCCTCCTGGCCTCAGGTATTGTGTGAAGTATTTCCGTGATACTGTGGGATATATGGGCGCGTTCTCCGCTGAACTCCTTCGTAATTCCGGCCATCGGGTGCTCCGTCTCACTGCACCATCCGTCCTGTCTGTCCCTGTTCTGGACAAGGTTTTCTTCGATGAACTGATGATTCGTCTCATGCGTTTTTCATCTGCCTTGTCCATGGTCCAGTCTCTTCTGGATGTCCTGCTTTGCCAGTTCGACCTGATTGTGCCCGAGGCTGGCGGTTCAGCGTCTTCCAAACTGTGTACCTCTTATCTCGAGCGTGTTTTTGACAGGTCTGTTCCGTTTACCGGTGTTGCCGGCTACGCGTCGGCTCTCGGCGTGTCGCCCAACCACCTGAACCGCGCAGTCAAGGCCGAGACCGGCAGAAGCGCGAGCGTCTGGATCGACAATGCGCGTGTTTCGCTTGCGCGCGAACTTCTTCTTGACAGGTCAATGTCAATGTCTGAGATTGCCGAACGTCTCGGTTTTTCCGAAGCTTCCTATTTCTCCCGTTTTTTCCGCAAGGTTACAGGTGTCAGCCCCTCGGAGTTCAGGGGATAGGGTAACGTTCGAAAAAAAAGTGCGTTGGCTTGCATTTCTCGAACGGAGGTGAACCTCCAATCTTCCAAAAAAAATCGGCGAGTCGGATAAATATCAGAAATTGAATAAAAAGTTCATGTCAATGCCGTTATTGTGCAACCTGAACACTGTCTCTGTCCGCTAATTTTGCAGCCCAAAACTTAAGACGGACTTGTATGATATATAATTTGGTGACATTGACAGTTCTTTCGGTTTCCACATTCGTGGGGCCATCATCGGAAGAAACTACCCCAATCCGTAAAGATACATTGACAGAATCCGTTGTGACCTCCTCGGTAAAAATGGCATTGACCGAAACCGAGCAGGCGATTCCGGTGACGACTTTCACGATGAAGGATTTCGGCGCCGCGCGAATCGGTTCTCCGAAGAATCTGGCCGGCATCGTTCCTGGCCTGATTATTCCGGACTACGGTTCGTCGATGACTTCCACTATATATATGAGAGGTATCGGCTCGCGTATGGAAAATCCTGTCATCGGACTTTACATCGACGATATTCCTGTCATTGACAAGAATAATTATGATTTTTCGTTTCTGGATATCAGGAGAGCGGATATTTTCAGGGGACCGCAGGGGACGTTGTACGGACGGAATTCAATGCTGGGTGTCCTCTCTGTCGAGACGTTGTCTCCGGCAGTGTGGCAGGGTGTCCGCGGTGCTGTCGAGTATGGAAGTGCCAACTCGTTGAGGGCCAATGCTTCCATATATAGGCGTAATGTCGGTGCGGCTGTGATGTATTCGCATTCCGACGGGTTCTATGTCAATGATTTTTCGGGCAGAAACTGTGATGTTTCTGATAATGTAGCCTTGCGGTTCAGGTATGTGAAGAGCAGGGACAACATTGACATTGACAATATCCTTTCTGCTTCTTATACCGATGAGGGCGGTTATCCGTACAGGCTCTGGACGGCTGGTGACGGGGATTCTCAGCAAGGGTATTTGAATCCTGTAAATTACAATGACAGAAGTGCTTACAAGAGAATTTCCGTGATGGACGGGGTTAGGGTCAATGCCGGTTTGCGCGCTGTAAATCTGAGTTCTGTGACAAGTCTCCAGCTTCTTCATGATTCCATGGATCTGGACCAGGATTTTACGCCTAAGTCCATGTTTACATTGAACCAGACGCAGAACCAAGTGGCTGTGACACAGGAATTTGTGGCTAGACCGAAGGTGCGCAGGCAGTGGTGGGACAGTCAGAGCGGTGTGTTTGCCTTTGCCCGTTATAACGGTATGGATGCGCCGGTGACATTTCTGCAGGACGGAATCCGTCAGTTGATTCTGGACAATGCCAATTCTCATATTCCTTCAGAGTTCGGCAAGCTGGAGATTCTGGAAGACAAGTTCGTGATTTCCAGTAATTTCGCGATTTGGAATTATAATGTGGCTGCCTATCATGAGTCTTATTTCCGTTTGGGAAGGTGGCTGCTGACTGCCGGACTGCGTCTTGACCATGAGGGTGATTTTATGGAATATGATTCAGCGGCGGATATACATTTCAAGATGAGCAAGATGTCCGGGTTTATACCATATTCGTCTGAGTATAAGGGGAATGAGTCGAATTTCTATTTCGAAGTACTGCCTAAGGTGTCGGCTCTTTTCGATGCTACTTCTAGGCGTATGACAGAGAGTGGTCTGTCATTGAAATTCACGGCTTCGGTTTCACGCGGCTATAAGTCGGGCGGTTTCAATACGCAGATCTTCTCTGACATTCTCCAGAACACGATGATGAACGGTATCATGTCCAAACTCGGAATTTATCTGGATTCTGAGGGTGGGGTCAATGCGGCTTCGACAGTTTATAAGCCGGAGACCTGCATTGACTATGAACTTGGCGGCAGGCTGGCATTGACCCGGAACGGTCATTCTCTCGCGGCATCGGTTACGGCTTACAATATCAATTGCCGGAATCAGCAGATTACGGTTTTCCCGTACGGCAAGGGGACTGGCAGGATGATGGCCAATGCGGGTGAGTCGCGCAGCAGGGGAGTCGAGAGCGAGGTTGCGTGGAAGTGGAAAGGTCTGAGTGTCAATGCGTCTGCTTCTTTTATGGATGCGCGTTTCGTTTCGTATGATGACGGCAGGAATGATTATTCCGGTAACAGGATTCCTTATTCTCCGTCTTCGTCTTTGTATGCACGTGCGGGTTACAGCTTCAGTCTCCGTTCTGATGTTTTGCGTTCCATCAGTGTTTCTGCGGATGTGTTGCAGAGCGGGGAACTGACCTGGAATGAGTCTGGTGACCTGAAACAAAGCCCATATATATTGATAGGTGGCGATCTCCGTTTTTCGTTCAAGTGGTTCGATTTGTTCGTGGCTGGGGAGAACCTTTCAGATACTGATTATTGCACGTTCTACTTCAAGTCGGTGGGGAATTCGTTTTTCCAGACCGGGAAGCCGAGGCGATTCAGGGGAGGCGTGTCTGTGGAGTTTTAGTAAGCGTTATTTTTTAAGGATTACTTAGATTAATTTTAAACTAAAGATATTATGTGTAAAAAGTTGATTTTGATTGCGTCAATGTTGCTCGCAGTCGCAGGATGTTCGAAGAGTAATGTCAATGAAGAGAAGGTGTCCCCGCGTTCTTCTGTCTATTCCGGAAGCCTCAATGTTGTCGCAGGAGGCAAGGACAATGTTACCGAAGGGGTGGAGGTCAATGCTGACATTGACAAAGATGGAGTGCTTACTTTGGTGTTCCATAAGGTGAAGTTCGTTCCTCAGATGCCTGTGTCTCTGGATGTTACGGTTCCGGATGTGAAGTATTCGAGGGCGGCTGACGGAAGTCTTCTGCTGAGCGGTGACGGGATTGTGCCAATTACTATGATGCAGCCTTATCCGAAATATACTGTTACCGGGCTGAGCGGAAAGATGTCAGACAAGACTCTTTCTATTTCTCTGAATTTCGGAGAGTTCCTGACTTCCTATTCCGGAAACGTGGTCGAGTAAGATGGCTGTTTTATGGAGTTTTAGATGGAACTTGACAATGAAATCGTAAGAAATAAAACGTTTTGCAACATTGATTTATTAGATTCTCGTAAAAAATATTGAAAATTTTAACGAAAAAATTTGTAATAACGTTTTATATTACTACCTTTGCATCAGACAATAAAAGGTTTTTATGTCTATTTGTTAAGTTCGTTTTATATAGGGGTCCAGTCCTTTGGGAAAAGCACTGGACCTTTTTCTGTATATATACCTCAAGGGGGTGTGGTGGTGTTTATTTTTTCACGTTTCTTAGTGAAGTACATTGATGAGTTCTGGCCGGTCGTTGGGCGGGACGATGCCACAGTCAATTTTGTAACGCATTGATCACCAATGCTATTTGATTCTCCGTGTGGATTATCGCCTATTTTTTTGCTGATCATCCACACTAAAATACATATCTTGCTAAA
>ERZ1035032.1923-NODE-1923-length-12119-cov-5.899453_pt1 | contig 12119 bp, 13 predicted proteins | sample MGYA00520693_ERZ1035032 | MGnify/ENA primary metagenome ERZ1035032 (study PRJEB33766, sample SAMN09781740) | gut metagenome | biome: gut microbiome | host: Homo sapiens | place: Madagascar | study: EMG produced TPA metagenomics assembly of the PRJNA485056 data...
ATATTATATAGAGTATTAAACATTGCCATTGATTTTGAATTTCTTTGATAAGGTATGATATATATTTTTCAAATAAGCTTCTGCATCTGATTTTGTCCATGCCACCATGTTTGCAGAAGTGGGACTATAATATTTCATGAAAGCCTGTTTGGTGCAAGGTGGTATGAAAGCAGATTTTGCGTTTTGGTTTTCTGAAACTTCAAAGCCCTTCTCTTTATTGAACTTAGGTGTAGGGTAATACACCCCTTGTTCTTTGCCGATAATGGTTCTACGTTTAGCAGGGAAGATAGCATTGCCATAGCTTCTATTAGTATTCTCGTCAAGCAGCGTGAAGTTCCAAATCTGGTTTTTCTCATCTTCGTTGAGATAGTCTTCATCTTTTACATCAGGAAGAATATCCTGTGCCAGTTTGTCAAATTTACGCTTACGTTCTGTCTCATTATCATTGCCCTGCATTGTGATACAGAAATCTTTTATTGCTTCCCTCTGCTTATCATTAGCGATAATATAGGTAGTTAAAAGCCATTCCTTCTGTGCATCAAAATCTGTGAGGTCATTGGTTGAGTTAGAGTCGATATGCTCAACATCCCATTTTTCTTTTTTGTAAAGATTGAATGGGAATTTTGTAAATACAGTTTGCCTGTATTTTTCCTCCATAATCATTCCCTGTTGAATAACCGATTCAATATTATGAAGGAGTAATAGCGGACGGCATTGCGTTTTCTGACATCCCGTAACTTCATAGACCTTCCTTAGATCAATACAGTCCTTCAGCGTTTTGTTTATCTCGTCAATAAGATATTGTTTAAACGTACTGATTGTTGTGCTTGGCTTGCTCCATTCGGTCAGGTAATTGTAAAGAAGTGTTTGTTGAGCTGTATGGTTTCCTCTTCGTCGTGTAGATTCCTTAGGGCGAGCCATAAGGTATCCTATATAGTGGTAAAGTTCAAGATTGGTAAACCACTCGTAGAGTGTGTTGTAAATCTTAGACACCTCTCCCCAAACAGTTTTAAATGTTGTTTCGCTATATTTATTAGTATGGAAATAATTATAAAAATAGCGAAATACATGAGATTGGTCGGTACCAATGTCTTCAGACGGCTCACCCAATACGCGCTGACTGCACATCAACTCAAATATGTAATCGATACGTGTTTCCTGAGTATCGACATCATCGTGAAAGAAGAGCCAAAACTCATCGTTTTGCAGCATAGCCTCTATCTCGTTCCATTGTGCAGCGATGTCTTGTTGTAACAGTCTAACTCTTTCGTAATTATCAATCGACTGGAAATTGGATCTATTGAGTAGTAGAGCCTTGATTAGTTCGGCAGAAGTAAGTGGTATCTTGTCAATATTAAGACGAGTGAACACCTCTATGGGGTCTTGCGTGTCTGTATCATACCAGATAAACTTTACCTTATTGAGCAAGACCTTAGTAAAGTTCTTTATATATTCCTCTCCCTTATTCTGTTTCCAACGAAGTACAAAGTTGCGAGCCTGTATCATATGATAGTAGTCTATATTCTCCTTGGCCTCATCATCCGTGCGACTTAGAATATTGGTTATGAATGTCTGGCTTTTAGGTCGTGTCTGATAACGTAATTGATATTTCTCTTTCTTCAAACAAGAAAGAATGATGTTAATGGTAGTGAGTCTTTGTTGACCGTCTATTACATCCCACGAAGTACTGTTTTTCTTTACCACAAGTGGTTGAATACAATAAATTCCTTTAGCCCCACTTTCTGAAAAATCCTCTATATCTTCCAACAATTCCTTAACCTGTTGAGTGGTCCATCTGTAACCGCGTTGGTATGTTGGAATATGAAAATCCAAACTGGTAAGCTCCTTTATGGCGACAGGATAAATAGTATTATGTTGCATATATCGTATCTTTTTTAATCTTTTAATCATAGCATCGGCTCTGTGCTGTATAACATCTGTTGCAAAATCAATATAGCGTTCTGCTTCTTTAAGGGATTCAGCAGCAGTCATATTATAATTTCTTCAATAGTAAAACCCTTTGAAAGATATGGTAGGCTAAAAATCACGCCAAATATAATGACATTCCCTATAGGTATTTATTGTTTCATACCAGAGTGTCACCTCTGTATGTATAAGCTTCAAGTGTCTTTATACTTAGTCCTTGCCATACACGCAGCACCCACTATTAGAATAGCCTCTGCCCGCTCCAGCTTTTCCTAAATCAAAAATGCTAAACGTTGTCCTTCTATACACTCTATTATACAAAGCTTTCTTGTGGTGAAGACATCCCATACTCGTTTGCCATAACCTGGTATTATGGCACGCTTTATCGCGCTGTTTAAACGCCCCGTAGTTCGTGCGCTTATGCTCTTCTTCCACGAAGGCTTTCTCATTCCATATTTCATTGTTGGTCTATTTTTGATTTTGTAAATAACTACATCACAAATATACAACATTATGTCTTATCGTTCAAGTATTAGAGGCTAAATATTAGGCATACTTTAAAAAAAACTTTTAGGGCGTGTTTTTCAGCGCATAAAGACATTCGTTCTAAAACCTGATTTTTTTTCGCAAATTTTTATAAGATAGGCGGTGCCTCTACATAATATTTAAAATAAACTTGATATTTCTGTAATTTGTTGCTTGTTTTTCATCCTTTATAATTAACTTTGCCATACTATGGACAATTTTAAAGTAATAATAGTAGAGGACGTACTTCTCGAACTAAAAGGTACAGAAGGCATCTTGCGTAACGAGGTGCCCGAGGCCGAGATAATAGCAACAGCCGACTCGGAAGAGTCGTTCTGGCAAGCATTCGCCAAGTCAAAACCCGACTTGGTGCTGCTCGACTTGGGATTAGGTGGAAGCACAACTGTAGGTATAGACATTTGTAGTCGCCTTAAGAGCGAGCATCCTGAGGTAAAGGTATTGATTTTTACGGGCGAGATACTTAATGAGCATCTGTGGGTAGACGCCCTTGACGCCAAGTGCGACGGCATTATACTTAAGACGGGCGAATTGCTTACTCGTGACGATGTTGCAAGTGTTATGAATGGCAAGCGTCTTGTGTTCAATCAGCCTATACTTGCAAAGATAGTGGAAAGCTTTATACGTTCTGTAAAGAATGAGATACAGAATAGGGAGGCGCTGATACGCTACGAGATAGACGAATACGACGAGCGTTTCTTGCGTCATCTTGCATTGGGATACACCAAGGAGCAGATATCCAACTTGCGAGGAATGCCTTTTGGCGTAAAGAGTCTTGAGAAACGTCAGAACGAACTAATACAGAAACTGTTTCCAAACGGAAACGGAGGTGTGGGCATTAATGCTACACGCCTTGTGGTCAAGGCTTTCGAGTTGCAGATATTAAGTCTTGAGAATCTTAGTGCCGACGAAGACTAAACAAACGTTGCGATTATGACAAAGAGGTTAAAGTTTTCGAGCGTTGCCGCATACACATCACTTGTGATATTGTTGTTGCAGCTGGTGCTTATTGTTGTGTCATGGGTGCTCACGGCTGTCAATCCCGACATACAGATACGCTCCATACTTGGAAGCGAAGGCTTGCGCTGGTTGTTTGGTACATTTGTCAGCAATATCGCCTCCAGCTTCCTTGTGTGGATGCTTGTTGTAGGTATGTGTGCAGGACCGCTTGTTGAGAGTGGTCTGCCACGCTCTATTGTTGCCTATAAAGAAGCTACTGGCTACGAGCGTATGGCTCTTTTTGTGGCATTGTGGGAGCTTCTTGTCATAATCGTCGTAATAGCCCTTCTTGCCTTTGTGCCGCATGCTGCGCTCTTAAGTGCCCTTGGCACGTTGATGCCAAGCAGCTTTTCGGCTTGTCTTGTTCCGCTTGTAGCCGTATCTTTAGGCATAGTGGCAATAACCTATGGCTGCATTATCGGCAGGTTCAAGTCGGTAGACAGCATCTTTTCTGCTGTATTGCGCGGCATAGGTTTTGTGTCGCCACTCATAGTGGTGTACGTGTTTGCGTACGAGTTTTATTGTTGCTTGAGATGGGTGTTTTGCTTCTGAAGATATGGCACAACAACGTTGCGGTATTCTCTTTCAAAGTTAGGCGTAAAAACGTTATGCCCAATATTGTTCTCAATATCCTCTAATGTCCAAAAACGTCCACCCTCAAGTTCGTCCTTGCTTGGGTTAACATCGCCATTGTAAACGGTGGCAAATACGTTTACATACTCTCTTTCTATGTTGCTCTCGAAGATGTAACTTGTTATCTTTTCGGGCACAAAGTTGTGTATGCCTAATTCTTCGCCTACCTCGCGTTTTAAGGCTTGCTCAACATTCTCGCCATAGTCGATATGTCCGCCACAAGCCGTGTCCCATTTGCCTGGCTGTATATCCTTCCATTGCGGACGTTTCTGCAGATACAGTTCGCCTTGGCTGTTGAACACATGCAGATGCACCACGGGATGCAGCTTTTTCGACCCGTTGTGAGCCTCGCCACGCAATATGTGTCCTATCACGTTGCCTTCGTTGTCTACCCAAGGAAACAGCTCGTTCTTATTGTCCTTATTCATAGCGCATGCTTTTATAGTTGCATTACAAATGTACGGCAGTCGGCAAACTCGTCTTTTATCGACTGTTCGTCCATGTTGTTCTTGAATATACCGAACAATGAGCTTCCGCTTCCGCTCATCTGCGCATACGATGCACCTAAGGTATAAAGACGGTTCTTGATGTCCTTCAGCTTAGGATAAATGCCGAAGACACTCTCCTCGAAGTCGTTGCACAGAGCATCCTTCCATGTGTCAATAGGCTGAGCCACAATGTCGCGGCAGCACATCTTAGGCTTGCGTGGTGTGATATTGCTGAAAGCCTCTTTAGTAGAAACCGCAATCTGAGGCTTGACCACTACCAGGCAATAGCCCTGCAGATTGTTGTCTGTTATGTTTACAGCCGCCAATATCTCGCCAATGCCTTCGGCATAAGCCGGTTCGGCAGTAATAAAGAAGGGGCAGTCGGCCCCCAGTCGGGCTGCATACTTCTCCATCTCGGCATTACCTATATTTATGCGGAATCGCTGGTCGAGCAGTCTTATCATGTAGGCAGCATCGCTCGAGCCGCCTCCCAATCCAGCTTCCGATGGAATGTTTTTGTATAGATGTGCGTGTACACGTGGTATGTCGAAGTCGGCTGCAATCATATTATATGCTCTGACAATAAGGTTGTCTTTCTCGTCGCAGCACACGTTGTTGCCCGTAACCTTTAGGTCGCAAGCCATGTCCGACGGGAAACGCTCGTCCATTGTCTTTATCTCCAGGGCGTCGCATATTGGGATAGGGAAGAACACAGTCTCAAGGTTGTGGTAGCCGTCGGCACGCTTCTCTGTAATGTTCAGTCCGAGATTAATTTTGGCGCAAGGAAACTCTATCATATCTCACTAAGATAAAAAGAGGCTGCGACATTCTCTACTTTGTTGGTCCAGAATGTCACAGCCTCAATGATTTACTGTTGTTTATTATTTGTTCTTAATCTTGTCAACGTAAGCATCGATAGCTGCAACAGCTGTGATGTTTACGATGTCGCGAACCGAACTCTCAAAGTCGGTAAAGTGGATAGCCTTGTTCAGGCCCATCTGGATAGGGCCAATAATCTCGGCATCCTGGTCGATAGCCTGCAGAAGCTTGTAGCTGCCTTGGGCGCTGCTCATATTCGGGAATACGAGAGTGTTGACATCAAGCCCCTTAAGACGTGTGAATGGGTATTTGTCGTCGCGTAGATCCTTGTTCAGAGCAAAGTTAACCTGCATCTCGCCGTCAACGGCAAGGTCGGGGAATTGCTTCTGCAATTCTTCCACAGCATTGTGTACAGAAACCGGGCTGCCAATCTCGTCGGTACCGAAGTTAGAGTAGCTAATCATAGCCATGCGTGGCTCTTCGTTGAAGAATCTAACGGTATTGGCCGAGAGTTTGGCGATATCCACCAGCACATTCTGGTCGGGGTGGCGGTTGATAAGAGTATCGGCAATGAAGAATACGCCCTTCTTGGTGTTGAGAATATGCATAGTGGCAAAGGTGTTATACTCTTTGCGTATGCCGATAACCTCCTTGGCAACCTTGATGGTGTTAGAGTACTTGGTGTACAGACCGGTGATAAACGCGTCGGCATCGCCAGTCTCTACCATCATCATACCAAAGTAGTTGCGCTCGTACATCTTGTCGTAAGCCTCCTCAAATGTGTAGCCCTGGCGCGCACGCTTCTTGGCAAGATGCTTAGCATAGGTTGCACGACGGCCCTGCTCCTGATCGGCACGCATGTCTATAAGCTCAATACCATCAAGGTTAAGCTTCAAGCGCTCGGCCACACGGCGCAGACGGTCGGGGTTGCCCAAAAGGATAGGGTAGCAGATGCCCTCTGTCTTAGCCTGTACAGCAGCCTTCATCATCGATGGATGTGCGCCTTCGGCAAACACTATGCGCTGTGGGTGCATGCGTGCAGTATCGTGCAAGTTGCGTGTAAGCTTGGTTTCCTGACCGAGCAACTCCATAAGGTTCTTCTTGTAAGCGTCCCAGTCGGTAATGGTTTTGCGTGCTACTCCGCTTTCGATAGCAGCCTTGGCAACAGCCGCGCTCACTTCTGTGATAAGACGTGGGTCTACTGGTTTCGGTATGAAATATTTAGGACCGAACGAGAGGTCGTTGACATGATAAACCTCATTAACGATATCAGGCACAGGCTGCTTGGCAAGGTCGGCGATGGCATGTACGGCAGCCATCTTCATCTCCTCGTTAATAGCCTTGGCATGAACGTCGAGGGCGCCACGGAAGATGTAAGGGAAACCAATAACGTTGTTAATCTGGTTAGGATAGTCGCTTCGTCCGGTAGACATAAGCACGTCTGGGCGGCTTGCCATAGCGTCCTCGTAGCTAATCTCAGGTACAGGATTGGCAAGGGCAAACACTATAGGCTGGTCGGTCATAGAGCGTATCATGTCTTGCGAGAGTACGTTGCCCTTTGACAGACCAACAAATACGTCGGCACCCTTTACAGCCTCTTCCAAGGTGTGTACGTCGGTACGTGTTGTTGCAAACAGCTTCTTCTGTGGAGTAAGGTTAGGACGGTCGGCTGTGATAACTCCCTTTGAGTCGAGCATCACGATGTTCTCTACCTTAGCGCCCAAAGCCACGTAAAGCTTTGTACAGCTAATGGCTGCTGCACCAGCACCATTTACTACAATCTTTACCTTGGCAATATCCTTGCCTGCAACCTCAAGAGCGTTCTTCAGACCTGCAGCCGATATGATGGCTGTACCGTGTTGGTCGTCGTGCATAACTGGTATGTCGAGTGTCTTCTTAAGACGTTCCTCGATATAGAAACATTCAGGCGCCTTGATGTCCTCAAGGTTTATACCGCCAAATGTAGGAGCAATTTTCTCTACAGCTTCGCAGAACTTCTCAGGATCTTTCTCGGCAACCTCGATGTCGAATACGTCGATGCCGCCATATATCTTGAACAGAAGTCCCTTGCCTTCCATCACAGGCTTGCCACTCATAGCGCCTATGTCGCCCAAACCGAGCACGGCTGTACCGTTAGAGATAACAGCTACAAGGTTGCCTTTGTCGGTATATTTGTACACATCGTTAGGGTTCTGCTGAATTTCCAAACAAGGAAACGCAACGCCTGGCGAGTAGGCGAGACTAAGGTCGGTTTGTGTATGGTAAGGCTTTGTAGGCTTTACTTCAATCTTTCCAGGGCGATTGCCTAAGTGATATTCCAAGGCACTTTCTTTTGTTATTTTCACCATGTTTAAGTTATTTATATCGTTTGTTATTGGTCTATTTGTATGGCAAAGTTACTTAAAAACGAGCATACAACCAACTATATAACATTATTTTTGACATTAAAATATATTCTTTGTACTTGATGGGGTAAAAAAACTGTATAAAACTATTACAGCATTAATAGTTTTTTGTAACTTTGCATTCGAAAATGTGTTAAATGCACATATAATGGCATATGTTGTATACATATATAATAAGGTATATAAGATAAGACAAAAGCAAAACTATCACACATTCATACGATGCATAAAGATATTCAACTGACAAATTACAGAACAGAACTGCCTGGCAAAATCCTTAAAACAGCAATGCACGAGTTTCTTCATCGAGGAGTTAAGTCGGTGAAGATGGACGACATTGCCAATCATCTTGGTATTTCCAAGCGCACGTTGTATGAGATTTATTCAAACAAGGAGGAGCTTCTGCTTGAGTGTGTGCGTTTGCAGGAGGAAGATAACGACCGCCACATGTTTGAGTACAGCAATATGCCCAACCATAGTGTTATCGATATTTTCATCGAGTTTTACAAGCATCAGATAGAGGGCGTGTCTAATGTCTCGCCTGCATTCTTCCAGGACATCAACAAGTATCAAAGCGTTGTAGACTTTTATGAGAGGAAGCGTGCCGTGCGCAATCGCGATGCCAAAAGCTTCTTCATGCGTGGTGTAAGAGAGGGATTTTTCCGTAATGATGTCGATTTCGACATCGTTTTGCGCATATGTCAAAAGTCGATGGAGTATGCCATGCGTACAGAGATGTACAAGGAGTACAGCATGAAGCATCTATTGCACAACATCCTCTTCCTCTTCCTGCGTGGCGTGTGCACAGCCGAAGGCATTGTAAAGCTTGATGCATTTATAGCCGAGAATATGCCTGCCACAAACTCGAACTGCTGATAGATTTATTGGCACGAGTGTCGGCATTAGGCAATAATTTTGTACGTTCCTGTCTGTTAATAAATTTATTTTGATTAATTTTGCATAATCATTTAAATTTACTAAAATACAGATATTAACAAGTGTATATAGGAATAGCAGGAAATATTGGTTGCGGCAAGACCACGCTCACAGAGATGCTTGCCGAGCATTACCAATGGGAACCACGGTATGAGGCTGTAGTGGACAATCCGTATATGGACGACTACTACAAGGATCTGCAGCGATGGTCGTTTGCAATGGAGGTGTTCTTCCTCAAGGAACGCTTTAAGGATGTGCTCGAGTTCTCAAATTCGGAGAACATGATTATTCAAGACCGCACCCTTCATGAGGGAGTGTTCGTGTTTACGGCAAACAACTACTCGCAGGGCAATATGAGCGATCGCGATTTTGAGACTTATATGGAGCTCTACGAGATTATGATGGACAAGGTACAGTTGCCCGACCTCATGATTTATCTTAAGGCTTCGGTGCCACATCTTGTGGAGAACATCCAGAAGAGAGGACGCGTTTGCGAACAGAAGATACCTATAGAGTATCTGCAGGGCCTGAACGATAGATACGACGACTTTATACGTAACAAGTACAAGGGAAAGGTTCTGGTTATCGATGTAGACCAACTCGACTACAAGACGCGCCCCGAAGACTTCAAGTTCATTACCGATAAGATAGACTCTATATTCCCCGTCAATCCCAACCAATCTACAAAACAGAAATAACAATGCATATAGCTATAGCCGGTAACATTGGCAGCGGCAAGACCACCCTGACCAAGATGTTGGCAAAAAGATACAACTGGTCGCCACGTTTCGAACCCGTAGAACACAACCCTTATCTCGACGACTTCTATAGCGACATGTCAAGATGGTCGTTCAATCTGCAGATTTATTTCCTTAACAAGCGCTTTAAAGAGGTGGTGGAGATTAGCCAAAGCGACAAGGATATCATACAGGATCGAACCATTTTTGAGGATGCGTGCATATTTGCACCTAATCTGCATGGACAGGGCTACATGTCCGACCGCGACTTCAACAACTATTCCGACCTCTTCGATACGATGATGACGCTCGTCAAGTTGCCCGACCTTATGATTTACATCCGCTCTACCGTGCCCAACCTTATCAATCAGATTAGCAAGCGTGGACGCGAATGCGAGCAGACTATCCGTATCGACTATCTCAAGGGGCTTAACGACCGTTACGAGAACTGGATTAAGGACTATAAGGGCAACCTGATAATTGTAGATGGCGACACCCAGAAGTTCGAGTCAGACCCCGAGGCTTTCCGTCGAATTACCGACCGTATAGACGCCATGCTGTACGGCTTGTTCAAGTAAAAAGACAACAACAATAATGTGCATCTTTAGGATGCTGCTTAAATCAATATGAGTATGAAGACTAAGATCGTAACTTTTGGAGAGATATTGCTCAGAATCTCCAAACCCGAGTATCAACGTTTGTTCCAAGGTCATCGTATGCTGGGCAATTATGGTGGCAGCGAGGCCAATACAGCCATCTCTTTGGCTTGTATGGGCGACAATGTGGAATATGTTACACGTTTGCCACATGGCGCTATGGGCGAGGCGGCGTTGATGCATCTACGAGAGTTTGGTCTTAAAGTCTCGCATGTGGTGCGTGGTGGCGAGCGCCTTGGCACTTATTATTTCGAGGAGGCTGTTGCCATGCGCAACTCGCACGTTATCTACGACCGCAAAAACTCGGCTATGTATTCGCTTAAGAGGGGAATGATAGACTGGGAGAAGGTATTTGCCGATGCAGTCGTGTTCCATTGCTCAGGCATTACATGCGCCATTAGCCGCGACTCAATGGAGTCGACTATGGATGCCATAAAGCTTGCCGCGGCTGATGGATTGACTATTGTATGCGACATCAACTACCGCAAGAATCTTTGGGGATACGGCATGGAGCCGCACGATGTGATATTCAATATGATGCAGTATAGCGACATTGTCTTTGGCGACCAAAACGAGTGGGAGGTAGCAAGTGGCGTGCCTCACATCCCCTTTGTGGCTACCGACGACAAATGTGAGCTCGACAAGGATGCTTATCAAGAGTATTTCCAGAAGATGCACAAGTTGTTCCCTAAGTGCAAGAAGATGATTATGGCTCTGCGCAACCAGTTGGCAAGCAGCCACCATGTGCTTACTGGCGTGCTCTACGATGCTGTTGAGGGCAAACTGTATACTACAAAGATGTACGACATCCAGCCTGTTGTCGACCCTATGGGTGTGGGCGACGCTTTTGTGGCTGGCTATATTCACGCCCATCAGAAGTGGGCCGACGACAACCAGTATTGTCTCAACTTCGCCCTATCGGCAAGTGCCTTAAAAAACACAATCCCGGGCGACCAAAACTTGGTTAGCGAAGAAGAAGTAATAAGCAATCTTACCTCATCGGGAGGCAGAATACAACGTTAATAATAAATGTCCGACTTTATATGGATAATCAAGCTCCGTATAAAGTCGGACGTTTTCTTTTGTATGAGGTATTGCCTAAAAATAGGGTGGGGCTTTGTGTGTGTGTTTAGAACGCAAACTGCTCCAGCTTCAATCCATTCTTTGTAAGCGCCTCAATCTTAGGCACAAGTGTGGTGAAGTGTTCGGCAGCCATGTGAGCCTTTAGCACTTCCTCGTTCTGCCATGTCTCGCAAATCATCATCACACCCTCGCGTGTTCCGCTAACAAAATAGTCGTAGGCAACGTTGCCATTGTCCTTGAGCGACTTCTCTACCAACTCCTGGCACAGGGCCTTTATCTCGGCTGTCTGCGCAGCATCTTTTACCTCGAAGAAAACATTCAGTCTAATCATATTCAATCTCGTTTTTAAAGTTGTTGTTATCTGTTGATTAACTCTATACAAAGGTACAAATATTTGGGAAGTTGTGGGGGTGTGGCGACGTTAAAGAAGTTAAAGACAGAAAAATCCAAATGTGAAGTGTAGGAGGTACGGTCTCCGAACCGTACCACGCAAGCATCTGTTAGACAAGAGAACATGTTTTTTTGAAGACATGAATACATGAGAACATGATGTATAAAAAACTTGGATAAACGTTTGGAACTTTCAATAAATACTGTTAGCTTTGTAGACGTAATACAGAAGAAAGGAAGAAGATGGAAACTATTAACATTGAATTGCAGGTAGCTACAACCGGTAAATATACTCTTGACGAGTTTGTCGCCAAGATTAAGGATTATGCAGATAAATTATCAAATACTATTTCTAAACCAACAAAAAGTTATCAAGAATCCTACATGACACAGGCAGAACAGGAGGCTTATGTGTCAGAAAGCCTTAACCGTGCGCTCGACCAAATGGACGAGCATAGAAAGAATGGAACTAAGCCGATGGATGCAAGGGAATTATTGAGAAAA
>ERZ1035032.1925-NODE-1925-length-12110-cov-22.166570_pt1 | contig 12110 bp, 6 predicted proteins | sample MGYA00520693_ERZ1035032 | MGnify/ENA primary metagenome ERZ1035032 (study PRJEB33766, sample SAMN09781740) | gut metagenome | biome: gut microbiome | host: Homo sapiens | place: Madagascar | study: EMG produced TPA metagenomics assembly of the PRJNA485056 data...
ACATAAAAATAAAACCTAACTTCCGCATAGTTGACGGAAACTATGGGCAAACGTAAAATGTTGAAAAAGGGAATATTTGGTGGTAATTGCGATGAGTGACGGAACAAAAAAGGATAATAGATTTCCTCGGAAAACAAGAGAACTGATTCGAATTATAAAGAAAGCAGATGAGGAGGACAGACTTTATGAGACGGTAATGGAAGAACTGCAGCATCCTGTCAGTATGCCTGCGTTATGGGCATGCAGGGAGTATATCGATCAGCTGCGGGATGAGGTCTGCCATCAGGACGGGATGGAAAGTTATCTGCTCCTTTCGATCAGCGCTTTAATTGCAACCATGGAGGATGAGTTAGAAAAGGCAGAACAATATCTGGCACTGCTTGGAGAGACACCGGCACATATTGATGCCGGGCAGTGTAACGGAAAAGATTATATCCGTATGGCGACAGAAATCGTTATGCCTTATGTCAGTGATAATAAATTTTTTCATATCGCTGCGGCTTTGACGGATATGAAACTTCCTGTGAAGAATCTTACCTTATCTGCAAGTCGGCCGAGCATCTTAAATGGGTTCAGGGATTTTACCAGGTATGGAAGGAAAATAGCAGAGAACAGGACAGCACTGCAGAAAACCATACAGACTTTGTATGGAGATAAAAGTAAAGGTGTCATCGATATTGCCCTTGCAGAATGGTATTACCAGGAAAATGATCCGTTTCATGCATTGCTGCTGATCACGGGGACGATTCCATTTATGGAAAATAAGCGGGATATCCAGTGTCTGTTTGTGGCGATGGCACTGCAGATGAAGATATTACTTTTAAACGGACAGATAAAAGCGGCGGAACCGCTGGTGGCACAGATCAAAACCCAGATTGAAAAATGGGGCTGGGAAGAGCTGATGAACAGTTTAAAAGCACTGACAGCGTGGGCAGCCTGCTATGACGGAAACATGGATGTTGTTCAGGAATGGATGACGGGCAGCGCCCCGGATGAGACAAAACCCATTTACATGATGGATGTGTATGCATATCTTGTAAAGATCAGGTGCTATCTGTTTGCAGGAAAACATATGTTAGCGCTGGTGCTTGCAAAACGGATGCTTCATATATTAAAAAAATGTAACCGCTACATGGATATCTGTGAATGTCACATGATGATAGCGATCGCCTGCTATAAGGCGGACAGTATGGAGGATATGTGCGGGGAACTTGAACAGGCGATCCTGCTTGCAAAACGCTATCGCTATATCAGACTTCTTGCGGACGAAGGTGCCTACATGGAGAAAATGCTCCGTGTGTACCGGGAGAAAAAGGGATCGGACGATTTTACGGATCAGATCTTAGAACTTTCCATGGATGTGGCAAAGAGACTTCCGGATTATATGAAGTCACCAGAGGAGTATGCGGTGGTACTGACACCGACAGAAAAAAAGGTATTAAAGCTGATGGTAGATGGACTTTCTTATGAACAGATAGGAGAAAAGCTGAACAAGAAAGTGGGAACCGTAAAGTATCACACTTCCGGAATATACCGAAAACTGGGTGTGAAAAACAGACAGCAGGCAGTGAAACGGGCTGCTCAGATTGAGTGGATGTAGGGCTGCGGAAAGGAGAGGTTTATGAGAGGAACAAAAGGAAGGAAAGTGAAGAAAAAAATAGCCATGGTTCTTGCGGCATTGATGATGATTTCGGGGATCGATGTATCGGGGGAAAACGTGGTAAAGGCGGCAGAGGAAACTACAGTAGCTGCTGTAGCAGAAAGTATGCCTCAAACGCTGACTGTAACAGAGAGCAGTGGTGACGATAAAGCAATTATCACAGAGGGCAAGTTACAGGATGATGGAATTGACAATAACGAAGCTGCAATATATCAAGGTGAAAACTGGTATTATGACAGTACAACAAATCAGCTTATAATGAACAACGCATCTATTAAGAATATTCAGAGTGAGAATGGTGACCTTACAGTTTTACTATATGGTGAAAATACAATAAGCGAAAACTTTTATTTTTATGTAGATGCTGAGAAGGAATACACACTGAAAATAAATGGCAACGATAATAAGGGAAGTCTGACAGTTACCGGTGAGATTAGTGATGGAAGTAGACTCACTACTCCATTTGGAACAATGAATCTGAATATTACAGATGCAACGATAAAGACTTCTTTGATTAATTGTGAGGGTAGTTTAGCCATAGAAAACAGTGAAGTTATCGGAAGTAGTGAGGACCGCGCAATTGATGTTGATGGTGTGACTATAACAAACAGTTATATTGAGGCAATATCTGATTCTTTTGTGTCATTTGCCTATTCGGAAATTGTATGTATATCAGGTAGTCAGATTGTGATGGAAGGCGGAAAAGATGATTATGATGATAGCATTTTATATAATAATAAAACTTATAACTCTATTATCACACTGAAATGGAAAGAATCAGGTGCTATAGTTTCGAAAACAAATGTATATGGCATAGCATCATTAAAAAAAGATCTGACACTGGAAAGCACAGACAGCATCAATTTTTATGATGAGAATGCAAGAATTGCTAATATGGAGAGGTTCAGTGCCAAAGAGGGGGCTGGTGTTTTTATATATGATATAGAGCATGAGCATAATACCGATGGCGGTATTAAATATACATGGAAAAATGACAGTGAACATACGAAAGGATTAGTATGTAGAAACTGTCCGATTGCTTACGTCGCAGAAGTAACAGAAGCACATAGTCCGGATGAGAGTGGTCTCTGTGCATGCGACAAGGCATATCAGCCGGCAGTGCTTACAACAGACAAGTATGATGTGGATAAGGACGGTGTATATGATAAGGTTTACGAAATCAGCAATGCAGATCAGCTATACTGGTTTGCGAATAAGATAAATAATGAGAATTATACATCCGGCAACATAAATGCTGTTCTTACAGCGGACATTGTTGTGAATGAAAATGTTCTGAAGTCTGATGGAACATTGAATGATGGATCATTTACGGATTGGACACCGATTGGAATGTGGGCTGGTGATGATAAGTATTATTCTTACTCGGGCATCTTTGATGGACAAAACCATACGATCAGTGGATTGTATTTGAATCAAATGGGAATGGCAGGTTGTGTAGGATTATTTGGTCATGTAGGAAGTAGGGGTAAGGTTTCCAATGTAAGAGTGTTGGATTCTTATTTTAGTGTAAATGGTGGTGTTGGAGGTGTATGCGGATATAATGATGGAACAATAACAAACTGTTATAATGCAGGTATGATCAATAAATTAACAGATGATTATACGAATGACTTCGGAGGTGTGTGCGGATATAATACCGGAACAATCATAGACTGCTATAATACAGGCAATGTAAGTGGTGTTAATTATAATGGAGGTGTATGCGGAAGTAATGATGGAACAATCATAAACTGTTATAATACAGGTGGTGTTAGTGGCGATTATCATGTTGGTGATATATGTGGAGATAATTATGGTGCTACAGTAACAAACTGTTACTACCTGTCTGATACCGAAATTGATCATAAGGATGGAACAGTTGGAAAAACAAAGGAACAGTTTGCAAATGGCGAAGTTGCTTATCTCTTACAGGCTGACCGGACAGAAACGATCTGGGGACAGACCATCGGAACAGACCTCTATCCGGTATTAGGCGGTAAGAAAGTTTATCAGAACAGGGAATATGACAGCTGTGACGAAAGTGGAAATGTAGTCGCTTATTTTTATTCCAATGAACAGGAAAATAAATATACGCATACCCTGGTCAAGACGGATCGAAAAGCAGACTGTGTAACGGCAGGCGAAGATGAATACTGGACCTGCAGTGTCTGCGGAAAGATGTTTCGCGATAAAGAGGGGGAGAATGAGATCAGCAGTATCCCGGTGATTGATGCATTAGGGCATGATTTTGCAAAGGATTTTACAGTGGATGCAGAAGCAACATGCAAAAACGTTGGAAGTAAGTCGAGACACTGCATACGATGTGATGCTAAGACGGATGTAACAGAAATTCCAGCATCAGGTCATAATATGAAAAAAGTTCCTGCAAAAGAAGCTACCGAAAAAGAAACCGGAAATATCGAATATTATGTCTGCAGCGTCTGTCAGAAATATTTCTCAGATGAGGCAGCACAAAATGAGATCACAGACAAAACAAGCGTTATAATTCCGGTGAAAGAAGTGACACCGGCAGAGCAGCCGGGTACAGGATCTACAGAAAATCCGGAGCAGCCGGATACGGAAACCACAGAAAACACCGACCAGTCGAAACCAACTCCGAAAAAGAAAGGAACCAGGTTCAAGGATGCCTCCGGCAGCCAGTACAAAGTAACAGGTTCTGACCAGAAGAATCCGACCGTAGAATACATCAAGCCAAAGAGCAGCGCAAAGGGAACCGTAAAGATTCCTGCATCTGTCAGATACGACGGAGTGACTTACAAAGTTACCTCGGTTGCAGACAAGGCATTCCGCAACAATAAGAAAGTGACGAATATCACAGTCGGTACAAATGTGAAATCTATCGGCAGGAGCGCATTTGAAAAATGTACAAAATTAAAGACGGTCACAGTCGGCAAAAATGTCACGAAGATCGGCAAAAATGCGTTTGGCGGCTGTAAGAACTTAAAGACACTTACGGTCAAGTCGGCAAAGCTGACGAAGAAAGGGCTTGCGAGTGGTTCGTTTAAAGGGATCAGTAAGAAGACCGTGGTCAAAGTGCCGAAGGGTAAAGTAAAAGCATATAAGAAGCTGCTGCAGTCGAAGGGACTGGATAAGAAGGTGAAGGTAAAATAGGGACGTAATAGAACAGGGAGGCGAGTATGCATAAGAGAGAAACAATGGGGATTTCCCGATACCTGATGGCAGGGATACTGTCTGTGCTGATGTTTTTCTTTGTGGCGGATATCACCGGATTTGAAAACATCACGGTGAAAGCGGAAGAGACGGCAAAGGTGATCGCGATTACACAAAATGGAACAACAACCGAATATGCCAGCTTTGCGGAGTGGCGTCCGGATGGTTCCGTTGAAGACAGCTGCACGATCAAGCTGCTGGCAGATACTTCCACTACAGATATATTGAAATTCTCAGAAGGGACGTTTTATCTGGATCTGAACGGACATACGCTGGATGTAGGAAATAATGGCGTGTTTATTACAAGCAGCCCATCAACGAATGTGATCATTGAGGATAATTCCGGGAAAAAAAGTGGAAAATTGACAGGAAGCAATACTTCGTACAATACAGTGGCGATATATAGTGGAAACTGCACGGTTAAGGATGGTGTGACAGTTGAGAATACCAGATATGGCAGTGCGATTTCGATGAATGGGGATGCACTTACGATAGAGGAAGGTGCCCGGCTTGAACAGAGGAATAATTATGGGAGCCTGTATGTGATCCGTGGCAGAACGGATATTAAGGGTGGCACATTGAAAGGACCTTTGCATGTGAGTGGTGAGGTCCATATTACCGGCGGAACGTTCCAAAGTGGAATCAAAATTGAAAATAACGGGATAAAAGCGGCAGACTGTATGGAAGAGGGATATTGTCTGAAGAAAGCGGATGGCAGTTATTATCTTGATATGGATACGAAAAACATTAACGAGAGTGTGACGGCAGCTGTGGCACCGGTTAAGGTTACAGTTCATCCGAAGTTTGCTTCCGAAGATGCGGTTGCACTCGTCGGATACAAAGACGCACCGCAGCTTACCGTGACTGCAGAGAAACAGGGTAATTTGGAGAGTGGAAATTTATCATATACCTGGTATCTGAGAAAGGCTCCGGAAGGAGGAAAAACAGAGGCAGACACAGCGATACCGGATTCCAACCGGTCTGTTTATCAGATCCCGACCGGACTTCCGGCAGGAACTTATACCTATTACTGCAGGGTAACATGCGGCAAATATTATGTCAATACACAGATCGCTGCATATACAGTATCGACGGGCAATGTGGGTGTTAAGATAGGAGAAGAGGAGACTGCTTATACGGCGATGCAGCCTGCACTTGCAGCAGTGGGGGAGGCTGTAAAAGCAGATACATCTGACGGCAGTCTGGATGTGGTCATAACCTTGAAAAATGATATTGAGGTAAATCAGTACAACACGGATGCAGTGAACTGGGTGGCAGAGGCATCCGGTAAGAAAAAAATAAATATTACGTTTGATCTGAATGGAAAGACCATTGGATACAAAGACGGTTCAAACTGGAAAACAGGAAATCTTACCTTAACGGTTTCCGGAGAAAATGCCGCAATTACTTTAAAGGATTCTTCTGCCGGTGAAAGCGGAAAACTAAAGGGAAGCCTTAATGTGCAGGATGGTGCAAAGTTAACAGTGGAAAACGGTGAATATGTTTCTGCATATATAAGAACGGGCTCCGAAGGTGTTTTTAAACAAGGTAAGTGTACATCGGAACTGTATCTGGGAGAAGCGTCGTCGCTCGAAAGTGAAGATGGAGCTGTTTGTGAGATTACAGATGGTTATTATCAATATGTAAATGCGTGTGCGGGTACAAAGCTTGCCATATCCGGAATCAATACGAAAATCAGTTCTTTGTATGTGCGCAGTAACAGTTTAGTGTCTAGAGGGTATGAAGGAAAGCGTGCCCGGGTAGAACTTTCCGGTGGAAGCTATGACAAAATTGGGATACAAACGAGAAGAAGAGATGAACTTCTGGATGAGACAAAGTGGTATGCGATTGCCGATATGCTCTCACCGGGGTATGATTTCTTTTATGTTGGAATGAAGAAAACCGTCTACCGGGCAGAACTGTATGTTGAAAATGTGGAAGTGCTTCCATCTGATACAAAAGAAGATCCGGGGCGGGCAGAAGTAGAACTCGTTTGTAATGGAACGGATAGCAGCTATTATGAAAACTGGCAGAGCGTGCTGGAATATTTATATTCCAACAGAACAAAAATTAAAGACTGCCGGACGGTAGATATCATACTGCGGAAAGATATCACATATTCCGGCAAATCTTCTAATGTTATCAGGTTTGGAAATGCGAAGGTAACACTGCGCTCAGGGGAAGGCGGACCTTATACGCTGACAGGAAATGGCGGAGAGCTGATGCTTGTGGGAGATGCCAATGATTTTCGGATAGAGGATATAAACCTGAAAGAATGCTATCTGCATTATTATGAAGGAAATTTTGCCGTGAAGGACGCTGTATTATCGAATGAGAGCGGATATGCGCTTTTGGCAGGAAATGCTGATATGTCACAGACACTTACGTTGGAGAGCGGCGCAAAGATAATCTCCGGTTATTCATATGCAACACTTGCCATGAACGGAAATGCCGTGCTGCGTGTGGAGTCCGGTGCAGTTGTGGAAAATACAAAAAACAGCGAGCGCGCGGTAGTTATTTATAATTCGACGAAAGCGATATTAGAAAAAGATATACAGATACAAAATTTCTTAACGTATAACGAGTTTGCCAAACTGGATCTTTATTGTAAGGAAGATATGATTCCTGCAGTGACAGGACCGGGGATCAAAAGAAAATGGTATCCACTCACGCTTCCAAAGAACTGTATTCTGTCGGAGAGTGAAAAGAATGTGACAAGCATTGATGATCAGCTGTTTGGCTGTGCAGAGAAGCAGATCGGTGTTGGGAAGGAGGTTTGTTCCTGGTATCCTACTGCAGAGGATACAACAGGTTCGCAAAACATACAAAGGATAACAGGCGGTAAATTTACCATGCCTGCTGTGAGTGCAACATTGCTGGGTCATAAACCGGATAAAGACAAAGAAGACGAGTGCGGCTGCTGTAATGAAATCATAACTGCAGAGGTCACAGTGGACGAAACCACAACTTATGATACATCGATAAAGACGGCTTTTAAGTATGCAAAAACACAGACTGGCAGTGTGATCCTGCTAAGGAATAATGACGCAGTTTTCTATGGTGAGAAATTAGAGATTACAGACGGAATCAGCCTGATTATCCCGGCAGGAAAGATATTGACCAATGATTCTGTCATTACAAATAATGGAACGATCATAATTGCAGATCCGGGCTGCTTTGCAGGAGGGGGCAGTTTGAAAGGAAATGGAACTTTCGAGATGAAACCTGATTTTGCGGAGGATGATATTACGGTTCCGATGGGACTTACATACACCGGAGATGATCTGACGGAAAGTGCCAGAGCAGCAATCTCTTTTGCAGAAAGCAAAAAGTCTGTCACAGTAATGAAAAAAGAGTTTTTTACGGATACGGCCGGATGGGATTATACGATTACGAGAGATGGTAAAGAGGCTGACGAGATAAGAAATGCAGGGGAATATATGGTGGTATATTCCAACAGTGACAGCGCAAAGTCCATTCAGAAGCCATTTACCGTCGCAAAAGCGGCAATCCCGACGGAGGTGCCGGAAGATGCAGATGTTGCAAATGGTATTGTGACAGTCTGTGAGGCAGCCGGGATTGTATTGGGAAAGGATAGCGGCTGGTCCTTTGATGCGGATACACTTGCAAAAACAATTCCTGCCGGTGACAGCATCAAAGTGATGGCACACTATGTCGCGGCAGACAAAGAATGCTATGAGACGACTGACAAGGAAATTACCATCACAAGAGCAGCCTGTGAGGAAGACAAAACGGTACTTTATACAGGCGAAGGCGAGATGGCACCGACCTGTACCAAAGCAGGTACCGGTCATACGGAGTGCAGATTCTGTCATGCTGTAATGAATGGAAATATTTCCGTGGCAGCAGTCAGCCATTCATTGACGAATGTGCCTGCTAAAGAAGCAACCGAAACAGAGAATGGAAATACTGCGCATTATGTCTGCAGTGTCTGTCAGAAATATTTCTCAGATGAGGCAGCACAAAATGAGATCGCAGACAAAACAAGCGTTGTAATTCCGGCAAAAGAAGTGACACCGGCAGAGCAGCCGGGTACAGGATCTACAGAAAATCCGGAGCAGCCGGATACGGAAACCACAGAAAACACCGACCAGTCGAAACCAACTCCGAAAAAGAAAGGAACCAGGTTCAAGGATGCCTCCGGCAGCCAGTACAAAGTAACAGGTTCTGACCAGAAGAATCCGACCGTAGAATACATCAAGCCAAAGAGCAGCGCAAAGGGAACCGTAAAGATTCCTGCATCTGTCAGATACGACGGAGTGACTTACAAAGTTACCTCGGTTGCAGACAAGGCATTCCGCAACAATAAGAAAGTGACGAATATCACAGTCGGTACAAATGTGAAATCTATCGGCAGGAGCGCATTTGAAAAATGTACAAAATTAAAGACGGTCACAGTCGGCAAAAATGTCACGAAGATCGGCAAAAATGCGTTTGGCAGCTGTAAGAACTTAAAGACACTTACGATCAAGTCGGCAAAGCTGACGAAGAAAGGGCTTGCGAGCGGTTCGTTTAAGGGAATCACGAAGAAGACCGTGGTCAAAGTGCCGAAAGGGAAAGTAAAAGCATATAAGAAGCTGCTGCAGTCGAAGGGACTGGATAAGAAAGTCAAGGTAAAATAACAAAGTCAAGGCAAAACAGGAAAGTCAGGACGAAATAGAAAAGAAGGAGATCACCCATGTTAAAAAAAATAACATATGTGGTCTCTTTTTGTTATATCTTTTGCTGGAAAATGATGTTTCGTATGTTTACAATAAAGTATGAAAAGTATGAAATGTATGAGAACACGAGAGGAGATGGGAGGAAAAACATGCTTTCAGATAATATACAGTTACTTAGAAAACGGGCAGGAATGTCACAGGAGCAGTTAGCGGAACTGACGGAAACGAGCAGACAGACGGTCTCAAAATGGGAATCTGGGGAGAGTATTCCGGATGTGATCGCCTGTGACAGGATGGCAGAAGCATTTGGTGTGGCGTTGGAGGATATGCTGCATTATGAGGAAAAAAATAAAAGTCTTCCACTTCCGCCAAAAGGGAAGCATATGTTTGGAACGGTTACAGTCGGAGCGAGAGGACAGATCGTTCTGCCAAAGAAGGCGAGAGAAGTTTTTCAGATTAAAGCGGGAGATACGATCATGGTGTTAGGTGATGAAGCACAGGGGATTGCCCTGGTCAAAGCAGATGATATGATAGATTTCGTGCAGCAGGCATTAAAAATGGCAAATCAAAAGGATAAGAACTAAGACACAAAAAAGTGAGGAAAACACTGCAGGAGGAAATGGAGATTTTTATGAGAAAACATTATCTGGATAATATCCGGTTTCTGACGATTTTTTTTGTTGTGATCTTTCATGTTTATTTTTATTACAATAATATTGGAACCGAGGCGATGTTTGCCGGTTTAAAACCGTATGAAGGAGCAGTTACATTTGCGGGGATTTACCAGTATTTTGTATACCCGTGGTTTATGTTACTGCTTTTTGTGGTCGCCGGAATCAGTGCAAGATATGCACTGGAAAAGAGGACAGAAAGACAGTTTTTGAAAGAGAGGGTGGATAAGATTCTGGCGCCGTCGACACTTGGTGTTCTGGCATTTGGCTGGATCGGTGGATATGTGATCTATCTTCACACTGCGCGTGGCAATATGCCGGAGAGTGTACCGGCTTTTGTGAGAGTCATTATCATCTTATGCTGTGGTATCGGGGCATTGTGGTTTTGCCATGTATTGTTTGTGGCAGCACTGATTTTGCTTCTGTTCCGGAAAATTGCAGGAAAATGCAGCGCTGATGATGAAAAAATCTGTGGATGGATCGATCAGAAATTGAGTCACGGAATCCCATTTGTAATCGTAATGGCAGCAGTGTATTTTATTTTCTGGGGCGGTTCGCATATCCTTAATATGCCCCTTATCACGTCCTACCGGAACGGCATTTATATTCCGGCATTTTTAGCCGGATATTACCTGTTTTCGAATGAAAAAGTCATGGAAAAAATAAAAAATGCAGTGCTCCCATTGGGCATTTGTGCAGCTGTAAGCGGCATATTTTATATCGTAAGATGTTATGGAATGGCATATACGGACAAAGAGGTACTGTCAAGATGGGATTTAAACCTGTATGCATTTTTTATGGTTTTGCTCGTGCTTGGTGCAGGTCCAAAATGGCTTGATTTTTCCAATAATTTTACGAAATATATGAGAAAATGCTGTTTCGGTATCTATGTATTACATATCCCGGTACTTTTAGTGATCAATTATCTTCTGGCTGGAAAGGAGCTGTCACTGACTGTAGTCTATGGTATTGAATTGGTGGGTGGATTTGTGGTTTCAATCTTATTATATGAAGTGATACGTCGGATCCCGGTGCTTAGATACTGGATTTTGGGGATTCGGAAACAACGGAATAACGTTTGAAAAGCGAGATATAAGGGACTTTTTTGATAAAAATATCAGCTAAAATATGATTTCACAAAAAGTTCACAGAAAATTAGCACTCACCTCTTGACAGTGCTAATAAGTAGTGGTATAACATAGTCAGAACAAAGGAAGAGGGAACAAAAGAGAAGATGATTCCCTAAAGTTCCTTCGTCTGAGGTTCCAGAGTAACAGGTAAAAAACATGAGATGTCCACAGAAAGTGGACGGATAGAAAAAGGAGAGATGACTTATGTTACTGCCTAGCATTTTTGGAGAAAACTTATTTGATGACTGGATGGATTTCTCATTCCCAGAGATTCCGGATGTTGATAAAACATTGTATGGTAAACATGCAAAGAACATGATGAAGACAGATGTAAAGGAGACCGAGAAAGGTTACGAAGTAGCTGTTGATCTTCCAGGATTCAAGAAAGACGAGATCCAGCTTGAACTAAACGATGGTTACCTGACCATCAGCGCTGAGAAGGGTCTCGACAAGGAAGAGAAGGATAAGAAAGACAAATACATCAGACGTGAACGTTACGCCGGAAGTATGAGCCGTACCTTCTATGTAGGCGAGAGTGTTACCGAAAACGATATCCACGCAAAATACGAAAATGGTATTTTAACACTGGATGTCCCGAAGGAAGAAGCAAAGAAAGTTCCGGAAAAACGATACATATCCATTGAGGGATAACAGATGAGAGGATGCCCCCGGAGAGCGAAAGCTCTTCGGGGGCATTTTTGGTTTGCGCGCCATGGGCGTGCTCTAATGGGTGAAAGTCCCGAACACGCCTAGGCAACGAGGAAGTGTATAGCAG
>ERZ1035032.1930-NODE-1930-length-12098-cov-4.238147_pt1 | contig 12098 bp, 4 predicted proteins | sample MGYA00520693_ERZ1035032 | MGnify/ENA primary metagenome ERZ1035032 (study PRJEB33766, sample SAMN09781740) | gut metagenome | biome: gut microbiome | host: Homo sapiens | place: Madagascar | study: EMG produced TPA metagenomics assembly of the PRJNA485056 data...
TTTTTTGTCCATTTTCTTTCCTCCCAGTTGCAGCTTCAAAAGTGCTGTTGATAAAGAGCGGCAGCATTTGCCGCTCTTTATCAAATCGGTTATTGCATATCTGCTTTTGATACAATGGGTTTAAGCGTACCGCGTTCCCAAAGATAAATATCATATTGTAGGCCTTTGGTTGCATTAACCTCAAAGGTTTTACTTTCCACCAACCATGCACCTACGCCAAACTCGAAATGCTGAAGCTCATCTAACGCCCCTGTACGACTTCTTTTTGCCACATAGACATCAAAAATGCGATTTTGATTATTATCATAGTTGACACCGTTTAATTTAATATAAAACTTTCCGTTTTCCGGGATTGTTCTTCCAATGGAAAAAGTGCAATTCTCATCGGAATAGAAGCCCAGTGACGGTGCCGGGAGTGATTGCGTCAAATTTCTCGCATAAACCTGTAGTTCCCATATGCAGATTCTCTCATAACTTTCCACACGGATATAACGATAGCTATTAACCTCATCTATCAGCGGCACACGCTCGGATACTATCTGTGAACCGTCATAGCTGTATACAAGACCGCCGTCTGCCAAATAAACATCATTAATATAGGGAACTGCAGTATTATCCTCCGCAGTTGTTGTGTTGTTATAAATTTGCAGGACATTCCAGTCTATAGTTTCGTCAAATGATGGGTCATTGGAAAGAAGAATACGTGTTTTCTTTCCGGCATATCTGATACCGGCTCCCTTTGCCCAATCTCTATCCGAAATATTAAACCGCACATTTGTAATATCATAATCCTCGTAGTTCTCTCCAAGGTCAACCTGCAGCCAGTTATAATACGGGTAACTCATATTGGCGGAGTTGCTGTCGCCGGAGAACCAATCTGTATTGGGATCTCCGTCTACCGCATACTGACCGCGATCCTGATCTGTATATTCATTTTCATGTGTAACCGGTTTCCCCTCGCTGATTAAGGTTGCAGCAATCTGCGGCTTATCCGGTGAAAGAACAAGCAGTTCATTTAAGCACAGGCTCCATCGTGTCCCGTCAGTTATATTCCAATCTTTTACAAAACGAATGTAACGATAACGGTTTAGCTTGGAAACCTGAATTTCTGTCCAGCCGTGATATGCTGTTTGATAGTCTGTAAATTGAGTAACATCCGTGGTGCAGGTTGCATCGTTAAAGGTTTTATCATTGGAAAGCTGAATTTTAAAATTCTTCTGTTCCCATTCGTCAACATCACGTCCGCAGAAGCGAAGTTTGTTAACTTTATACGCTTGGCCGAGGTCAACGGTAATGTATTGATACCCGGTATCAGAAGATGCTCCGCCGTTAAGATAACCGGTTCTCCAGTCACCGTCAATCGCCTTCGAAGGAGATCTTTTATCCTCCCCTACGCTATACCAACTGCCTGCCCACGCTTCCTTGCCATATGCTACATTGTAGAGCGGTCCATTATAGTCCGCCGCACTCGGATCCCCCGGGTCGGGGTCTGTCGGATCGGGAGCTGTTGTTTCCTGATCCGGTGACATGATTAAAACCTCTTTAAAACCGATGTTATATCTAGAGGCCACAGAGTCATCCATGTTCTTTAAAAAGCGAATATATTGATATTTTACATCCGTAGTAACAACCTCTCTCGCAAACGATACGTATGCCTTTTCTTGACCCGCATATTTATCAAAGTCTGTTATATCCACCGTGGATGCTGCTGCAAAATTGGCATCATTGGATAACTGAATTTTAAAATCCATCTGTTCTACCAAGCCGTTGCCCCAATTCTGATTACGTCCGCACATCCAAATTTCGTCAATTGTATAGGGTTTTTCGAGATTAATTGTCGCAAACACCGGACCTGTCGCCGGCGGTGCACCATTTGCAAAGCAATTCGTATAGTCACCGTCCGTTACATTGCCCGGACCCTCTACACCGTTTGCATAGGAAGAAACCGTTGTAATTTTATTTTTTGCCACATTGCGTAGGTTTAAAGTGGTATATACCTCAACCTCGACAAAACCAATGTTGTATTTTGATGAGCCTTCATCCATTGACATATCCTTTAGAAAACGAACGTAGCGGTATTCCTCCGTTTCGTTCACCGCAAATGTTTTAGAATCCGTATAGTCTTGTCTGTTCTCATCAAATCCGGAAACAACCGTAACTTCGCCAAATTCTGCATCGTTAGACAACTCAATCTGAAAATCTCTCTGCTCTACAAAACCATTGCCCCAAGTTTGATTTCGGCCTATTACTTTAATTTCTTCCAACAAATACGGCGCGCCTAGATCAATGGCAAAAAAGACCGGACTGCCATCTGTCGGAGGTGCTCCATTTGCACAATATGTGGAGTCACTGCCGTCCACAGCTTTGTCGGCCGAATAGGCCGCACCACAATCGGTAGACATCCATGCATGTCTGCCGAGCGCAACATTCACTTTCTGACTCACCGCCAAAGCCTTTTGCGGCAGGGGTGCCCCAAGCATTGCAACCGCTAAAATCATCCCAACAAATCTTTTTTTCATGTGATTACCCTCCTCTTTTATTTTAGCTAAGAGTATGTTTCTCCAGCTATAGGTTACTCATTCAATTGGTAACAGACAATCATTTGATTTCCGCCGTTTCTGTCATTAATCACCATAAGCCTTGCATGCGGATTCGCTTCGTAAACCATGCCATCCAAATACGATGCGGTTTCCACACTCACGCCGGTTCTTTGATGATAACTATAGATTCTGAATTTATTTAAATCGAAAACATCTGTCCTACGAAACAGTTCTTCTGCGGTCATCCCTATCGGCACACCATTAACCACTGACAGCAGGTCTTTGTTTTTTTCCAATACAACACACAGGTTAGCACGGAAGTTCCCGCTGAACGAGGTCCCGATAATCCCCAACGTGTAAAACAGCGCATCGCCTGTGCTGCCCAACTTATTAAGATCCTCACTTAAGTCAAACACCTTGCGCATCATGTCAATTTCACCAAGATCTTTATTGGCGTGATATTGATAAATATCGCCGCCCTCGGGAAGCTTTCCGCCCAAATCGCGCGGAATCATCTCCTCGTTCAGGAAAAATTCGGTTTTTCCTGTCGAAGTATACCCCACAAGGCATAGCCGCACATCGCCGTTTTCATCAAGCTTATTGGAAATACGCCCAACGACCATCGCACTTGCATCGTCATACAATGTTCCTCCACCGCCCGCGTCAACATAGCGCAAAAATGCTTTTGTCTCCTTTGTAGTCATGTTAACATCATAACCGGCAATAATACCCGTAACTTCCTCATTTGAACCACTTACAATGTTCTTGGGGTCGCGCGTAACCTTAAAAAGCCCTTCCTTGTCTTCAGCAACAGTTTTTGAGCCGTCTGCCTCAGTATATACCGGAACTTCAAAAATCGGCACATTGGAATCGTAACGCGCTTCCATGGTATGTTTTTCCATAATATAGAGTACCTCATGCCAGTAACTCCAACGCACATCACCTTGATAAACCCGTTTGGAGAGTGTATGTTTGTCCTCACCGTTTGCAAGATTCCACACAGCGGTATCAATTTCCCGCACACGGTTCTCGTTTATTCTGATTTTGACAACATCCTGAGGCAAAAGACCGCTGTTTTCTTTAAGTTTTTTACTCAGCTCATTACGGCTGTATTGTTTTCCATCTACGATAACCTTGTCGGCCACCGGCAAAATTTTTATGTTACCCGAAACGGAAAGGATTTTGATTAATACCTCTGGACACACTCCGCGTCCCGCGTCCTTGTTGATTAAATATGCATATTCATAGATGTCATCTTGTTGCATATACACCGCAACAACTTCTCCAAACCAGTTACACACCACACGGTAGCTTTGGCCTACCGTAAGTGTATCGGCGCTGTTGGCACCGTCATTCCTCGCTTCCCAATATCCCTTATTCAAATCGTAAATCATTCCGCCGATGCTGATTTTATCTTCCGCCTTAATCAGCTCTTCTAAAACCCCATTAACCTCACCACTCTGCGAAATCAGCACCTCCGTGCCGCGTCCGTCCGGACTTTGGCTGATTGAAATGACATCACCGCTTTCAATAACCGTCGGTTCGAAAGTACCCGACTCAGAAATCACACTGCAACGATAATCCTTTGCTGCTGTGATACGATACGTTTTACCGTTGTCTCCTTGGACTGTTGTAACACCGGTGACATCTGTATGAGCAGAGCTGACAGTTGTGGATGCATAATCCTTTACACACAAAACCTCAACTTGTCCATCATTGTCATTGTCAATGGCAGCAATCTGCGCATAACGACTCTTAAAAGTATCAATCGTATAGGTATTATCCGCTATTCCTGTATGGAGAACTGTAAATCCTTTTTTAAGAACAACAGTAATTTTGCCGCCATCTTCAGGTTCTGCCGTAATTTTGCCACCGTTCAGTGCTTTTTGATCCGAAGAGATATTCTTGCCCGAAAACTCTGTCACTTTATTGGACTTTGAAGGTTCTGCCGTCACAATATCACCGCTGATTGTATCGACAAAAAAATCCACTGTTTTACCAAGATAATCTTGCACGGAATTGTTTCTGTCATAATAGGTCTCGCCGTCTATTGTAACAGAACCGATGCCCGTCGGCCGACCTGTTGACAAGTCTGAATATTGGTTGGCTGTTACCACTCCGCTATATTCAGCTAATCCGTAACGTTGTTCTAAAACTGTTTCACTTTCCTTGTAGATGACCCAATCGGATTCAACAGTCGGTTGCAGATATGGCGCACATAGCGCATTATACATCATAATCACCATTTCGCCGCATAAAACAACACGATCTTCTTCGATGGAAAGATTTTTCATCAACCGTAATTCCTTTGCCAGCCAATTAACGTTCCCCGGATACTCGCCGTGTTTTTCAATCAGAGCACCGTAATCTATGCTGTGAAGCAGCAACTTTAGAAAAGCGTTTTTGGAAATATACTCGTTTGGTCGAAACCGTCCGTCCTCCGGCATAGACAGCCAACCGAGCTGATATGCGGTTTCAATTTCACCGAGGTATGGGTTGTCTAATCCAACGTCCACAAAGCTCGATGTGTCTGCAGTTGTTTCTCCCACACGGAACTGCATGAGTAATCGCACTGCTTCCGCCCTGGTTATGACCGACTCTCCGACAAAGTTGTCCAAATTGACTATACCAATCTGTTCGAGAACCTTTAACCCCTTTAGATAATCCTCCTGCTCATATTTTGCATATGGGTCAGGTTCCCTCGCATTGGAACTGTAAATTTCCACCTCGCCAATACCACGGCAGTCTACCATGGTGGCCATATAACGAAAATAGCGATATGTTTGTTTTGAAGTAACATTAACCTCAAGCCACGTATGGTAAGCAAATTCCTCCTGTCCCTGCACATGTACCGTTTCATATTCATAAAAGTTCGGATCATTTGACAGCTGGAGTTCAAAATTTCTCATACCCTCCGTGTTTAGCATATTCCAACGCCCCGCCACTCGGATTTTTGCAATGCGGTATTCTTGCTGCAAATCAATAATAAACCATTCCGGTGTTGCACCGATGTATGACATCCATTCGGATATTACATTGCCGTCAACCACATTAGAGGCCTTATAAAAATCATAACCCATATAAACTGATGATTCTTTGGTCGGCTTTCCAAGAGCAATATTCTCAGAGGATGCTTTTAACGCAAATACTGCAGGGCATACAGCCAATACCAAAATCACGCATAACAATAAGCTCAAAAATTTTGTTTTCACGAAACGAATCCTCCTTTTGTTTATGCAGAATATTGCATCAGGCGGTAGAACAACACAGCAGCCTCATACCTTGAAATGCGCGCCTGCGGACGGAAATTGCCGTCCGCAAATCCTATGAGCAGCTTTCTTTCCGATAGATTGGCAACCGCACCGCTTGCGTAATCCGAAATCGTATGCTGATCTGCAAAGTTACATTCCGCATTTTTTGCGGTTTTCCATCCAAAGATTCGATTGGCAATGACCGCCGCATCTTCACGCGTGATGAATGTCTGTGCACCAAAGCTTGTGTCAGATTGCCCGGTAACAATGCCTGCGTTATAGCCGGCGCAAACATATGGATAGTACCAATCACTTTTGATACAGTCCTCAAATTCCAATTCGGCACCCTTCATCTCAATCCCAAACGCCAGCACCGCAAGCTTTAAAAATTCCGCACGAGTGATACCGTCCTCTCCGCGAAAATATTCTGCCTCCGCAGATATAATATTCTTTTCTGTCAGTGCCGTTATCGCATCATATGCCCAATTGGATGTTTCCACATCCCGAAACGTGTGTTGACGGTTGTTTTCTTCCTTTGTACTCATATTCTGCGGTTTATCCGTCTTGACGGTGGTTTTCGTCGGTACAGAAAAACCGCCGCCCGTGCCGCCGCCCGTGCCGCCGCCCGAGGAAGGGCGCGGCGTTTTGTTTTTTTCGCTTTTCTCCTTAACAAGCTGCTTTAAAACACTCTCATAGGATTCCCGCAGTTCTATCAGATCGCTGCCTTGAATCCTTTTTGCTATATCAAGAAGTTCAATCTTTTCATCCTTTGCTTTCTGCAAATTTAAACCAAGGCTGGTGCCGTATTGATTGAGCGTTTCCGTCTTTTCTGCAGGTGAACCACCCTTTAAAAGCATAATCCCCGTTGCAATGTTGATATCCGAAATCAGTTTTGACACGAGCGTAACCTCGCTATCTCTGTTCGCGACGTATGTTGCTGCAAAATCCTCATATAAGAGCTTGTCTGTATCTACCTCTTCCGGCATAAACACACGGCTAAAGTCTGTCACGGCAATATATAATTTCAGTTTGTCTGCATCCAGTGAACGAAACGCATCCAACGCAAGCGCAAACCGTACATTGTCCTCCACATCCTTTATCCCCGTTCCGCTGTAACCATCAGTATATTTTTCTGCACGAACAGCCGAGAACAACTTAACAAAATCTTGGCTTGACTGAGCCTCAGCAAACAACCTCTCGTCAAGAACACCCATTGCAGCCAAAATTTCAAGACCCTCCATAGGGTCTGTCGCTCTATGCACTTCTGCCGTCTTTTCTGCAAGTTGCACATCAGACAAATGATAAATGGCACCGTACTCTGAATAGGTGTCCCCCGGATTCTCGCAGACATACGTCATGCGAGTCAGGTATGTTCCCTTAGGTTCATCATTGTCAAGAGTAACCGTATAAATTACCGAATTTATGCCCGGTATCACCTCACGCGTCTGTACCGAATGGAGCACTGAAGGAAGGTTTTCTATCGTCAGCTTATCAAAGCCTGTTATTCCTTTGTCCTTATCCTCATGGATGATTGTTAATACAGTAAACTGAACATTCGGACTTTGGATTTGCGCGGTAATGTTTTTCACCATTGCAAAGCCGGTGCTTTCACACATGCAAAGTTGCAGTGCACAGAGAATGCCTGCTACATATTTCATTCCTTTTTTCATATATTTTTATCTCACCTTTCTGCGGATCATGATAAAAACAGCCGTCAGCTCCTGCTATTGCTGTTTTTATCTATGAAACCGGTTGGTATGTTGACTTCTTGTCCGTTTCTCGTGGAAACGACGATGAAGAACGCTACACCGTAAACGCGGCGCACGGCATGTGACTGTGCGTCACATTATCCAACATAATTGCCTGCAAAGTGTACCCGCTCGGAACCGCCCCGGCGAGCCATCCGTCTAAATGAAGGGTAATCGGGTTAGTCTCTGACAAAAGCGTTGACATTTGTGGAGTAAACATCTTCATTAGTTTTCCGTCTGCATTATAAAGCAAAACAAGAATAGTCACCGTTTTTGTATAATCTCCGCTGTAATTGTGAACCGTCACAGAAAGATCCTTTAATGTTTTTCCTTCGGCGCGCAAACGGATTGTACGGTTAGCGGTATCCGTTAAGATCCACTGATCTACATTGATTTCGGCTGATGAATAAACCATAATCTCGTTGATTGGGGTATAGACACCCTCGGTGCCCTCAAACCGAATGTAACGATATTTTGCTTCGGTTTCAACCCGAAATCCGTATTTGGCATTGGGCGTAACCGCCTCCTTCATTTCGCACAATTTTAGAATATCATCCGCATTGGTAAAATCAGGTGTATTGGAAGCTATAATTTTAAAGCCCTTCACATTGTTCCGATTTGCAGTATAAAACTCCAAATATTCAATTGAATATCGACTGCCCAAATCAATCAAAATGTGTGAATCGGTTCCCGTTGCCGCAGAAGTAGACGTATTTCCGTCGACTAGCGCGGCAGATGCATAGCCAAATGCGTTACGTCCGCCGCTCGTCTTTTTATTCATGGCAATATTGTGCAGTCCCGCAGCAGTGGGGTCAAACGCCGCATCCCTTTCGCCGACAGCCGACACAGTATTGGCTGTCCCCCCCACTGTAGTCAATATCGGAAATATCAGTGCCGCAACGACACACGCAACCCATTTAAAAATGTATTGTTTCATCTCTATACCTCCAACAATATATCGGAATATTCGGAAAACAGACCAAAATAACCGCTTGTCAATGCCCGATTCACATCACACAGCGCATTGATTTTTAATTCACCGTTCAAAAAAACCTGAACAACCACCCGTTCGCCGACCACATGGGTTTCGATCCGTATGCGATAGTTAGAAGCGCCGGCAATGCCGATTGTATCGGTCATATTTTTTTCCGAGTCATAATCCGAGCCGTAAATAACACTGCGAACGCCGTTTTCGATTCGATAAAGTTCAAGCGTGTTTTTTTTGACAGCCAATTCAAAACAAGAATCGGAATACGATGTCCCTGCATATCTCGGCTCACTGTCCTCACACAAAAATACGATTCTGCTGCCATAAAAATCATCTGATTCCTGTGGGGTAAAGGCTACCTCTACCGTGTTTGATTTTTCACCTGTAAACATATAGGGAGAGGCAGATTTTTCAAGCAACAGCGCCCCATCTGCATATTCCGTCACTTTTCCGTCAAGCCTGTTTCTCCACAACGCAGTACGGCTCTTATCTCCGTCGTTAACGACCTCTGCCGTTACGTACCACACCGCCAAATGATCTCCGTTTTTGATGACCAGCTGAAGCGGATACGTTAAATCCACAGGCTTTGACAAATCAGGGAACACCACTGCATTTGAGGGCACCGCTGCCGAAATCTTGACTGCACTCAAATCCCGTCCCGCATCAACGCCAATGGTCACTGTTTTTGTCTCGCGCTCAATGACGGGAAGCGCATCACTGCCTTGAACACGCAAGCCCAATATATCCGTCTTACGCAGTGCGCGGTCAAACATATGCATATGCGCTTCAAGCTTTTTCATCATTGTATAGTCGTTATCTGCCATCTGTTTTCCCTCGGCAATAACGGCTTGCAAAGCACTTGCGTCAGCATCGGGATTTTCTTCTGCAAGCCGTTCTGCCGCTGCAACCAGCGATTGCGCTTTCGGCGACTCACATTGCACCAGCGAACCGGTAAAATCATCAAGCGCATTTTTAAGTCTTATAATCTGTTCCAGCATCTCTTTGCCGGTCATTTTATCTTTTTCTTTGCTTTCGGCCAAGCGTTCCTGCAGCATTAACTTCATCTGCCCGGAATACTGCCCGGGTAAATCGCCGCATACAGCACGTGACAGTGCTGTTTCCGCATTTTTTTGAAGTGCTGTCAAGTAATCGTTGATGATCGTTTCCGTATCGGTTTTTAAATCCAGGAATGAATTATATTTATTGGCATATGTCTTACCGTAATATGTTTCGTTATCCGGCACCGTATTTTTAATCCCTCGGTACGCCTGCGTCAAACCTGATTGATCCATAATCTCTCGTATTGTCGGTGTGGGATTGCCTGAAATAAAGGTTTGAATCGGCGCAACCGAATTATCTCCGACATTGCGATAAAGATCGCTGGTCGCATACAAATTGGTTGCTATATTGCCCTGGATATCTCCCGAATGAAAGAATAAACTGTTTGATGCATTTTCGCAAACGTTTTTATCAATCACGAAACCCGAAGAGCCATTATCATTATAAATTGCAGCATAATTGCCGTTTGCATTTTTTATGTAGTTGCCGCGAATCTCCGCACCTCTGTGCTTAGACAGTGTATAGATGCCACCGCCGTCTATTGTTTCTGTCAGAAAATCGGATATGCGGTTATAATTAATTTTTAAATCCGTTAACGGTTGATTCTCCGACAAAGACCATCCCCATCCAGAGGAAATAGCACTGTAGGAAGTCTTGTAGATCTCATTGTGCGCAATGGTCAATCCGTGATAGTAATAAGCCGTAATGCCCGGTGCCCCGTAAAGGTAGTTCCCCAAACGCGTTAAATAGTTGTTGGTAATTTCAATGCGTCTCGGAACATCATTCATCTGCCAATCGTAATCCTTTGTCCAGATGTTTAAAAATCGCATGCCGAATTCCTGCACTTTAGTGGCACGAATGAGCAAATATTGAAACTTGGTTGTGGTGTCTTTCGGTTTAATGGTCACGCCCCAGCCATACGCCGGGTTATCTCCTTGCTCATACAGCCGGACACCATCGCTGAAATCCTCCTTGGTTGCGGCAATAATTTCAAAATTATGCTTAATTTCTTCGTCTGCTTCCGTACCGGTGTAATACCCGTAGTAAATTTCATCAATGCTGACAGGCTGGTCAAATTTTAACTTAAACCAAGATTTGATACCGCGATTGACATCATTCATGGGATGTACACCATTATTCCCAACGTTCGTGTAAATCGGTGCTTCTCCGTAAATTCCGAGATCTGATACTTCCCATTTAGAATGATACCACATATCCACCCTATCAGGTTTGCTCGGTTCATCATCTGCCGGGTTGCTCTTATGATAATTAGAACCGACTACGATTCCGCTGCCGCCGGTGTCGTAAAATACACAGCCGTTAATCTGAGAATCCCGCACGGTATGACGCATACGCACCCCCGTTGCGCCCGTTGCAAAAAACGTACATTTTTCAAACCGTATGTTCTGCGCGTGATTGACCTCCACCGCTGCGGGGTCTTCACTGTTTTCAATACTGTCCGTCACCATACATTCATTTGCCTGTTGGTTGGAATAGCCGCCGAATTTTTCCGGTGCCAAAAACGTTGTATGACCGAAACGAATATTTTCAAAACGAAGGTTGTTCACCAATGCACCGTCCGCACCTTGAATATACAACACACGATCCAAAACGGATGCGTATACCTCCGCTGTCCTCATATCCTCGCCTTCCCGAGGCATATAATAAAGCTCTTTTGTTTTTTTGTTAAAGTAATATTCGCCGGGTCGGTTCAAAAACTCCAAAGCATTTTCAATGCGGCAGGGTGCACCCGGACGGCACAAAAAAAAGGCTGCCTCATCGTTTTTGTGAATGTTTTGCATAAACTGAGGCTGTGTTCCCAAAGCAATGACGCGAGAATCATCCGTTGGATCTTGAATGATATCGGATAGAATTTGCGTATGACACCGCCAACTGATACCCCACCGAAGCTCTACATCACCGTTTTGTTCCACCAAGGGAAGGACACGCTTGTCAAAATAATAACCGTCTTGCGGGTACGCGGTTGTCGGATCATCATAAAATTCCAGCGGATAAACCTCATCCTCTATAGCTGCACGGTACACCCGCGTATTATTGACCGTCAACTCCCGTATGGTTTCAAGTTCGTTTACCACCGTTTTCCACATACCATTCTCTGTCGGCTCAAAGTTGGTGATTTTTCGCCCACCGGAAATCATCGGGCATTCGCCGGGGTATCCCATATATGTCACCCGAAACGCATCGCTCCCGCCGTCCTCCGATGTAAAGCGAATCGGCTCTGCAAGTTCATAGACCCCACCGCGCAAAATAACCTCCACATTTTGTGTAAGGCCTGCCTTTGTCAGCCCGCGTACTGCCTGCTGTGCCCTTTGAATCGTTCGAAACGGTGCACTTTCGCTGCTTATTTCTGTGGCATCATTGCCGTTCGGCGCTACCCATATTTGCACCATTGTATTTTTCTCTGCACCTAATACCGACTGACACGGTGCTGCACCTGTTAAAAGTACCAAAATTAAAAATAAGGAAACAGCTTTCTTCATATGCATAACTC
>ERZ1035032.1936-NODE-1936-length-12071-cov-13.559005_pt1 | contig 12071 bp, 9 predicted proteins | sample MGYA00520693_ERZ1035032 | MGnify/ENA primary metagenome ERZ1035032 (study PRJEB33766, sample SAMN09781740) | gut metagenome | biome: gut microbiome | host: Homo sapiens | place: Madagascar | study: EMG produced TPA metagenomics assembly of the PRJNA485056 data...
GTGTCACCAGTTGGACAAAACTATTCGCCACAAATGAAGTTCAATTCACAGACAAAGCCATTGACAACTTTCTCGCTTTTGTTGACCATATGTCATGTAGCGCAGACACATATGTTTCACTCGGCGGCTCCAATGGCTGTGCCGACCAACTTACGAATTGGGATGGAACACAAAAAGTGGGATTGGGTGCGGTTCTAAGAAAAAAGCCAAGAGACTTCTCACTATAAGTTAAATAATGAGTATAAGAACTTGCTTTGTTTGAAATTAGACAAAGTAAGTTCTTGTACTTGTCGTACAACAGTAAGGTAACTACTCATACCCTGGGGGTGCTGAGTAGTTACACACAGCAAACCCGATGTTAAATATTTATAATACGACAGAATTGTTTTTAAAATCACTTGCGTATTAAAATTATATATAATATATTTGCAAACGAGGGGTTTAATGGCATGAAGGCAGAACCCAATTGCCTTATAACCTTAATGTTTCTACCGTCATAAGATAGTAGAGAATTTTAAAAACATGGTATCCTTCGTAACGGGCAAGTTAGAACTGGCTTACCCACACGAAACGTTATAGACCCTAGAGAATAGATCCATTCCAGCCTAATAGGCCGTGACTCTCATCTGTCGAAAGACTTTCATATTTTATTTCAACCACTAACACTAAAAAAAGAAAAGCTAACATACATCCAATCTACCGTATGTCTTATAGTATGATTTCTGTAATCTTAAAATGTAAATGTTTGACGTATTTGTCAAATGTTTACATTGAATCTAATTGTCAGCAAGCGCAAAAAGAAGAACCATCTACAACAACAGAGTAAAAAAGAACATCTACTAACAAAAAACAACAAAATCATGAAAAAGTTATACATTACATTGAGCATTATGCTCATTACGATTTTTGCAGTCATTTGCAATGCGCAAAATAATATTCCAGCACATTGGGTAAGTGGAACTCACGCGGGGCATGATTATGCCGATTTAGGCCTGCCAAGTGGAACTCTATGGGCAACTTGTAACATTGGTGCCAACGCGCCCGAAGAATATGGCGATTTCTTTGCTTGGGGCGAAGTTGAGCCAAAGGATTGGTTTGTCCCAGAGAATTATCTATATCATACAGGGAAAATTATTCAAGATTCTATATATGGTGAATTTTATGAATGCATTGATATTGGCTGGAATATAAGTGGAACAGAATATGATGCAGCAGTGAATCTATGGGGCAGTGGTTGGCGCATGCCTACACAAGAAGAGCAGTACGAACTAACAATGATGTGCTGGAGTAATGGGATAATTGAAGAGAATGATGTAAAAGGACAACGTTTCTGTGGTCCCAATACGAATAGTATATTTATTCCAGCAGCAGGGGCGGGAGCTGGCCCTGGGGCACAATATGAACTGCCAGAAGGACAATCGGCTGTATTATGGATGGGTGAAGCGAAATGCGACATCTACAATAACGGCGTTCCAGATTCAACAACCTATGTCCCAGAAAGAGCTTATTGTATTTATTATGATACTGGTGCTGGCGCTGGAAAAATGATAGGATTAAAATATACAGGAAAAAACATACGTCCTGTATATAACCCCAAAGAGGCAACAGGCATTTTATCTGTCTCTTCGCCCCCAAAAGTATTAATTGGATATAGCGAAGGAACTTTGTCCATACATGGATTGAATAATCCTGCAACGGTGAGGGTAACAGATATGTCTGGACGAGAGTATAAATCCGCCAAATTCGGCAGAAATGCATCTGTTGAGATGAATTTGCCACGTGGCTTCTATATCGTTTCCGTCTCTGACGCGAGCGGTACATTAACAACAAAAAAAATAATCGTAAAAAAGTAATCACATGAAAAAGTATATTCTTACAATCGTTGTGGCGTTGGGCTTAACGGCTTCAATATCAGCGCAAGACAGCTACTACTATTGTAGCGGCGACAAAGTGTTGCTAACAGAGCATAGCACCAAAGTAGTAGCAATGGCTCCCAAGGGAAACAGTTTCTCTTTGCCATTATCGAAGGGTCTAATCTTAACCGACACCATATCGGACAGCAACAGCCTCATAACCGTATATGAACTTAGTTCAACGGTTACGCCTTCTAGGGTTAAGGCTCTTGTGCCGACTTCGACATCTGTAAACCTCCAGTCCTGCTATAATACAGAAGACGGAACTGAATTGATCCCCGACGGTTATATTAACGTCAAGTTGAAAACGGCATCCGATTCCTCAAAATTGCAAGCGGTTGCTTCGCAATACAATTGCGAAATTGTTGAGCAAAATGAATTTATGCCGCTTTGGTATAGCCTCCGTGTTCCGAATACATCCAGCATAAACCCAGTTGAGGTGGCTAATGCAATATACGAGACAGGGAATTTCGAGTCGTCTTTCCCGAGTTTCTCGATGGATGCGTTAGAGATTTCATATGACCCAGATGTTTACAAACAATGGGGACTGTATAACTCTCAATACGAAGGATATGATATTAATATAAGCAAGGCATGGAATTATGCAACAGGCAGGGGCATCAAAATTGCCATTGTGGATGAAGGCATTGAACTAACACATAAAGACCTTGCAGCTAATGTTTACCCATTGAGCTACGATGCAGTAACGAACTCTTCGCCTAGCAAAGTATACGGCGACCATGCTACTCATTGCGCCGGAATTGCAGCCGCTGTTAGAAACAACGGCTTGCAAATCGCAGGAGTTGCACCAGATGCTAAATTAATGTCCGTAAGCATAAATTTTGATAGTAGTAATTTCATGAAAGAAACGTCAAATGCTTTAATGTGGGCATGGAAAAATGGCGCAGATGTTATTTCGTGTTCTTGGACATGTCCAAGAAATGATTTGATCATGGAAGCTATAGATTCAGCAGTGACAAAAGGTAGAGAGGGTAAAGGTTGTGTGTTGGTTAAATCAGCGGGAAACACGAGCGGTAGTATTACGTTTCCTGGCAATTACAAACCTTCTGTATTAGCAGTAGCAAATATGACTGTAGATGGGTCATTACGTTATAGTTCCTGTTATGGCTCTAATATGTTCATAACCGCACCAGGAACAAATATTTTATCCACTATTCGTTATAATGCAATAGATTATAAGAGTGGGACATCAATGGCTGCGCCTCACGTTGCTGGTGTTGCCGCATTGATTCTTGAACGGAATCCAAAACTTTCAGCGACTAAAGTCCGTCAAATAATGGGAAAGACTGCTCAAAAAATTGGCTCATATCCATATGATACGACAAAAACATACGGCACTTGGAATGAACGTTATGGCTATGGACTTGTTGACGCATACAATGCTGTTATTAACACACCTCGTTACTAAATAATTGAGTAATAATTGATTTACAAAGAAAATCATATATTTTATGCAACATAAAAGATCCTATATCCTAATTGCTTTGATAACGCTTTCGTCAAGCTATTTGTTGGCTACAGAGCTAACATTTAAGCAATGCTCACTTGATATTCGTGCCGCTTATTGGCCATTGCGGCAGATTGATTTTACATATCAAGAACTATTATCGCTTAACGACTCCACTGCCAAAGTATATAAGGGAGATGAAGTGATTGCCGAAGGTAAACTTGCCATAAACAATTATCATGGACATGACAGTTCGAATGCCTCAACTACACAACAAGGGACAGTAGAAGTAATGTTCGACGAAGCTCTTGTTCTGCCAAAAGGTGAAACTTTCACCGTGGTTATTGACGAAGGAACTTTTTACAAAGAAGGTGAGCCTGACATCGATAATGATGAAGTTAGATATTCGTTCACTATTCCCACCGACCTCGGCGAATTCCACACGGACATTGTAGACGGTTCCACTCTTGCAAGCGAAAACCAGATAACTTTCTATTGGGGAACAGAAACGGAGAGCGATGGAGAGCAGATGGCCATTCTCTATCGTGAAGGCGAGGCTGTGCGAGTAATTCCATTCCATGCCACGTGGGATTGGGACTTGGGACAAGCACACGTGGATTTTGGAGATAAAATGAACTTTGAGAAAGGCGTCAACTTCGCTCTTGAGATACCTGAGGGCACCATCTATGCTATGTATCGCCCCGACATCACCAACAAAAAGGCCGTGCTGCACTTTGTGGGCGGCTACGAGGAACCGTTGCCCTCAATCAATTACGTTTGGTGCAGCCTTTTCGACAACCATCCAGCTGATGTGTTGGGCGAGGTGGCGTTCTACTACAACCAAGCCGTGATGCTGTCCTGCGACCCGAAGGTGCAACTGTGGTATGGCGACAATTCGGAAATGGTTAAGGAAGTGATGCCCACGCTGACGGAGGAAGACGGTCAATGGGTGCTGAAAGCCGACTTTGAAGGCACGCCGCTGACATCCGATAAAGGCTACACCATAGTCATTCCAGACGGCACTTTGATTTCCGCCAATGGCGATGTGGTGATAAATTCGCGCAGGACGGTAAACGTGGGCGATGCTACGGGAATATCGCAATTCGGCAATGACGCTTTGTCGGTACGAACTACGAAAGGCGGAATAAGCGTGATGGGTTTGCCATCCAAGACCAATGTCACGGTTTGCAGCCTCGACGGGAAACTCGTTTACAACGAAACTCCCAACGTCGCAAATGTCACCGTCCCTGTAAATAACGGTTTTTACATTATTAAAATAGGCAATGTGCTTTCACGTAAAGTGCATGTGGAGAAATAACCTAACATACAACAGGCTACGATTTGCTATGCAATAATAGAACACGTCCACTACAAGCCATATACAAAGTATGAATGTGGCTTTGTAGTGGACTTTTATTTTGCGCCAGTATCGGTGATGATGCTTTATCGCTTTGACAAGAAACTGAGACTACTCATGTTCAATGAAATAGAAAAGATTGAAATTGCTATCAGACGTGCGGTGATGCAAATAACAGCAGATATGACTGGCAATCCTTTCTGGCTGACTGACTCTTCTTATTTCTTGGATAGTTTCAAATTTAATGAAACAATGCGAGCTATATCCAAAGAGTATTGCAAATCTAAGGAGGAATTCATTCTCCATTTCAAACGAACCTACTCAGAACCTTACCCACCATCGTGGATTTTAGGAGAACTGCTTACTATTGGAAACGTCAATGCCATTTATCGCAACATCAAACAAAATCGCATACGCAAGCGTATTGCCAAACGTTTTGGGTTGCCTATCAATGTGTTTGAGTCATGGCTCACGGTTATTGCTGTTACTCGAAATGCCTGTGGTCATCATTCCAGAGTATGGAACAAACAGAATGCTATTCAGCCAGCAATTCCCAATAGTCCCGCAGGAGAATGGATAACGCAGCCAACAGATTCCATGCGTGCTTACTTTGATCTTTGCATCATCAAGTACTTTCTTAATGTTATATCCCCCAATAATGATATGCAATCCAAACTAACATGGTTGTTCATTCGGTTTCCTGAAATTGATTTAAAAGCTCTCGGTTTTCCGCAGGGATGGGAAACGGAACCATTATGGAGGTAATAACATGTGGAATGGCTGCTGATAATTCACTCCCTTACATGGTCTTCTTTGTTTCGGTTTTATCATATTATGGAGTCGGTTCAAACGACTCCATCCAATCCATATCTATGTAATTTTGATGTAACTGAAAGTTAAATACGTTAAATTTTAGCCATTTCGTATCTATATAGAATCCACACAGTCACTTTTCTACCGTTTAGAACGTATAATACTGATAATCAACTAATAATAGATACAATATATGTTTTGTATTTAGAGCCTTATAACTAACCATAACTTACTATGACTAACTAAACATAAAGCCTTGATTTTCAATATTCTTTGATTTTTAACACTTTCTGAGTGCTTTTTGGCAGTTCCCGATTTTCCACATATTTTTGCAGCGTATTTCTACCGTGGAGAATTTGCGGAGCTTTTATTTTGTCATATCGTGAACGTAGTTGACAAGGGTTTACGAGTGGTTACGATGGAGGACAGATTTGAAGCTGATAGGCAGTATTATATCGTGGACAGGGTTGACAAAGGTTGTCAATGGTTCACTTCTCTAAGCATTTGGATTGCTGGTAAATAATTCTGTGCAACAGCCTTCTTTAGCCAGAAAAATCCGTTCTTTTTCAGTGGGGTCTCAAAAGCAGATATATACAAATCTGCTAATAACATTTGAGCCTCTGCATTACCTTGCTTGGCTACGTAAAGTAGTAAGGATTCTGCCTCACATAGTAATCTGTGTATCCTAATCGAACAAAAAGGAGGATATTCATCCTCTAGCCCAGGCATTTCAGGAGGATAGTTATTAATCGCTTCTCGTATAATATCCTTAGCCCTCATCAATTGCTTTTGTTCTTCTGATAATTGTTGCGTAAAAGCATCATCTACACAAACGAGAATCGTCTTAAAACAATCAAGTGCTTTGAATAAAAAGTCGTTATCCGCAATTATAATTGTATCAATACCGAATGTCTTTAAGCCATTGGTAACTCCTGCATAATTGAATAGCGTACATCTATCCTTTTCTTTCGATAGGGAACCATGCATATAGAGATTACGTAGTAACCTATAAAAAGAGTTGGCATACTCCACATTTTCTTCTATACAAGTTATCTCTTCTCCGTACTTTGTCTTATATGCGTTAAGAATTGAATCAAGTATTTGTGATGGCTGGGTGGCATTATTTACAATTTTATAATACAGGACAAATTCGTTGAGCATTGTCTCATAGTAAGAAAAAATCGCGCAAAATAGGATCTTTCTACTTTCCGTCATCAAACACAACGACCTTTCCTCAACATCATTAAAACTATTCAAGATAGTATGATAGACATCATAATCTCCATCGGAATTATTTTGCGCCAATCGGTCAGCTTCTTCCTCTGTCTGTTTTAATTGCGTTTGGTATCTGTAAGCTATATCCGTTATCATATGTGATAAAATCCCATATTGGGTTTCTATCATCGCCCTAATATTTGTATATCCTTTTGCAAACATGATTTATTGTATTTCATGTATTTAAATGCTATATTATATATTTTCTCTATTTCTTGTTTATAAAGAGATCTGATGATTAAACATTCTTTAAGAAGGTGCAATAAATGCTCATATTTACAGTATCTTTTTAAAGCTTGTTGTTTTGTCTCTTCTTCTATACGTTTTACCGCTTGGCTGTATGTTTCGTTGGGTAATTGTTTTGGAGAATTATTGCAACATGTTGGACTATAGGAACCATAAACGTATAACAACGAGTTTAGATAAGAGTCCTTGTATTTTGTACAATTAATCCTACAACGGTAAGAGTGATCACCATTTTTATCGTATTCGTATTCTTCGATAACTATTTTTCTTTCGTTTACAAGTTTGTCAATTGAAATACTCTCAACATAACTAGCAATATATATAATACCATTGTTGTTTAAAATTTCATTCAAAAAATCTTCAATAAAGATTTCTGAAATACCCTCATGTTTCAACTCGTTTATAAATGAGTTAGTAACGAAATTGTTGAAAGCGATATTCATTAGCGAACTTTGATAGTCATAAAAATACTCTATTAAGCTAATGTCAAAATTCTGAATTTTTATAATGTCAATTATATCATAATTCGCTATTCCATTATATATATGCTCCTGCAACCCTACAGCTATTATATCCCATGCGTGGAACAACCCTTTATCGCATTTTAACTGGTAAGGTATATCCTGATCAACATGAGAATATGTAATATAAGCAATCTTGTTTGTTATATAGTGTATATATCCTATTGTCCACATAATTAGTCCTTGTTTTAGTTCCTATTCAAATATCAAAACTTTCCAGTACCCTCCCTTATTTGGACCTATGCGTTTTATGATGCCTTTCTGCTGGAGTAATTTTAAGTTGTATTTTACACCATCTTCTGATAAAGAATCTAAGTGAGATGATATTTCTTTACGTCCCGCATATGGACATTTAAGCAGGAAATCGATAATTTCTTTTTGTACGGGCGTTATATCCAGAGCTTGTTTCTGGGTAGTTTCTGGGTAGTTTCTGGGTAGTTTCTGGGTAGTTTCACTATCTTTCTGGTCGCTTTCTGGTCGCTTCTGGTCGAATATAGTCTTTTCTTGCCCTTCCTCCAATACATTAGCCCACACAGAAGCTTTCATTATAAAGGCAACCAAATGATATTGGGGTTCCTTCGTGCCAATGGCAGAAAGCTCACGACACATACGGTCAACTCCTTCACCGAACTCCTTTACATAGTCGTAGGCTTTCAGATATTCGGCAATCTTTGGGTTGCGAGAGAAGTGGGTGTGGCGGATATTATCGGTACGGACGATACCTGGCAGCTTACCAGGGGTCTCAAACACAAGGCGGTCGTCAAACATCTTTATCTGTATCTCCGTTCCTTTGATGCTATAATCGCGGTGGCAAACCGAGTTTACCGTCATCTCTTGTATCACGAACTTAGGATATTCCCTGTCGGTCTTGAAGAGTCCGTCCTCACCGAGATAGGAATGTTCCTTCACTTGCGTTTCGAGGTAGTCGATGGTTTTCTGTATCTGGTCGAGGATGCGCCCCTCGAAGGTGACATCCTTGATGACGTTCATTTCCCTGCCGACTTTCTCTTCCGTACCATAGTACTTGATAAAACGGACACGGGCACGAGGGAAAAAGTTCTGGGGATGCTTACCGAAGAGCAAGATGCAGGCAGTGCTAACTTGTGGTACATCGCCCTTGTAAGTCAGGAATCCTTTGTTCTCTTGCAGGTATTCCATTGGAGACTTGCCATAAGCAATGCGCTTCATATATGCTTTTACGGCATCCATGTCGATATCCTCGATAGTGGCATCGTAGGCAGGGCTGTCCTCATAGTATCGTTCACCCTTGTCATACATCAGTTGCAGACGTTCCTCAAAGGGTAGCTTACGCGACTTGTCGCCCACCCGCCAAAACACCTCATCGGCTTGGTTGGCATGGAGGCGAGGACTGGCCGGGACATGGATTATCAGTATGTGGTTGTCATTGCCCTCGCTGTCTTGGCAAGGCATGAACTCTGTCGTAACAGAAATGGTAGGTACACAGAAATCAAACGGAGTGCGAAGTATCTCGTTCAAATGAGCCTTGTCTTGGTTGACACCCTCAATACGACGAGTCTTATCGGATATACCTACGGCTATCATGCCGCCATCGGCATTTGCCATAGCGACAATAGTGTTGGCGAGAGCCTTCGGTTCTATATGAATGCTCTTGCAGTCGAAAGTCTGCCCTTCGGGCATCTGACGTATCTCTTCGATAGTATATCTCATATTTTGTTCATTCTACTTTTGTATGGCAAATCAACTTGTGTATATCCACATTGAGAACATCGGCTATTTGTGCCAATGTCTTCAAGTCTGGTAGTGCGTGGTTGTTGCATCACTTCGATACTGTGGCAGGGGCCGTATGCAATGTCTTTACCAACCATTTACTCATAATACCTCTTTCTACCAATATGGTCTTGACACGATTTAAATCCGCCATACTTAAATTATTTGTTGTGTTTGCCGCAAAGTTACTGCTTTTAATCGGGAATAAAGATTATATCCACATAAAGTTGCCCAAAAGAGTGTTATTTTCTCAAATACAAGGCATTTGGCTTTATACCTCTTTTATATACAGACAATAAGGTAAAGTTATCTGTATATAAGAGAATGGGTATAGTTTCAACTGCATCCCATTCTATTTTATCTTTTGACAGCGTCCACTTATTTCTCGTCTCTTCCATCATTTTGTCATCCAAACCTCACATTTGTTCGTAAAAGCAAGTTAAAATCGTTAAATCTCCACTTTCCTTAAACCTACAAATAAAACCCAATCCACTTTTCTACCGTATTAACCACAAATAATTGGTAATCTGTTACTTCTAAATACGGGTACTGTAAATAAGAACATTAGAATTAAAAAAAGATTTTTCATTTTTTGTAAAGTTGAAAAGGCGTGCAACCGTTCTTACGCTTGTTTCATCTATAGGTTACCGCCAAGTGACCTGCACAATAACAAGCACAGAACAGTCCACGCCTTATAAGCGTGAACCTTCTGACTGCTTGTCCTCATTGTGCGAATATTGGCGGTATTCATAGATGAGAGAACAAGAGCTAAAAGCTCAATATCCAAAACGTATAGAACGGAAACGCTTGGTTAAAGATTTAGAGGTAAGACCTCATGTTTAGTCTCTATTTTAGGATGGCAACTCCTTGAATCGCTCACTCCTTAGCGTTTCATTCTTGTGTAATGTCTGTTTCTTATTCTAATTTTTATGTTCAACAATATGTTTTAAGCCCAAACAATAGATGAAAATCCAATGCAAGGCTATTCATTTACAAAGGTAACCATCTAAAGTTTCCCACCCCAAAATAATGGGGTAAAAATAACAGTTTCTCAATAAAAAAATTGTATATTTGTAATCGCTAAACAACAATAATACAACGATTTAAAGAGTAACTGTTATGAATGCAAAATTAAGCAATTTTTCTGAGTTGTCCAACATATTAAGTGTTAAAAGTTCATTGAGAACGAATTTAATGTCACTTTTCACCCGATTTGGGCTTGGTCATCTGCTCTGTAGAATGTCCTTGGAGAAGCAAGCAGGCATTCCTGCCGTTCAGCTAATCCTGTCTCTCTGTCTTTTCCGTATAGCAGGTGAGAGCATACACTCCATGTATAAGAAGTCATATTATGACCTTCTGAATACAGGTCACAATTGCTATTATCGAATGATGCGCAGAGCTACCATGGACTGGCGCAAACTCCTTATGGGTATGGCTCTTCGCTTTTTGGCAATTCTTCGCAAGGAGCATGCCGAAGTCTCTTCTGATAACGCAAGTTACATATTTGACGACACTACGTTGGAGAAGACAGGCTATGGCATAGAGCAAATCAGCCGTGTCTTTGACCATGTGCAGGGTAAATGTATCCTTGGATTCAAACTGTTGGTATGCGCATTTTTTGACGGAAAGAGTACGATACCTATAGATATGTCCCTTCACTGTGAGAAAGGCAAGAAGAAGGACTTCGGACTTACTGCAAAGCAACGTAAGAATCGCTTCTCTAAAAAACGCAAGAAAGAGGATCCTAACTTCATGAGATTCAAAGAATCAACGGATTCAAAGCTTCAGGTTGCTGTGGAAATGCTAAAACGAGCATGGGCTCACAAGAGTTTACGTGCCAAGTATGTGCTTTGTGACAGCTGGTTCACCTGCGAATACTTCATCAGTGAGGTTCTCAAACTCGGCAAGGGTGCTCTGAACCTTGTTGGATTGGCAAAGATGGGCAACACCAAGTACTCTGTAAATGGGAAGTTGCACAATGCAATGGAACTGATAGCACTATATGAAGGCAATTCTCAATTTTGCCATAACTGCAGACGGTACAAGTGCCATTATATCGCATTGAGAGGAAAACTGGGAGACCAGCCTGTACGTATCTTTCTTATAAGATATGGCAGAAACCAGCGATGGAATGTATTGTTGAGCACAGACCTCAGTATGTCTTTTGTCAGGGCATTTGAGGTTTACCAAATTAGATGGAACATAGAGGTTCTGAACAAGGAATGCAAGCAGTATCTTGGTCTCGGAGCATGTGCTGGTAGAGACTTTGATGAGCAAATAGCCGATTGTACTCTCTGCTTCCTTACATATATAACTATGGCCTTAGAGAAGAGATTCTCTGAATATGAAACCATGGGAGAACTATTTGAGAATATGGAGGAAGATCTTATGGCGTTGACTCTTTGGAAACGAGTGCTATACTGCATAAAGCGTCTTTTGGAAGTTCTTTGCGAGCATCTTGGTGTTACCATTGACGAACTGGAAGAGAGCCTGATTAATGATGACGAAGCTGCCTCCGCATATCTTATCATGGCTAAAGCGCTGGAAGATAGAGAACAAACGAAAAATGTTGCATGAAACACTTTTTAGGTAAGAGTTAAAACTCCCTATTTATAGGGCTTAGCAGAGTTTTATATCTGCAAAAGCCCTATTTTGTAGGGGTGGGAAACTTTAGTAACCTTTTCCTTGCTACAACCAAATAAAAAGCGTAACTTTGCCGAAATATCATA
>ERZ1035032.1937-NODE-1937-length-12071-cov-3.680842_pt1 | contig 12071 bp, 11 predicted proteins | sample MGYA00520693_ERZ1035032 | MGnify/ENA primary metagenome ERZ1035032 (study PRJEB33766, sample SAMN09781740) | gut metagenome | biome: gut microbiome | host: Homo sapiens | place: Madagascar | study: EMG produced TPA metagenomics assembly of the PRJNA485056 data...
GATCCAAGATGCGGTCGAGGTTGCTGCCGAACGTAAAATACCCCTCGTCCCCGAAGGTCGTCGGCGTGGATATGATGAGGTTGCTCTCGCAATACTGCTCGATCTGCTCCGGCGTCGCTGTGCCAGACGTTACCGCGTTGACAAGGCTCTCATATTCCGCCTCTTTCGCCCGCTTCTGCGCCTCCGCCGCGCTTTTCTGCTGCTCGATGGCGATTATTTGCGCCTCGCTGATGCTCTGCAATACGGCTTTCGCGCTGTCGTGCGTGCTGATGAAAACGCTGTACGGGTTTTTCCCGGCGGGAATGCTGACCTCTCCGCTCTCAATCCACGCGTTCGCGTCGTTGATGACCTGCATCAGCGCGAGGTAGCCCGCTCCGGCGGTCGCGTCGTCAAGCTGACCGCTTTTCAAAATGTCGAGGCCTTGCTGTATCCAGCTTCCCACATCGCTCGGAATCTCGCCCGGCACATAAAGCGGCTTGGCGCGGTAGTCCATCCCGTAGGTCAGTGTCCCATCGCTGCCCTTGTGCATTTTCTGGTTCAGCAGCAGTTTGCCGCCGTTGCTGCTCAAGATGTCGTCAAGCCATTCGTGCTCCTCCTGCGTCAGCGCCTCGCCTCTGAGGTACAGCATCACCGCCTCGCCCGGCGTGGATACGCTCTCCCTCTGCGCGATGGGCGTAGGGGTCTCCTGCTCATAAAGCTGGTCAAACCAGCGCTTGTCCTCTTTCTGCGCGGTGGGCGCTTGTGCGGGTTCCGCTTGTGCGGCTTCCGTCTTTTCTTCCGCCTGCTTCTGCACCGCGTCGAACCATCTGCCGCCGCTCTTGCTTCCCTCCTGCGGCAAGGCGATTCCCGGCGCGGTCGATGCCGTCAGCGCAGCCCGCTTAACGCCGTCTGCGCTTGCGATCTGGTCAAGGGTGCTTGCCTGCTTAGGCTGTGCGCTCTCCCTCGTGCTCTCCTTCTCGGCTTTCCGCTCCTTGTCGCCGAAGAGCCATGTGAAGAGGGGGCTTGCCTTTTTGCCCTCCGCCTGCGCCGTCTGGTTAAGCTCGTTCCACGCCGCGATGTCCTCGTCCGTCGGCGCAGGCAGCCCCGTCGCGCTTGCCCACGCCTTGTCAAGTGCCGCACGCATGCTCCGGCTCTGCCGCTTGGAGTAGGCGTCCCCCGTCAGCTCGTCTCCTTCGTTGATGCCCGCCACCAGCTCAAGATACGTTTTGAGGTTGTCCTCGTCGTGCCCGCTTCCGGCATAAAACGCGGATTTGTACCCGTCTACGGCTTTCTCATACGCCTTGTCGTCCCAGTCCGCGCTGTAAAGGAACGTGTTCGCCTCGTCCTCGTCAAACGTCATGCCGGAGTACGGATTGTCCGGCATCTGCGTCAGCGTGTAAAGGGCTTTGACCTTTGCCTTCCGGCTGCTGCTGTCGGGGTCAGCGCGGATGCTCTGAATGACCATGGGCAGGCTTGCGCTCGACAAATCCATGTCGTTGCCGTCCGCGTCCATCACCAGTCCGGAAGCAAGCGTCTGCATCGCGGCGTTTGCCTTTGCAGCGCTCTTGCCTCTTTCGCTTCGCGGCGTGGCAAACAGCTTGTCCCCCAGCAGCCCCTCCGCGCTGTACAGCACCTCGTCGCTGTCCTGTGCGCTGTATGCCGCCCAATCCTTGAGGAATTCTTCGGCAACGTCTTCGTTTGCCAGCGTCCCGGCGAAATACGCTGCCTGCTTGTTGTCCTTGATGGTCGAGAAATCAACCTCAACATCCTGCGTGCCGAGGTCGCGTCTGGGCGTCATGCCCATCGCCATACCCTCGCGCCCCGCCATCTCCGCGTCATAGTCCGCCAAGAGTTGGGTGTTGGTCTTCCCTGCCGTCTGCTCAAAGGGATTGACCTTTTGCTCGGCTACGACCTTGTGTCCGGTCTGCTTCAGCGCTCCTGCCGTCTCTTTGGCATGCTCACGCCCGCGGATGACCGCCGAATTCTGCGAGTTGTCCGCAGCCGCCTGCTGCTGTACCCGCTTCTGCTCTTCCTCTTCTTCGCGTTTCCTGCCAAACCCCTGCATTCGCGCCATGTGCGTCCCTCCGATTTACATTTTGCTGTATGTCGTACTGCTATACCCGCCCTTTTGCGAGTATGTCTTCTTGCTCGAGCGTCCACCGCCCCCGCTCGTCGTCGTCGATACGCTCGATCCGCTGCTCTCCGTGCTGCTTTCGCCCGTCGTTTCGCTCGTTCCAAGCGTTGTCTGGCTGCCCGTCGTCTGCTGGCTTCCGATGCTCGTCTGGTTGCCCGTCGTCTGCTGGCTTCCCGTCGTCTGCTGTCCCATCGCCGAGGAAATCGCCGTCAGATAGTTGCTGTTCCATTCCTTGCGCTGGTTCTCTTTCAGCTCCTGCACCTTCGCCGCGAGCTGGCTGGCGTAGTCGTTGTTCAGCCGTCCCTGCGTCTGGCTGTTCTGCTGTGCCGCCTGCGTGATCTGGTTTTGAATCTGCCGGCTCTGCCGTCCGCTGTCCTCCGTGAGCTGCCGTACGGCTTTTGCCAGCGCGTCGCTCTGGTTGGCGAGCGTCTGCAGCGTGTAGCTGCTCCGCCCCATGCCCCGGTTCAGCGCCGCCGTCTCCACGTTCGCCGCGCCCTTGCGGTATGCCTCGTTCTGCTCGTCGATGCTTCGGCTCAGGTTGGCGGCGATGTTTTCAATCTCCTGCTCCTTGCTCAGCTTCGTCGTTTCGTAGTTCTGCTGCGATGCCTCCAGTCCGGCGTTGAGCTGCGGTCTGAGCAGGTTTTCCGCAAACTGCGTAATCTGCTCGTCCGTCATCGTGCCCATCAGCCCGGACAGGATCTGGTTCATCATCTCCTTGTCCAGCACATTTTTCGTTGTGCTTTGCGATGTCGAGCTGCTCTGGCTGGTGCTGTCCTGCCGGCTGTTCGATGTGCTTTGGCTGGTTGTGTCCTGCCTGCTGTCTGTTTTGCTGTGTTCCTTGCTCTTGCTGCTCGAGCTTTGGTGGGTCTCCGTCGTGCTGCTTGCCATGTCTTCACTTCCCTTCGAGAGCGTCCAGTCTCTTCTTGATCTTCTCGATCTCCGCGTCCTTCAGCCTGTCCGCGTTCCAGCTCGCCATGCAGAAGTCGCGCAGAAACATCCCCAGATTCCTGACGTATTCCGCCAGTCTGCCGCTCTCCTGCGGCACTCTCGGCTGCTTGAATGCCATCCTTACACCTCGTCCAAACTGTATTCCACCTGAACCCCGCCGTAGATTCGCCATCCGGCGGGTTTCGCGTAACTGCGAAGCTTCAGCTTCATCCGAACGCCCGCGATCTGAATCTTGACCCGGTAGTCCCGCCTGTCCCTTTGCAAAAGCACCGTCCGCGTCTTTTCCCGCTTCTCGGTCTTTATCGTGATTTCAAGCGGCAGGTCGTTGGCGTCCGCGTCCGCCGTAAAGCGCAGCAGGTAGTCCCGCTTCATGTACGCCTTGCCCAAGTCCAGCCACGGCGTCTCCCAGATGCACTCCATCGGCTCATCCAGATAGCTTCCCTCGTTCTCCCTCGCGTTGTACAGCAGCACCTCGTACGGGCTTTCCGCCTGCGTGTAGTACACCCTGCCGCCCATCGCGAAAAAGTCCTTGACGCGGATGCCCTTTCTGAGCATGAATGTCCCGCGTTCCGTGTCGTATTCGATGACCGCGTTGTTCTCCGTCAGCACGTCGCCGTCGTTTTCCTTGATGCACATCGCCAGATAGTAGACGTGGTCGCATATGCACGCCCGCGCCGCGCCGTCCATCCCGTCCATCCGCATCCGCATCGTCTCATACAGCGCGTCCCGGCTGAGCAGCCGCAGCGTGCTTCCGTCGTATAAGCCGATGCCGCTCTGAGACAGGTACAGCATGCTCGTCCTGTCCGTGCAGATGGTGCGCTCCTCCACCGGACCGTCTGTGCCGTATGCCTCCGTAATCGTGAAACTGCCCGGGTCTGTTCCGCGTATCTCAAAGATCGTCCGTTCCTTGACCGCCAGCAGATACCCGCCGAACGGCTCAAGCGATATGAACCTGTCGCCGTCCCACGTCGGCTGGTTGATGACGCCGCCGCCCAGTTCGGGCGTTTCCGGCACGTCCGTCCAGTTGAACGGGTCGTACGGGCGCGAATAGAAGATGCTGTCCGGATAGCCCTCCGCGCCCGTTCCCCATATGCGCTCCGCGTGCCGCCCCAGCACGGCAAACTTCACTTCGCTGTATGCGTCGCCGATCGTCAGCGTCTTCTTTTCTACCCGCAGGTCGTTGCCGTATACCGCGATCATCCCGTCCTTTTCGTTGGAAAGGATCAGGATGTCCACCGTCTCCCCGCCGTCCGCCGCTTCATAGGTGACGCTGCTCCATTCGTCGCTCTTGTACCCCTCCGACCGCTTGATCCAGCCTTCTGTTCCCAGCGTGTAGGTGTAAATCGCGCCTCCGGCAGCCGCGACGTATACGTCCGCGTCGTCCGGTCTTGACCGCCTGTAAAACCGCGTCAGCGTCTTGATCTGTTCGCCCAGCGACGGAAAGGCGCGGCTCGTGCCGTATGCCGACGCCAGAAGCCCGCGCTCCGTCCGGATGTTCTGCGCCCGGTAGGCGGAGTCCGCGTTGATGTTCGTGTCGCCCGCCGCCTGATAGATGCCCTTGGGCGTGGGGATGGTGAATCTCCCCTCGTAATCGCTGTCGCTGATGCTCATCTGTGATACCTCACGTCCGTCACCTCATACAGGTTGCGGTATCGCGTCACGCTGCCCATGCCCTGCGGACGGATCCGGTTCATCTCCTGATAGAAGCTGTTCTGGTAAAACTGCGCCCGGCTCTGCTTGGCGAGGTTGCCGCTGGATAGATGGCGGTAACAGATGTAGTCCGCCAGCGCTGCGTGCGCGAATTCCGGTATCTGCGGCACGTCCTCTCCGTCCTCCAGCGGTGGGAAGCTGACCTCGCAGAGCGCCCGCAGCGTCTTTCCCTTCAGGTCGTCCCGCCATACGGTAAGGCTTCTTCCGTCCCCCGCCAGGTCAAAGGCGACGTCCCGCCCGTCCTCGTCCGTCAGCCGAATCACCCGGTTGACGACATATCCCAGCACCGGGGCGCATCCGTCCTCGCAGATGGGCATGCACATCATTCTCTTGGGCTTGAGATATTCTCTCACCGCGATGTCATAGCCCATGTTCGCGTAGATTTTGAATGTCTCTTCGTATTCGCTCACGTCCTGCGGGTCTTCCCCGAGCTGCCGCAGGGCTTGCGCGATAATCTGGCTGAGCGTCATGGGCTATGCCTCCTTTACACCACGCCGCAGTTGGTCATGATCTCAAGCAGCGGCTCGGGCACATCGACCGTCTTGCCGCGCAGGAAGTAAAAGCCCACGCCGTTCAGCCCAACGTACGCGACGTCGTCGCCGCTTCCGGGGATGAGCGGAATCATCGTCTTGACGCTCTTGTAGGTCTCACAGCCCGCGTTGCGCATCAGCTGCTTCATGTCCTCCTTGGTCTTTTCGCACTTTCCGAGCTGTACCGTGCTCGCCCTCGTGACGCTGGAAGTCGTATTGATTGCCATAATTGTTTCTCCTTTCAATCAAAAGAAAAGGGGACAGGGCGAATGCCCCGCCCCCCGAGTGTTAAGCCGTAAAGCCCGTCTCGATGCGCACCGCGAATTCCGGCTGCAGCAGCTTCACGCCGAAGCCGTCCATCTTCCAGCCGACCGTGCTGATCTGGTCGAGCGGGTCATCCGTGCCCGCGCTGCCTGCCGGCTTGACGATGACACGCGGCTTTGCGCTCGTCCAGCTCGTGATGCCGTAGGCGTACTGACCGAGGACGATGATGCTTGCCACGTCCGCGCTGGATGCGCCCGCCTTTTCAAAAATCTTTGCCTGCGTGGTCTCGATGAAGCGCACGCCGAACAGTCTGCCGACCTCGCCCGTGTAGATGTTCTCCTTGTCCTGATACTGGCTGACCTTGATGAAGGCGTCGTCCTCCTGCAGGTCGTACGTCGTATCCGGACCGATAATGGCGATGTAGTAGCCGTTAAACGGCTTGGCAAGGTTCTTCTTGAGCATCTTGACCGCCCGGCGAATCTCCGTGCTGGTGATCTTGTCCGCAGGCGTCAGCGCGGCGCGGCTGGTCTTGCCGCCCGCGTAAATGACGTTCGTGCAGGTCGCCAGCTCGTCGCGCACCACCTCGTCAATGCTTCGCGAACCCGCGTCGCCCAGCATCTTAACCTTGCGGTCAATCGTCAAGTCCATGTGGCTCATGTCCAGCTTGTCCGTGGTGCGGGCGTACTGACCGTACTGATTGAGCTGCACGGTGATGGCGACCTCGCTGTACATGACGCTGTCGCCCGGGTTGCCCTCGCTCAGCGGGGTCGTGCTGCCCTCGATCGGAATCAGCTTGCGAAAGTTCTGAATCAAGCCGTTGTGCAGCGGCATCGGGTACACGTCCGCGTTCTGCAAGTGAACCAGATTCGGCTCAAAAACCTTGAGCAGGGTGCGGTTGTAATAGGTCTGCATGCCCGGCGTCAAGCCGGTGCTGTTGGTCATGTTGGTATTGGTATTGGTATATGCCATATCGCTTACTCCTTATATTCTCACGCGCTTGCCCTCCATGGCGGCGCGTTCGACGCGCTTCTGGAATGCGTCGAACTCCGCGTCTGTCATGTTGGCAATGGCGTTATCGTCCGGCGGTGCGCCCGATCCGGCTGTCTTCGCCGTCGGCACGCCCCGCTTTTGGGGTTGCGGCGGCGTGGTCTGCTGCCGCTGCAAATACATCTTGGCTGCCTTTCGCAGGCTCACGCCCGCCGCGAACTGTCGTTTAACCTCCGCGTCAGTCGTCAGCGCCAGCAGCTCGTCCTCTGTCCAGCCGTCGGCGTAGAGGCTCTGCACCTCCGCCTCAGCTTCTCCCCTCTGCGGGTTGTCCGCTTGGGTCTGGTTGGCTCTCTCCTGCGCTTCGACGATCCTGCGTGCGGCTTTCGGGCTGATGTCGGTGTCGCTCTCGGCGATTTTCCGCGCCCGGTAGTCCCTGAGCGCGTCCGCAATCTCATCGTCCGTCATGTCGCCCGCCGCGCCATGCACCCGCGCCGAGAAGTCGATGTCCTTCTGGAATCCCCGCTTCTGGTTCACCAGTGGCGACGCGATGCGTCGTCCGAACTTGTCCTTGTCTTCTGTCTGGGGCTGCGCTTTTGTTTCCGGGTCGCCGTCACCCGTCTGTTCAGCCGTTTCGTCCGTTTCCTGCGCACCGCCCGTCAGATTGTCCATGAGGTCGTCCATGGTGACCTCCTGCCCCGCCTGCGCGTCGTCCGCAAGCCCCTGCGTCATATCGACCGTGTTTTCAAGCTCATTCATGTTTTGTTCTCCTTATCGCGCCTTTCCGCGTTGTCAGCCGTTTCCGGCGTCCTCGGTTGCTTGCAGCATCGGGTTATAGTCCGCCTCCTGCTGCTTGGCTTCAAGCTGTGCGGGCGTCGCGAGCATGTTTTTGTACTCGCCGATGACCGCCTGCATGCCTGTGTTCTGGTTGGTCAGCTGCTCAATCTGCTGCTGCATCTGAGCAATGAGCGCCTGCTGTGCGCTGTTCTCTTCGACCATGCGCAGCACGCTCGACTTTGTCCTGTATCCCTCCATCAGGCGAATGACCGATTCGGGCGGCAGCGCCTGTCCCGCCTGTCCGCAGATTTGCGCAACCTGCAAAAGGAACTCGTTGTCTGCCTGTACCTGCAAGGGGTTGTTCTTCTGCACCTGCACGCGCACCGTGTATGCGGGCTTGGGCAGTCTGCCGTTGTCTCGCATCGGCGCGATGAGCTGCACGAGCTTGTCCTTCATGTTCCCGCTCGAATCCCATCCGCCGACGATTCTGAATTTGCGCTCCGTGTCCAGATAGTCGCTCAATACCCAAAGCATCTGCTCGACCATCTCGCGGAACGCGTTCTTGAATTGTTCCGTGTGCCAGCGGGTTGTTTTGCCGCCCGCCTCCTGAAGGGCTTGAATGGCAGCCGCAGCCGTGACGCCCAGTCCGCCCTCTCCGCGGCTGAACTGGTTCTGTCCGCAGTCCTGCTTCATGCTGTCCACGAGGTAATTCATCGCCTGATAGACCTGTCCGTTCAGCGGCGCCGCCTGCACCGTCTGAATCGCCTCGCGGATGTCGTTGCCCTCCCACTCGATGATGGTGCGGCGCATGTCCGCAACGTCTTCCGGATTGACGCCGCTTCCGCGTCGGATGAAGTGCCGCTGTACGCTCGATTCGCGGGCGTTGTCGTCGATGTACTTGAGGCATCTGTCGATCATGTTCTGCGTGCCGTAGTAATCGTGTACAAGCCCCGTGCCGAACGGCTTGCGCCATACGCTCCTGTACTTGTACAAGACAAACGGATACCTGCCGTGCGCGTATACACCGTCCTTGTATTCCGTCTTTCCCGCGCCGCCGAAGCCCAGCTCCGTGCTGTACAGCAGCGCGTGACCCGCCAGCTGCGCCATATGCACCATGTACCGACGCTTGTCCGCGTCATACCGTCGATACCAGAATTCCAGCAGCATCACGCCTTCGTCGCCCTCCGCGATGTTTTGCAGGCTGTAATCGGTATCGTCACTGTTGTGATCGGCGCGGACATAGCCGCGTGCGTGCGGGTAATGTTCTTCAACCCACGCGACCGTCGTGTGCGTCACCTTGAAGCATGCGCGTCCGTCCTGAATGTTTTCCTGTGTCGGATCGGGGTAGAAGTCCTCCGGATGCCACGCCAGCACGTTGATCATGCCGTCGCCGTCCTCGAGGTCGTCGTCCCAAAACACCTGTGCGATGCCCGTTCCCGTGACCGCCGCGTCCTCCATCAGCGTCTGATACGTCCCCCTGAATCCCGCCTGATACAGGGCATAGCTAACGACGTCGCTCATCTCTTCCGCGCTCTGCGCCGTCTCCTCCCTTTCAGGCACCATGACCGCTTCCGGCATGTTGTCGATCTGGTCGGCGATGACGTTATCAATGCAGCTGTTCAGGGTGCTTGTGACCGGGGCGGTCAAGCTCCGCTCCTCCTGCTGCAATTGGCGCATCATTCGTGCCGCACGCATGTCCTCGTGTGCGCCGCGCAGCTCGTCGTTGTAGAACGTAAACAGCGCGTATGCCCTGCTTACAAGCGCTTTTTCCTCCGGAGACAGCGGCTGCTCGCCGAATTCCTCCGGCTTGCTCTGTCTGATATCCCCCGGCGGGGAATCCCTCTTTCTCATGCGTCCTCCTTAGTCCAGCGGATTCCACGCTCTCCGCTTCGGTTTGGGCGCGACGATCTTCGGCGCGAGCGGTCTTGACATTAAAAAGTATCGCGTCTCGTCGTAGATGTGGTCTTCGCCCGCCGTGTCAATGTCCTCAACCTTGTGTTCGTCGTAGCAAAGCGTCGGAATCGTGCGTATAAAGTCCGTGCAGTTGCTGAATATGTACATCATCGGTCGCCCGTCCTCGTCAAACCGCAGCCGCTCATGCACCTGCATCTTGCCCGGCATTCGCGTGTTGTCGCCCTTGCGGAACGTGACGCCGGAAAAGACCTTGCGGATCTGCTCTTCCACGCTCGTTCCCCTGCTCTCGTCCCAGATGGCAGGGTCGGCAATTCCCGTGACGTGTATGCCCTCCCTGAACTCCGGCTCGAGCCAGTCTGCCAGCTTCGCCGCGATCTCACCCGGCGTGAGCATCAAGCCGACGTTTGCCTCGCCCTTTTTGCAGCCGTACAGCTCCTTGTATCGGTAAGCCCTGCCGTCAGGGTCAACCGCCCACGCGCCAAACGAAAACGGACGCGAGAAACCGTGGTCAAAGCTGACGTACCGCGTCCAGTGCAACGGAATGTCGAACGGGTCAATGACGTGCGTATGCAGCCCGTCCTTGTAATGCTCAGGGTCGTTCGTAAATTCGGGGAACGCCTGCCCCTCGAACGCGTCCCACTTGCCCAGCAGCAGCGCGTCCCGCAGCTTGTCGGGCTTCTGCTCCAGCTCCGCGATGTACAGCTCATCAATGTGCGGGTTGTCATATACCGTCGCCGGGATGTACTCGCATACCGATTTCATCGTCTTTTTCTGCCCGTCGCGTCCGGTAATCTCCGTATCCTTGATCACCGTGTGCGTCCCGACGTCCGTTGAATCCACGAACCGTGCCTTCACCCAGCCGTGTCCGGGACCTCCCGGGTTGCTCGCACATCGCACACAGGGCTTGACGCCAAGGCGCAGCGGCGCACGCAGTCGCGTCTTGATGTAGTTGTACATGCTTTCGCTGAAGTGCGTCAGCTCGTCAAAGTACAGCCACTGTATCTCCGCGCCCTGGTACTTGATGGTGTCGCCCTCGTCGCTCAGGTGGCAGAACCTCGCAACGCTCCCGTTGACAAACTGCATCTCGTGGTTGCTCGCGTAATACTTACCAAGCGTCTCCGGCACAATCATCCGCATCGTCTTGATGAGCGTCTGTTCCAGCTCCGGGAACGTCCGTCTGAACAGGTACGCGCTTGTTCCCGGGTATTTCAGGCAGCGCATGGACGCATCCCAGCAGATGGCGTAGCTCTTTCCTCCGCCTGCTGCCCCGCCGTACAAAATCTCGTTGCTCTTGCTCGCGTGAAACAGCCGCTGCTTGTCGGTCGGGCAGTAGTCAAAGACGATGCTGCTCACGGAATAAAATCCCTCTCGTACGCCTTAACCCATTCAGGTATTTCCCCGATCGGCGCAATTCCTTTCACGGCTGGAATGTCGCTTCTTTTGTTATCGCCATGCCGCCTAATCCGCGTAATCAGATATTCAAACTCTCTCTTCTCGAAGTTTTGAAGCCCAATGAAATACATTACGCCAATGTCCGCGCCTCCGTATTTCACGACATCGTCTGCCCCGATTTTCCGAAAACATATTCTGTCCCCGCACGCATTCGGAATCTCATTCCCCTCGAGAGAGAACTTAAAATAGAATTTCAGCAGATTTGCCGCTCTACATTCCGCAATGTCCTTTTCATCCTTGTAGAATACATAGATGTCCCACTTTTGCTTCGACCGGGTTCGTCTTCTGTTGAGCATGTTGAAAATGTGTATAAAAGCCGCGTCATATCTCTGATTTTCAACGAAGCTCTTCTCATCATTGATGAATCGTTCCTCGTCTTGGTCTACATCCAAAACAACCTCAAAACCAAATGTCACGCTTACTCCTCCTCTTCCTCCGGCATGCCCAGCTCAAACCCACTCGCAAACGAAATGCTGATGTCCTGCTTCTCGTCCTTCGTCGCCTTGACGCCCGCTCTGTCCAGCGTATCCCGGATGGCGTTCTGCCACAAATACTGGAACGCAGGGTCGTAATTCGTGTTCAAAATTTCTTCGTTGCGGTCGAGCGCCTGCGGCACTTGCTCAAGAAGCCTGATCTTTGCCTGTGCCAGCCGCGCTTCCGTCAGCGCCTTAATCCTGCCCGCGTTCTCCTCTTTCGCGAGATGATGGTAAATCGTCGCCCTCGATACGCCGTATTCCTCCGACAGTTCTGTTACCGAATCCCTGTCCTCTACATACCGCCTGACGATCTCTCTGCACTGCTCGTCCGTCAGCTTTTTGTTCGGCGGCGGCGTCCGCGCCTTGTTCTTACCCAAGCCTATCCCTCCTTTTTTTGACCTGTCCCTATGGGTATAAAAAAATTCCAGAAACTCGTGTGAGTTCTGGAATAGTGCTTATGTGTTCTGCTCTCTTCGCGTTTTTGCTTCCTGCTTGACCGGCAGGGGAGACGCCCGTAGGGTGGGGAGGCATATGTCCTCCCGCCTAGGTCGCGCCTGAGGTGGTCAATTCCGCATCCCCCGCCGCCCTTCCGCGAATCTGCTTTCAAAATTCTGCCCTTCGCGCATCGCCCGCGCCTGCCTGCTCGTCTGCACGCGTGCAAGGGCTCCGCCCTGTGCGGGGTACATACCCACACGCAAGCCCCCGGAAATCCTGACAATATCTGCATTATCAACGGATCATCTCCGCGCCGCGTCATAATCTGCGGCATAATCGCCGCAAATCCTACCTATATAGGCACGCCCGCACGCCTGAGCGCGTCCGCAGGTGTGCAGCTGTGAGCCTGAGCGCGTCCGCCTGATCTGGTGCCGTCTCTACCTATATCAACAGCACCCCCCCAGCCCC
>ERZ1035032.1942-NODE-1942-length-12034-cov-3.905418_pt1 | contig 12034 bp, 19 predicted proteins | sample MGYA00520693_ERZ1035032 | MGnify/ENA primary metagenome ERZ1035032 (study PRJEB33766, sample SAMN09781740) | gut metagenome | biome: gut microbiome | host: Homo sapiens | place: Madagascar | study: EMG produced TPA metagenomics assembly of the PRJNA485056 data...
GCGGGGACTGGGGCGCACGAATACAAGCTGCGCGCGGAGACGGCAGAGAGCTTTTCCGAGAGCGCAAGCTGCTGGGCCGCGCCCGAAATTGACTGCGCGATTTTATCCGCGGCAGACACGCCCGGCGAACAGATCGAGCTGCGCATCAGCCGCGATGCGCCGCCCGAACACAGCGACAGTTTATCTCTGGAGGTGACGCAGCGGACATTTCAGGGGCGGGCTCTTCCCGTGGCAGAGTTCACGGGGCGCAGGACGCACACGCACCGGCACACGTTCAGCCTGCGGCGAGCGGAAGACCTGAAAAGGCTTTTGGAGCTGATTCTGGCAGAAAAGACGCTTTTATACCGCGATCTGTTCGGCAGGCGGTATTTCTGCATCGCGGCGTCGCTGCCGGTGAGCTACGATAAGTATTCCAGCGATCTGACATTGGAGCTGGAAGAGGTCGACTACAAGGAGGGCGCGGTATGATTTCGCTGGCGACAAACGGATATACCGCCGCGCAGGTGAAAAGGGCGCTTCACGCCGAGCGCGGGGCGCGGGAGGTCTTTTATAAGTTCGAACGGCTGAACGCCGACAAAGTGCCGCTGGGGTTTCTGGACGCGGTGGACGGCTCGATCAGTCTGGACTACAACGCGGACATCATGCGCACGGGACGCTTCACAATCCGCGACGATCCGCGCGTCGACTGGCAGGCAGAGCTGCTGCGGGTGTGGTTTTCGTGCATCATGCCGGACGGCGGAGAAGCGACCTGGCCGCTGGGGCTTTTCTATATGCCGACGGCACCAAAGCGCGGGAGCATCCACGTTTACAGAGAGGTCGAGGCATACGACACGACGACGATCCTCTGGGACGATCAGGTGAGAACGAGATACCGCATCGCGCGGGGGACAAAGTACACGCAGGCGCTGAGCGGGCTGTTTTCAAGCGTGGGTGTGCATGACGCCATTATCGAGCCGTCGGAGTCGGTGACGCAGACGGCGCTGGAATGGGACGCGGGAACGCCGAAGGGCGAAATTGTGCAGCAGCTTTTGACCGCCGACAACTATGAGCCGCTGATGGCAGACGCATGGGGCAGGTGGGTGTGCCGCAAGTACAAAGATCCGCGGGCAAGAAGCGCGGAATACAGCTACGAAGCGGACGAGCTGAGCGTGCTGCTGCCCGATCAGACAGTGGAAGAGGACATTTTCCGGATTCCGAATGTGTTTGTCGGCGTGGTATCGCGCCCGGACAGACCCGCGATGAGCTTTTCATACGAGATCACAGACCCGAAAAGCCCGCTGGCGGCGGTGAACCGCGGCGGGCGTCACGTGACCGAGACGAAGATCTACGAGGATGCGGCTTCGGCTATCGCGCTGGAGGCAGAGGTACGCAGGCGGGCAGGACGGGCGACGAGCTTTGTATCGAGCCTGAAATTTCAGACAGCGCCCATGCCGCACCACGCGGCGGGGGATATTTTATGGCTGGATGCGGGAGATGTGCGCGGGAAGTATCAGGAAACGAAATGGACGCTCGACCTTCGCGCGGGCGGGCAGATGACGCATGAGGCGCAGAAGGAGGGCATTTTATGATTCCGCAGGATCTGTTTCAGAAGGAAAAGCAGGAGCCGGTGAGGGCGCAGCTGGCGACCGTGACGCAGGTCACGGAGGACGGCGTGATGCTGCTGATTGACGGGGAGAACGACGCGGGGCAGACCGCGTGCCGGTATCTTTCGAGCTACAGCCCGAAGCCGGGCGATAGGGTCTATTTTCAGCGCGTCGGCGGGGCGATGCTGGTGATGGGGAGCGTGATTTGAGATGGTGACGCATGAATTGACGGTTTTTCCGGATGGGCGCGTGGACGGGAGCGTTTCGGCGCGGAACGGCGACTACAAGAGCCACACGCTCCACTTTGTTCTCGCCGAAGGGCTGACGGGCGCAAGCGCGAAGCTGATGGTCTGGGAGCCGGGCGCAGAAAAGGCGACCGTCTACGACACGGCGAAGGGGAACGGCAGCTGCACGGGGCAGGATGTGACGGTCACGCCGGTTTTGTGGTCGGGTCCGGGCAGGACGCGGCTGCAATTAGAGCTTCTGAACAGCGCGGGAGACGTCGTGTGGCAGAGCAGGCGGTTCGTCGCGGTGGTGGAGGATGGGATTCCGGATGATGCGGTAGACCCGGTAGACCCGGTAGACCCCGGAGGCGGGGGAACGGATACGAGTGATGCGACCGTCGCAGCGTCGGACGTCAACTATGGAAAGATCTTCTACGGCGCGAATGGGCGGGGCGTAGGCACGGATCTTTTGACGCTCGGGCTCAGCGTGGCAGATAAAACAGAGACGCTGAAAAATACGCTCCAGTTTCCAAACTGGGGGAGCGTACCTTGCCGAGAGGTCAAAGACGCGGCGGTGAGCGCCACATTGTATTTTCTGTACTTTGGCTATAAGCCGGGCGTGGATTCCAGCACGAGCATGATTATGGACGGCAAAACGTGTCTGCTGCTGCAAATGATGTGGCGGCGCGGGCTTACGATGTACCTGGATGACGAAGAGCTGGGCTGCGTCACAGAAAATAACTGGTGTACGATTGACGCAGCCAGAATCGTCTATGCGGACGAGAACCATGTCCTCAAGTGCGTTTTGCCGGGGAACGGCGGCACGCGAATCTACAATATCATCCCATACGACGTGACGCTGGCGAATGGATAACAACCGCCGGGCGGCGGGAGACATACGAAAGGAAGAAAAGCGATGGAAAACAATATTCTGGTAAACATCAAGGCGTGGATCACGGCGGCGCTGGCGGTGCTGACGGCGTTCTGGGGCTGGTTCGGCTGGCTGGTCGTGGCGTGGGTGTTTCTCATGCTGGCAGACTGGCTGGTCGGCTCTGCGGCGGCCGCGAAGCGCGGAGAGTGGTCGAGCGCGAAGCTGCGGGAAGGCGCGTGGCACAAGGGCGGGATGATCGTGATTGTCATTGTGGCGGTCATGGCGGACTGGGTGATCGGCATGATTTTGAGCAATGTGCCGGGCATTGTGCTGCCGTTTGAGTACACGACGCTCATCGGACCGTTGGTGGTTATCTGGTACATCATCGGGGAGCTGGGCAGTCTTGCCGAGCATGGCGTGAGCCTCGGAGCAAAAGTTCCCGCGTGGCTGGTGAAGCTGCTGGCGGCCGGCAAGAAGGCAGTCGATGACGCGGGCGGCAAGATGGCAGGCGATGCGCAGGAGACGGAGGACGACGTGCAGGAGGTCGAGGACGTATGAGCATCAGGATCGGCCAGGCAAGCCTCGGAGAGACGGGCGGACGCGGGCAGCAGCCGGGCAACCAGAACGGACGGGAGCTGAACTTCTCCAACTGGTATAACGGGCACTGGCTGGGTATCCTGCGCTTCAAGAATGCGCAGGAGGCCGAGAAAGCCGCGCAGGCGTGCGAAGACGGCGTAAGAAACAAGAACATCGGCTATGACATGGACGGGCGGAACACGGCGTACAAAGCCGCTGAGACGGTCGACTTCGACCTCGGCAGGATCGATACGCCGGTGGAGACGGATTGCAGCGCGTTCATGATGCTCTGCGCCGTCTCTGGCGGCGTCGAGGAGCTGAAGGATCTTTTCAGGAAGTTCGGCAACAGCTGCACGACGTACTGCATGATGCACGACTGGCCGAAGACCGGTCACTTTGAGCTTCTGACGGGCGGGAAGTATCTCTGCTCCGACGAGTATCTGCGCCGGGGTGATATTCTGGTATCGTCCGGGCATACGGTCATGGCGCTTGCAAACGGCGCGAAGGCGCATCAGGATGAGACGCGGCAGATTATTGTGGACGGCACGATGAAGACCGTGCGCGGGCAGCTGGTGGGCGGGCAGAACCGCATCATGCTCGCGGATCTTCTTGCCGCCTGCGGCATCTCGACGGGAGAGCTTGTCGGGCTGCGGCAGTTCTGCGAGGCGTTTGGCTTCGAGGTCGGGAACAACGGAGCGACGGCGATCATCCGCACGAAATAAGAAAAGCCCTCCTGCGCGTGATGCGTGGGAGGGCGTTTTTCGTGACAAATTTCATGACAAAAATCGCTTTTACGGGGCTAAAAAAGCGCGCCAGAAGGTAAAAACTGTTTTCCGTTTTGGCAACCGGAAAAGGGCGAAATGGCGTTGACATATAAGGAAAAACCCGCAATCTCAACGATTGCGGGCTTCTGCTTTGATGGTCGGAGTGTCGGGATTCGAACCATAAGACGAAAACGCACGGGCATTGAAAATACAGGGCGATTTTGAGGCGTGACAAATTTCATGACAAAAGTGATGCGCGGAGCGCGGCGACGGTATCGGCGTAGTCGGATTTCGCAATATGCGTATAAATCCGCTTCATAGTCTTTGGATCAGACCAGCCGCCGATGGACATGATGATCTTTTCAGGGATACGCTTATGGACGCAGAGCGAACAGAAGGAATGACGCAGCCCGTGCGTTCCGACTTCGGGAAGACCGGCGGCTGCACAGATCCGGTTGATATGATGGCAGAGCGTGTTTTCTCCGCCCGTGTAGACGAACTCCGCAGAAGTGTCGGCGGCTTTGACAAGCTCGCAGAGCCGGTCAATGAAGATCGGCACGTCGCGCCGGGAGGATGTGTTTTTGTTGGTGCTTTTATTCTCCAGACCGTTTTTCCCGCGGACAGTCGCGCCGCGGACGTGGATGACCTTCTTCTTCGTGTCGATGCTGCTCCAGCGCATTCCTAAGACCTCGGAACGGCGCAGGGAATGGAGCGCAAGCAGAATCGGGATCTCCAGCTTGTCACCCTCGGCGGCTTTGAGAAAGACGGGGATCTCTTCGGGCTGGAGGAAGGGCTTTTCGTCCTGCACAAGCTGGGGAAGACGCACCTTCGGGATGCGCAGCTCTTTGTAGTTCAGCGCGGCGGTAATGAGCGCCCAGCAGTTCAAGACGGTCTTCGGGGCAAACTTCTTTGCCTCAGCGTTGATCGCCTTCTGGCAGACGGTATCGGAGAGATCTGCAAGGCCGAGGACGGTCAAGGGCTGGAAGTGGTTCTTCCGGTAGGACTGATAATTCAGGATCGTCGTGGGGGATGTGGTCGGACCCTGGATGAAGTCGATATACTCATCGAGCAGAGCGCCGAGGGTTTGCCCGCGGGCTTTTGCCGCCTGCGACTCTTTCAGCACGCCGAGCTTGAATTTCAGCGCCAGATCTTCAATGACGTCCGGATTGTCGCCGGTGAACGTCTTACTGATACCGCAGACCATGACACGGCAGCGGTACGCGCCCGAGGGCAGAAGCTCTGCTTCGGGTACTTTGATCTTTTTCATAAAAGTCCTCCTTGCACAAGGCCCTGCGCCTATGATACAATAGAGGCGCAGTTAGGCCGTATTTCTGATTCGGCATAGTGGTTGAACCTGCCTTTATAATCGATATGTCCGACTGCATCGCTCCGGAGTGCTGGAACACTCTGGAGCTGAGCCGTCTCCGATGCTGGAACATCGGGGGCGGCTTTTTTTTGCATTCGAATAAAAATAAGGCTCAGGGATTCAGCTTACCCCATATCGGCGGGGCGCTTACTACCAAGAGCCTGTTCAGCATATTTGTGTATGGCTCTAGTCTATGTGATTTTCGTGAAGATGTCAAGTGCAATTAGATACCGAGCAGCTTTGATTTCAGGGCTGCGTATTCTGCTTCTGTGATAGCGCCAGCGTCAAGCAGCTGCTTGTATTTCAGCAGTTCATCGGTAAGGGACGGCGCGACGGACTGCGGCGCAGGCTGCGGAGCATCAGCGGCTTTTGCATCCTTACGGGCTTGATCGACAGCGTAGTGAACAAGCGGGATGATCCGGTCGGCAATGTGCTTTGCAACGCATACGCTAATTAGTTCTTTCGTCGTATCGATTTCAATAAAGCTGCGGCTGAAAGATACCTTCTTCATGATATCGTTGATATTTTGCAAAGAAACGGTCTTTACTTCGTCCATGCCGAAGCGCTGCTGCTGCGCCATAATGATACGCTGGGATGTAATAGCGAAAACAAATGCGCCATCGTGTTCGGTGCTGGAGTGATAATTGCGGAGCCCTTCGAAAACGGTATAGACTTTTTCATCAGGGCGCAGCATATCTGCAATCAAAGAGAAGAAACGAAGCCCCCACTTCTGATTCAGACCTTGCCCCATTTTGAAATCGCGATAATAGTTATACATCTGCTCTGCTGTCCGCAGATCATCAGGGCTTACAGCTTGCGGGCCAGCTGCGATTCTGCGTTCACGCACGGAAATCATCTCGCGGAGCTGGGAAGAACTGTAGTCGCCTGCGGGATTGCTGAACGCCGCTTTTTGAAGACCTGCCTTTTCAAGACAAGCAGGGCAGATGAATCCATCTTTGATAGCATAGCCGAACAGCCCGGAGCTGCCGCCGCAGATGGCGCATGGTTCGCTTCTTGCCATAGTGATTCCTCCTGTTTGTTTGTAGCGTTTTATCTGTTTTGCAACATTGGGAAAAATTAGAAAGTGCAACATATCAACATCTTTGCGGGAGAATGTTGCAGTAAATGTTGCACCGATTCAGCCAGTGATATCAATGGTTTTTGGCTTTTGCAACATTAGCAACATTTTTTCTCTATAGAGAAGAAAATAAAAGAGGTAAAGGCTAAAAAAATCTATACGTCTTAATTTTGCGGATGTTACGTGCGTGCGCCCGCGCGCATACGCGCACGCGCGAGGGAAGTTATCGGACAGTGCTGGTGAACGCGACGGCTTTACCGAGAATCCGGACGTCGTTCATCTCATCGCCCCAGTAGGACAGCGGACGGTACTGCGGATTCTCTGCTTCGAGGGTGATGTGGTCATCGAACAGGAAGACGCGCTTCAGTGTCGCTTCGGTTCCGATCAGGACAGCGGCGATCTCGCCGTGTTCCACGGTATCCTGCTGGCGGATGTAGACAATATCGCCGTCATAGATGCGGGCGTTTATCATGCTGTCGCCCTTGCAGCGAAGCGCAAAGTCGGCGTGAATGTGTTCCGGAAGATCGACATCGCCCTCGCGGTTTTCTTCGGCCAGGATCGGCGTGCCGCAGGCAATATCGCCGACAAGCGGGATGGAAGACTTGCTGGGCATCGGGATGATGTTGTCTGGGGCACTCGCGGAGGCATTGATAGCTTTCAGCCATTCATTCCGGTTCGGAATATCAGACTTGCCATGTAAGTAGTCCAAATCAACGTTGAAATAGTCGGCAATTTCCTCAAGAACCTCATACGATGGTTCTCTTTCGCCCCGTTCATACATGTTGACACGGCTTTTTGTGTAGCCAAGCTGGTTTGCTAAATCCTGCTGCGATAGATTACGCTGTTTTCTGAGCTGTTTGAACCGGTCAGAAAATTTAGACATGAGGGTAGCCTCCTTTGTGTGCTCATTGATTATAATTATACACGAAACGTGCACAAAGTCAACGCGGCAAAGTGCACAAGTCATGAATTGTAAATTTGTGCACATTTCGTGCTTCTTTGCTGTTGACATCGAGCACAAACCGTGTATAATGAAAATCAGTCGAGCACGAAACGTGCACGACAGAAAACAGAAGAAAGGACGTGAACATATGAGCGTAGGCAAAAAGCTGCGAGAGCTGCGCGGCGAAAGAACTCAGGATGACATCTCTAAGAAGCTCGGAATCACGAAGTCCGCTTATGCCATGTATGAGCAGGATAAACGTATCCCCCGTGATGAGATCAAGATCCGGATCTCGAATTTGTTCGGTGTATCCGTGCAGGATCTTTTTTATGCCTAAATCGAGCACGAAACGTGCTCAAATGCGAGAAAGGAGGAAAGCGCGAATGGATTTGAAGACCTATCTTACAAACCTACTCGGCGAACAGAAAGCGAAACGGCTTCTCCAGGCAGTATCCGGCAGGCAGCCGATCATCATTACCGGTCCGCAAATCGCGACAGGCAAGACAACGCTCTGCGAGGTGTTGAGGAAAGCAGGAGCGTCGGCATTCGAGCGGTGGGAGGTGTGCGAAGTCAACCTGTCCAAGCCGCTGGAAGCACCGACGCCCCGCATGGCAGATCTCATTTCCGAATGAGCGCCGCGGATTTTTCGCTGATGTTGAATACCCAGTTCAGAGCAGCACGGTTCTGAACATCGAATCCAGCTTTCAGCATTGCGCCTTTGAACTCGCCGTTTGTGAAGTATTCGTCTTCGCCGTTTTCGAAATGGACGAGATGCTTCAGCCCGTAGGACGTATGCCGGTCATTGAAGGTTTTAATGGGCGCGAGGTTGTTGTAAATCCAGTCAAGCAGCAGATCCTGCCGTTCCCGCGGCAAAGCGTCAAATGCTTCTGGAAAGTCCTGTTTTGTCCAGTTATCCACAAAAAATCACATCCTTCCGGTTTTCAGTATAGCACGGGGAGAACAGGGAGGGCAAGCACGAAAAAGGAGGACATCCCAAAAATGAATAAAGTTCATCACAAACTAAAAATGGACCGCTGGAAGTTTGATGTCGCGTGTGCCCGTGCCTGCATGAGCATCAGCGACGTCGCGAATGAAACCGGCATACGACGCCAGACCGTCGCGAATGCTGCTTTGGAACGCGGTACAAGCCCACTAACACTGGGGAAGATTGCCCGCGCTTTAGGCGTAGACCCTGCGGACCTCCTCAAAAAAGAGGACGATGCATCATGAGTACCGTCGGGCAGAACATCCGCGCCGCCCGTGTCCATGCTGGCCTGCGCCGGGAGACGCTGGCTGAGCGTATCGGCTATTCGGCAAATACGCTGGCCCAGTGGGAGCAGGGGAAGATCGCTCCGAAGGTCGATGCGGTCGAGGCCATTGCCGCCGCGCTGAACGTTCCGCCGTGGGAGCTTTGCGGCTGGGACGCGCCGAAGCCGAAACCGGAGCCGAAGCCCGGATATGTCGCGCTGCGCGAACAGCTTTCAAAGCTCACGTACAAGGCGAATGCCGAGCAGCTGGATCTTACCGTGCGATTTTTGCGGGCGATGATCGAGCCGCCGCGCTGATAGGAGGCGAAACCATGCCGAAGGAAAAAGTGAACCGGACGCCCGACTACAAGCTGCGGGTGCGTATCCGGGGCGAGATCGACGCGCAGGGCGTTCCGATCTCGAAGGCGTGCGAGTATGCCGGGGTCAGCGTGAGAACCTTCTACCGGCTCTTGAAGGAGCCGATGCGATATTTCCCGGAGACGCTGGAGCTGATGCGGAATCTGTCCATCCCCATTGAGGACGTCCGCGGCATGATCCAGTATCCGTGGTAGAGAGAAAGGAGAACGAAAAAATGTCTGATGTTGAAAGAATCACAGCCCGGAATCACGACCGGGCGCGGATGGAAGAAGCGTTCCGCCGTATGCAGCAGCGTCCGCCGAGAAGACCGCACCGCCGGTCCGGTATCTCGCTGGTTCTGTACGTTATCACGGGCGGTTTGCTGGCAATCGGTTTCGCCGGTCTGGTCCTGCCCGGCACAAACCCCGATTTCATCGCCGCGTATCTCGGTTTTGCGGCGGTCAGCTTCGGCGGCGCGTGGTTGATGGAGGAAGGATGATGGCATACGCCCGGTGCTGCCCGTTCTGCGGCGCGTATCTCGACCCGTGCGAGATTTGCGACTGCCAGACGGAAGAAAAAGAGACAGCCGCCCCCGGAATCGCTACTTCCGAGGACGGCAATGAAAAAAGTTATCTCCACCACTAATTTACACCACAAGGAGGAAAAAGTCAATGTTTGAAATCAAAGTTACCATCAGCTGCCCCGATCTCGTTGCAGCGGCTGAAATGCTCGTCAAGGCGCTCCGCCCCGCAGCGGCAGAAAGCGAAGCCCCGGCAGAGCCGAAGAAGACCTCGAAGCGCGGCGGCAAGGCAAAGCAGGAGCAGGAGCTTGTACCGAATGCGGCGGAAGAACCTGCGCCCCAGCAGCCGGTCGTTCTGCCCGTCCAGCAGCCGGTCGTTCAGCCGCAGGCGATGGCGCAGCCGCAGGTCATGCCGCAGCAGCCCGTCGTGCGGCCCCAGCCGCCCGTTCAGCCGCAGCCCATGATGCAGCCACCCCAGACCATGCCGACGCAGCAGCCGGTCATGCAGCCGCCTGTGACAGGAGCGCCCGGTTACACGGCAGAGCAGATCAGCAGAGCGGGCGCGGAGCTGGTGCAGACGGACCCGACGAAGATGCAGGCGCTTCTGGCGATGCTCCAGCAGTTCGGCGTGGCGACGATCCAGATGCTGAAGCCTGAACAGTTCGGCGCGTTCGCAAACGGTCTGCGGAGCCTCGGCGCACGGTTGTAAGGGAGGCAGAACCATGCCAACACCTGAACAGCACGCGGTGCTGTCTGCCAGCAGCTCGGCGCGATGGCTGAACTGTACGGCGTCGGCGCGGCTTGCGGAGAAATGCCAGCGGCAGGATACCGCGTACACGACGGCGGGAACACTGGCGCACAAGCTGGCAGAGCTGAAGGCGCGGAAGTATTTCTGTGGCCCGATGAGCCAGAAGGACTACCGCGCGGAGCTTGCCATCATCCAGAAAGACCCCGCCTACGACAAGGGCATGGACAGCGCAACGGATCTCTACTTAGACCATTTGAAGGAGCTTACGATGGCATACGACGGTCGGCCGTTCGTTGCGCTGGAATCGCGTGTGGACTACAGCGACTGGGCTCCGGAGGGCTTCGGCACGGCGGACTGCCTGATTATCAGCGCGGACAAGCTCTGCGTCGTGGACTACAAAAACGGCGCGGGGGTGGATGTGTCAGCCGAGGACAATTCCCAGATGAAGCTCTATGCGCTGGGCGCTCTGAAGCTCTACGCGCCGATCTACGGCGATTCTATTCAGACCATCAGTTTATCCATCGTGCAGCCGCACGCAGGCGGTGTGAAGCGCTGGGAGACGACGCGCGAAGATCTGATGTTCTGGGGCAAGCATACCGTCTGGCCGCGTGCGCAGCTGGCGTTTCACGGCGAGGGTACGCCGAAGCCGGGCGAATGGTGCGAGAAGACCTTCTGCCCGATGCGGCATCAATGCCGTGCCTATGGAGACTGGGCGGCGAAGCTGGCATTTCTGCCGCAGACTCCGCCCGAACAGCTCAGCCCCGAAGATCTCGGAGAGCGCTTTGCGCTGGTCAAGCGCATCGAGGCATACGCAAAATCACTCAAGGATTATGTGGAAAAGCAGCTTCTCGCGGGGGCAAGCATCCCCGGCTGCAAGCTGGTTGCGGGGCGTTCCTCGCGGGCATGGCTGAACGGCACGGATGCGGCGTTCGATCAGCTGCGAGCCCGCGGCATCTCGGACGCGATGCTCTACACGAAAGAGCCGGTCACGGTTGCGGGGCTGGAAAAGCTGCTCGGCGCGAAGCTCTTCAAGGAGCAAGCCGAGGATCTTGTAATGAAGCTGCCGGGCAAACCGGCGGCAGTTTTGGAAAGCGACAAGCGCCCGGCGTACACAGCCGCCGCTGCCGCATTTGCTGAAAGCTGAAAGGAGTTTTTACGATGGCTATTACGATCAACAATGTCCGTTTTTCCTATTGCAATCTGCTTCAGGCAGTGACGAAGCCCGGCCAGACGGAGGCAAAGTTCTCTGTTACGGTCCTGGTTCCGAAGACCAACACGGCGGCGAAGGCTGCCATTGATGCGGCGGTTCAGCAGGCAATCGAGCAGGGCGTTTCGAAGTGCTGGAACGGTGTGCGCCCGCCGCTGATTGCGATCTGCGTCTACGATGGCGACGGTCAGCGCCCGTCCGACGGTATGCCCTTCGGTGAAGAGTGCAGGGGTATGTGGGTTTTCACGGCGTCGAGCAAGGCGGCGAACCCGCCCGAGGTCGTGGATGCAAACGTGCAGCGCATCATCAACCCCGCAGAGGTCTATTCCGGTATGTGGGGCAATATCAACGTCAATTTCTTCCCGTATGCCAACGGCGGCAAGAAGGGCATCGGCTGCGGTCTGAACTGCGTACAGAAGACCCGCGATGACGAGCCGCTGGCAGGTCATGTGTCCGCGCAGGAGGCGTTCAGCGCCGTCCAGCCGCAGCAGACCTATGCAGCACCTGCCGCGCCGCAGCAGCCGTACACAGCGCCGACTGCGCCCGCGTA
>ERZ1035032.1943-NODE-1943-length-12032-cov-7.664941_pt1 | contig 12032 bp, 5 predicted proteins | sample MGYA00520693_ERZ1035032 | MGnify/ENA primary metagenome ERZ1035032 (study PRJEB33766, sample SAMN09781740) | gut metagenome | biome: gut microbiome | host: Homo sapiens | place: Madagascar | study: EMG produced TPA metagenomics assembly of the PRJNA485056 data...
ACTTTTAAAGTATGATGATGGACGCCCCGCCCTTTCTTGCGAGGCGCTTTTTCTTGTTCGTAGCGTTGTTTTCTTTGTAGTTTTAATTTGTTGTTGTCTTATTTGTTGTTACTTATTAAAATCTTTTGGCAGTAGGCCAAACTGCTGGTAGAAGCACTTGGTGAAGTAGCTGGGGCTGGTGAAGCCCACCATGTAGCATACCTCGTTCACCTTCGATCGGCCTTCTTTCAGCAGCGTGGCCGCCATCTTCAAGCGCTCAATGCGTATATAGTTGTTGGGCGAGATGTCGAGGGTGCCACGTATCTTGCGGTTTAGGCTGGTGCGGCTCATGTTCACTTCTGAGGCCAACATATCAACATTGAAGGAGCTGTTGTCGATATTTTTACGCACAGCCTCTTTCAGCTTTGCCAAGAAGTCGGTATCGGCGGTACTGATCGACACCGTTTCTGACCCAACAAAGGGCGACTGTGCAAAGGCTTTCTTCACATCTTCGCGCTGGCGCAACAGGGTGGCTATGGTCTCTGCCAGATAGTTGATAGAGAAGGGCTTGACGATGTAGGCATCGGCACCATTCTCCATACCTTCCAGCTTGGCACTGTCTGACGTTACGGCGGTGAGCAACACTACGGGTATGTGCGAGAAGGCAGCGCTCTGCTTGATGTTCTTCAGCAGCGTCATGCCATCCATAGGCTCCATCATGATGTCTGACACTACCAGGTTTATGGTATGGTCAGCCAGCACCTGTAGTGCCTCTTCGCCATCGCCAGCAGTCAGTATGTTATAGTCTTTCAACAGTTGTTTGCGCTCATAGTCGCGCATCTCAATATTATCTTCTACTAACAATAAGGTATATTTCTTATCGCCACACTGGTCGGCACTATCAGCTGCATCGGTAGCATCGGCGGTGGGTAGCACCACAGGGGCTTGCTGCTTCATGGGCAATGATAGGCGGAACACGTTCATGGTGTCGTCGTCGTCCATGGTTAAGGTACCACCATGCAGCTCGGCCAACGACTTTGCCATGGCCAGACCGATACCTGTACCTGTGGTCGTAGCCTCGGAGGTGGTGTTGAGGCGGAAGAAGGGCTGGAATATCTTCTCGCGCATATCGTGCGGGATAATGTTTCCATCGTTCTTCACCACCAGCGTAAACTGCTGGTCGTCGGCGCTGAGCAGCACCATGATGTGCGAGGCGCAATATTTTACAGCGTTGTTCACCAGGTTGCTCACAATCTTGGTGAAGGCCTCATGATCGACGTAGGCGTGCAGGTTGCTATTCTGTATAGATATTGAGGCGTTGATGCTTCGTTCGCGCATGACCGAGCGGAAGCGGTCATAGACAGCCGTTACGAGGCGCTCGATGTTGCACAACTCGTAGTTGAGGCGCAGGCCATCGCGCTCGGTCTTGCGGAAGTCGAGCAGCTGGTTGATGAGGTCGCTCAAGCGGTTGGCGTTCTTGGCCATGATGTTGAGGTCATCTTTCACCTCGGCATTGGTAATGCAGTTGCTGCTGATAATGTTTTCAAGGGGCGCCTTGATAAGGGTGAGGGGTGTGCGTATCTCGTGTGCCACATTGGTAAAGAAGTGTATCTTGCTTTGATACAGCTCTTGCTCTTTCTCGTGTTCAAACTTCTCGATAGCTTTTTGGCGTTTGTGCATTGAGCGTGCATTGGCAAAGCGCACCAGGCGCCATACCACAAAGCCTAACAACAACAGATATAGCAGCTTGGCCCATATCGACAACAAGATGTGGGGGCGCACCTCGATCTTCATCTCAAGCTCGTCTTTGCTCCACTGGTTGTTGTAGTCTTTTATACGAACGCGCAGTTTATAGCTGCCCGCAGGCAGGTTGCTGTAAGCAATGATGTGGTCAGAGCGCATGGGCTGCCAGTCGCTATCAAAGCCCTCAAGCTTATACTCTATCTCCAGACCCAAGGCATTGGTATAGTCGAGGGGCACCACGTGCAGCGAGAACGAGTTTTGTGAGTGCGACAACGACAGCTCGTGTGTGAACACGATGTTCTTTTCAAGGGGCGAGTCGGGGCTAAAGTTGTTCACAGCCTCGTTGCCAATGCTGAGCTGTGTGGCCACGAGGGGCGGCAGCTTGACGTTCTTGTTCAGCTTTTCAGGTGCGAAGCGTATCATGCCGCTCAGGCTACCCAAATATATTTTGCCATCATTGGCTACCAGCGACGAGTTGTAGTTGAAGTGGTTGTCGAGCAACAAGCGGTTATTGCTGTAGTTGCGCAGCTGCTTGGTGGTGGGGTTGTAGTTGACCAGGCCTTTATAAGTGGTAAACCAAAGGCCACCTTGATGGTCTTCGGCTATACGGAAGATCGTAGAGCCAATGTCGTTGCGACCCACCATAAAGCGTTTCATCTTGTTATCGGCACGGTCGTAACGATAGGCGCCACCACCCTGCGTAGTGACCCAGATGGTGCCTTCGCTGTCTTCAAACACCGAGAGAGCTATATTTGAGGTCATACCGCAGCGGGTAGAGGGGGCAAAGCGTTGCCATTTGCTACCACCACGCGGCAGCATATACACGCCATTAGTTTGCGTGGCCACCCACAGGTTTCCTTTCGAGTCGAAGGTGATGTAATTGATAAGGATGGGCGGAATGCTGGCAATGTAGTCGAACCTATCGGTAGCAGCATTGTATCGGCACAGGCCACGTATGGTGCCGAGGTAGATAGACCCATCAGGAGCGCGAGTGATACTGAGAATGGTGTTGTCGCGCAAAGCACCAGGGGCGTTGCTGGCCATAAAGGTGCGCACCACGCGCTGGGTGCGGGTGTCGATCACGCGCAAGCCGTATGAAAAGGTGCCCACCCACAGGCGGTCGCCATCAACGCACAGACCGTGAATGTTAGGAAATTTCTCGCTCTCAGCTACATACTTTATCTCGCCTGTCAGTGGATTCATATAGTTTAGGCCCTCGTCTTCGGTACCTATCCATATACGTCCATCGCGGTCTTGCACAATCTCGCGCACACGGCGGCCGTGCATATTGCCCTGTGGCACAAAGCGTTCAAACTGCGGGTAGGTGTTGGGCAGATAATTTACACCACCAAAGTAAGAACCTGCCCACATACCACCATCGCGGTCTTGATACAGGCAGTAAAGGGGGTTGTCGGATAACGAGAAGGGATCGGTAGGATTATACATGAGGTGCTTGATATTACGGGTAGCAACATTGTAGATGAAGAGTCCCATCTCGGATGCTGCCCACACCTCGTTCTGCTTCTGTGCCACCATGCGCACAAAAATGCTCTTACCGTCGTAACTATCCACAATAGTGTTACATTGGCGCGTAGCCATATTTATCTCGCACAGACCGCAACGGTCTGCACCAATATAAAGGCAGTCGGGCGAGAAGCTGAGTATCGACGACACAATATCGTTGGCAAAGGGCTGAGTGCCATCAGCGGCCACAAAGGGCTGTGGGTGACGCAGCGACAGGTCGGTGCTGTACAGTCCGCCACTAAACAGTCCTAACCATATACGGTTATCTTTGCCCAAGGTCATGCCCACAACGTTGCTATGGCCCGTAAGCGGATTATTGGTCAGGGTACCATCTTTCAGGTTATAACGGAACACGCCCTGTTCGTTGGCAGCAATGTATATATACTGGTTATTACCTGTAATGCATCTAACCGAATTGGACACACGCGTGCCACCTGCTGTCTTAGCATTGAAATGGCGAAACGCATCAGTCATCGGATTATAGATCCACACACCAATATCAGTGCCCACCCAAATGTTGCCACTACCGTCTTCAAAGAGCGATGTCACAACATTACTCTGCAAACTGTGTTCGTCGTCATGGGCACTATATATTTTGAAAGAGGTACCATCAAAACGGTTTAATCCTTCTTTCGTGCCCATCCATATAAAGCCTGTGCGATCTTGTATAACGGTGAAAACGGTGCTCTGCGAGAGACCTGTCTCTACGCCATAATGCTTAAACATATAGTTGGCCTGGCTGGGCTCGGGAAGGAGCCAAGCAAACAATGTTAGCAGACAAATGATGATATGATTCTTACTCATAATAGTTTTAGTATAGGTAATTCGTTGTTCAAAATTACGAATAAATCACAACATCTGGAATATTATTCACCGTTTATTAGTTTTGGCATGTTGCCAATGCAACGTTTATGTTACACCAGCAATCATGCAAAACATTTGTATCTATCTCTGTTTCAGTGTTTACTTATTTAAGGAAATTGACAGTGCGCTCAGGCGAGTAGAGTTCCCACAGCGAGGCAACAGTCCAGCCTGGTGCAAAGAGATGGTTATAAAAACCTTTTCCATTGCGACCATAATCCCATGTGGTGTGCTGCACCACCTCAGGATAGAAACCAGGCTTAGCAATATCAAAGTGGTGCTCGTCGGTAGGCATCAGCTGGCAGAGCGACGAGTAGATAACGTCGTACATCTTTGCAAAACGCTCTTCGCCCGTAACGCCAGCCAGCCACTTCACAATATGGGGCAGCTCGAACACGAACACGTCGATATGGTTGTTTTCAACCGATACGTTGCTCCAGCCACGCGACTTGAAGTTGACATCGCCCAGCATCTGGCCCTGTGCGAAAGGCACGTCCCAGGTGTAGTACCACGACATGGCAAAATAGGCAGCCTGCTTGCACAGGTCGATATAGTGGGCACGCTCTTTGCCTTTGGTAACCATAGCCAGATAATAGGTAGAGGTAACAGCGGCAATGGCAGCCTCTTTGTCTTCACAGTTGGCGTCGAGGGTTGACGAGAAGTAGTCGCTCTTCGAGATGATGTTGCGCTCAACATATTCAACGGTGCGCTTGGCAGCTGCCAGGTAGCGCTTGTCGCCAAAGTATTTCCAGCCCATCACCAAGGTAGAGGTGGCCGAAGGCGTGCTACCACCCGAGGCATCGATGTCGGCTCCCGCATCATTATATTTACGTGCAAAGCTGCCGTCGGGCTTCTGGAGGGCAAGGAGGTTGTTGAGCAAGGTGCGCATCTTCTGTTCCCACTCTTTATGCTGACGTCCGTGCTGACGCTCATATTTCAGATAATGAAGCATGGCATATACGGCCTCGCTCTGCTGGCGGATAGAGTGTTTCACATCCTTGCTCTGCGGCATGCCGTGGTTGAAGTTGACAAAGTCGAAGAAGTAGCCTGCATCGGTAAAGCCATTTTGCATAAAACTCTTGATAATGCTATGCCCCATGTCTACCAACTGCTTATCGCCATGTGCCTCACCCCACTCTACCTCGTTGAAGGCGTTGAGCAACACGCGGCCGCAGAAGCCTATCTGCACCTCGCGCGAGGGTTTGCAATCGTCGGTAAAGATGGTATGACCTGAGTTATACTTCAGCGGAAACTCTGAAACATACGACTCGCGGAAGTAATTGCACAACTGGCTCTTTACCTCGTCGGCACTGAGCGATTGCTTCAGTGGTTGGGGCTGCATTTGGTCGAAGCAATACTGCCAAGTGTGGGCTACGAAGGCACCGTATGAGGCGGCCTTGGTTTCATGTATGCGCCAAGTAAGGGTCTTGCTCTCGCCTGCCTGCATCTTCACAAACGATGTTACCGAAGGGGCCAAGGTGAGCTTACGAATGTAGCGGCGAGGGCTTTCAACATAAGGATAACCAAAGGTGAGCTTGGTCTTGCCTGTCTCGTTATCAAAACCTAAATAACCGATGGTGGTATTGCCCTGAAGAATAATCTCGCCCTTGGTGTGCTGTGTTTGCACGTCGGCCGAACCTTTCTCTACACGCAACACGCTCCAGCCTGAACCCGTAGTGGTGTTATATACGCTGGTGAGGGGGGTTGAAAGGCGGTCGTCGCGAAAATTCCAACTAGTGCTTGTTGCAAACGAAGGAGCCTCTTTTGGCGAGCGCAGGTTGCGATGATACCAGAAGCCGGGCAGGTAAAACTCGCTGCCCTCGGTGCTGAGACCAGTGGCGAGCTGTGCGCCAAAGTTGAAGTAGACATCGGCATCGGCCTTCAGGTTTATGGTCACGATCTTGTCGGCGCCGTCGGCGGTAACGGTTTGCGATATCTGCAACGGAAGGTGTGTGCCTTTAGCCTCATATCTTCCATTATTAAGATGTAGCTGATGAGCCACCGCCCTGTTGCCGGGCTGCTTGAGAAGCAGCGTTGCCTCAATGTCTTGCGCATTAGCCTGCAAGGGCGCAAAGATGATGGCCGAGAGCAACAGAGCCTTCCACAATTCTTTCTTTTTGTTCATGTATTTGTTCTTGTTTTTAATTATTAGGACATGTTGTTTCTTTGTCTGTCGCAAAATTACTCCTTACCTTTTTATAATAATAACACAGGCGGGTCTAAAAATGGAAAAATCAGACCAAGACAACCTGATTTCTCTTTTTAAGCCAGTTTTTTATAGATTTTAAAGCCCTCTATGGCTCAATAATTCTATTTTATAAGATTCATAGATGCGATTAATTTTGAACACCTACTTATGGATAAGAAAAAGAAAAAAAGAGGGAGAAAAAACATGAAACCTTCTTTATTATGTTTATCTTGATTCTGGCAAACAAAACATTCGTTATTTTCGCGTAGTTCCTGATGATTAAGAACTGGTCTGTAAGTTGTGAGAATATTGTCTCAATCCTTTTGTCAGCCACACTTGCCTTTGACAGATCATAGGAATGGATAACTCCACTTAATAAAAATCAGCAACATGTACAACCTTTTACTCATATTTATCAACTTAAATTAATTCCGCCAACGGGTTAAATTATTTTTTTACATTCGTTTGTAGTTTTTTTGTCCGCAGGGAACGCAATCATGCACCCCTCTCTGCGGCTCTTTTCTGCAACGCAGTTTCGTCCCGTTTTCAAACAAGGCTTCCTTGCACTCAAAACAAGCCTTGTTTGCAATGAAAAGAAGCCTTCTTTTGAGTGCAAAGAAGCCTTGTTTTTAAAAGTAAAAGGGTGAAAAAGTAAAAGGGGATTAGGGTAATTGCCGGGCGTTAATAAATTAATGAATTGGGAACGAAATGGGGCGAGGGACGGGAATTGGAAAAAAAGATTTTTGGATATTGCTGTCCGGTAAAAACAAAAAAAAAGGACAAGACACTGTGACTTCTTGCGTCTGTCACATCTGTCTTGTCCGCTTGTTATGTCTTGAAGCCGGTGTAGGGGGAGGTGGTATGGGGTATGTCCGCAGCCTCCTTAGGGCGTGGCGGAAGCAGTAGTTCCCGTTCGTCCCCTTTGCTTGTGGCTCTTATTGCAGTACTTCCTGCTTTTGGTCGTGTACATAGTGCGACCCTGCTGCTTTGAGAAATTCGGCTTTTAGCTTCTTCACCAGTTTCGGGTTCTGTGCCGAAATGTCGGTCTGCTGCGCCGGTTCGGCAGTCAGGTCGTAGAGCGAGTAGTGATCAACAGTTCCGAGTTCGTTGCCCGTGGCGTTGGTCTTAGGTCCGCTGTATGGCGGTATGAGGGCGTAACGGCCGCTGCGGTATGCCAGGCGGCCGCTTGCCTCCACTACATAACCCTTGCGTCCCTTGTCGCTCTTGCCGAGGAATGTGTCGAGATAGTCCTGCGAGTCGAGTCCGTCGGGTATCTTCTCGCCTATCATGCGTGCGAACGATGCGAGCAGATCCTGCTGTGTCACGAGTGCGTCGGTGGTGAAGTGGGCGATTTTTCCCTTCCAGTACATGAAGAAAGGCACGCGTGTGCCAGCCTCAAACAGGCTGTACTTGCCGCCGCGGAGTCCGCCGTTGGGGTCGTGTATGGAGCGTGTTCCGCCAGCGCCGTCCTCATATCCGTCGTCGAGTACGGGACCGTTGTCGCTTGTGAATATCACGATAGTGTTGTCGTCCAGACCTTTCTCCTTCAGATATTTCATAGTCTCGCCCACGCACCAGTCGGCTTCTACCACCACATCGCCGCGTGCTCCCGTGGCCGACTTGCCCTCGAACTGCGATGCCGGGACGCGTGGTACGTGCGGCTCGTGCAGTCCGTAGTAGAGGAAGAACGGCTTGCCCTGCGGCACAGTGTCGATGTAAGCCTTCACTTTGGCGAGTATGTCGGCAGCCATGGTCTTCTCGTTCCAGATGGCACTCTTGCCGCCTTTCATGAATCCTATGCGTGGAATGCCGTTAATCACAGCGTTCTGATGTCCGTGACTCCAGTGCATCTTCACCAGTTCGGGGTTGTTCACGCCGGTGGGTTCGCCCTCGAACGGGTGTTCATAATCTACGGAAATGGGGTCGTTGGGGTCGAGGTTGACCACGCGTCCGTTCTCGACATACACCGTAGGCACACGATCGACGGTAGCGGCGATGAGGTAGGTGTAGTCGAACCCGATGGCGTTGCCCGACGGTGTTATCTGTCGGTTCCAGTCAATCTTGCCCTCGCCCATGCCCAGATGCCACTTGCCTATGGCGGCGGTGGAGTAGCCGGCGTGCTGGAACATCTTGCCAATGGTGAACTGGTCGGTGCCGACGAGCAGCGGAGCATCGCCTGGCAGAATCTTGGCATCGTCGTTACGCCAAGGATACATGCCCGTCATGAGGCCGTAGCGCGACGGTGTCGATGTGGCAGACGAGGCGTGTCCGTTGGTGAAGCAGGCACCGTTCTGCGCCAGGAAGTCGATGTTGGGTGTCGAGACGGTGCGGTTGCCGTAGGCACTCACATCGCCCCAACCCAGGTCGTCGGCTATGATTATTATCACGTTGGGTCTTTCTGTCGCCCCTGCCGACATCGGCATCGCCGCCAATGAAGCCAGAGCCATGATGTTGTTCTTGTTCATGTCAGTATCTTGTCGTTAGTTATTTCATTCTGTATATGGTGAACGATTTCTCTGCTACGGTGATTGTCGGCGTTGATTTCACGAATAGTTCGCGTCTTTCCTCGGGGTTGACGGCATTTGGATTGTCGGGAGTAGCGCGCTGGTCGGGTTTTGCGGTGAGTGTGGTGATGTCGGCTCTGCCGGTGAACTTCCTGCCGTTCAGGTTGAGGGAGAATGTGGCAGGGGTGTTGCCGAGGTTTATTACCTTCACTATGTACTCTCCCGTCCGTGTGTCTTTGCCTGCTGTCACGAAGAGATTCTTTTCGCCTTCGGTGTTTGACACGTCATACACCACATCCACAGTGTTGTCGCGCAGCATCTTGCACAGATGGTAGTTGAAGGTCTTCACGCTTTGTGTGGACGAGTTGAGAAGCATGGGCTGAAGGTCGCCACGGTTTATGCACTCCCAGTTGCGCATCAGTGGACGGTCTGCCATGATTGGCTTCAGGTCGGCGTTGCGTTCCAGTGCCATCTTGAATATGCCTTCGGCTAGTATGGCAGTAGGGTATTGTCCCACCGGACCGCCCACACCGTTGCCCATGATTCCGAGTTCGGCTATGTAGAGGCGTATGCCCTGCCGCTTGTAGTGGTCGAAGCGGTGGAAGTTGTCAATGGCCCACTGCACGTTGCGGTAGTAGTGCTCATCGAACACTTCAATTTCCTTCTTGTCCACAAACTTGTCAATGTCCTCCTGCTGGCGGTCGTTCAGCGTGCTGTTGGCAATATATATAAGGTGTGGATAACGCTCTTTGAGAGCTTTGTAAATCTGATGGTATTTCTCGTAATACACGGGTCCGAAGTCTTCGTTTCCTATTTCGACATATTTCAGAGGGAACGGTTCGGGATGTCCGTTTTCGGCACGCATGGCTCCGTACTTGCTGTCTGTGGGACCAATGGCATACTCGATTGCGTCCAAGGCATCCTGAATGTAGTAGTTCACATCGGTGGGTTTGTGCATGAAGTTGCCGTCCTTGTCGCGCTTCACCCATTCCGTGCAGACCATGCCCACGGGTATGACATACATAGCGTTGCATCCTAAATACTCGCAAAGTTCATAGAACTCGTGCATGCCGAGTCCGTCGCTGCGGTAGTGTGGTTCCCACTTTCCCCACTGTCCTGGGCGCATGGCGATGTCGCCCACTGTCTTTTTCCAGTGGTTCATAGTCTCTTCATTCACTCCGTGTATGTTGCATCCGCCGGGAAAACGCAGGAAGTCGGGGCGGTAGTCCTTGAGGTTCTGCACTATGTCGGCACGGAATACCGACTTGCCGCCATCGTAAGTGTCGCCAGGAAACATCGACACCATATCGAGTTGCAGTGTGCCTTTCTTTGTCGGGACGATGCGCAGCATACCGTCGGCTACGCTCTTCTGGGCGGTGAGCGTCACGTTGTGCTTCTCCCAGGAGTCTCCCTTCCTTAGAGTTATGGTTGCCGGTGTCGAGCAGGGTTTGCCGTCCTTGTCGGCAAGGCACACTTCAAGCGCGCCTTCATACTGCCTGGCAAGCGCATAGAGCGACAACCGGTAGCCTACGCCCTGCTTGAAAGCCATACCGAAGTAGCCGGTGTTTACGATGGCGGCATCGCTTCCGTTGCTTATGTCTTCAAGCACATCAATGCGCATGGAGTGGCTGTTGTTGGCGTTCAGAGGGTTGTCGGCGGTGCGCTTTACGCGTATCGGCGAATTGGTGAGCGGCAGAGTGAGCCATCCCACGAGCGGGTCTATCTGGTAAATCTGCTTTATGGGTTGCTTGGGGTTGGGCATGTCGGCATACATTCCGTCCTTGATAAGGAGTCCTTCGGGCAGGTTAGCCTCCTCGAAGTTGCGGTTGCGCACAAGTTCTGCATACAGACCTCCGTCGCCTATCATGCCTATCTCCTCATAGTGCCAGCCGTATTCCACGCGCTGCACTTTCTTGGCTTTCTTCGTGTTTACAGTTACAATGTCTGTGGCTAAGGTTTCTGGCGTTGCGGAAAACAGCATCATTGCAGATAGAAAAGATGCGGCTGCCGGTAGGTTCCAATAATGATTCATGATTTTTGGAATGTGTTTAAGTTTTTTGGAAAAATGAAATAGGACTGTATAAAGACATACGGCTATTCTCACGATGCCTGAATCCACGGCGAGAACGTGCTGACATACACATGAAAGCGTTTCGTTCATCGGCGTTTTTCGTCGGTCGCACACCATATTATTCATGTACAGTGTGCATCCGCGGGGATTGTTGTCGTTTGTAATAGCCATATGTCTGATTTTCTTACTTTTTGATTCTATATACTCTGAAGGTCTTGAACATGCGCACATTGTCGTACCACATCATGTCGGGTCGCCACTGCCAACCGTCTATGTGGGCAAACAACGGAGCAAATGCTCATCTACAAGGTCAGCTGTCAGTTCGGTCATAGCTTTCCAACCATGCTCGAAAGCTTCGCCTTCGGAGTCGGGACCCGATGTGCCTATGAGCTGTATGTGCGGATAACGTGCCTTGATGGCCTTGACAAACGGTTTCAGACGCTCGAAGTAAAGATTCTCCCACTGTTCGTTTCCCACTGCAAGATACTTCATGTTGAAAGGTGCCGGGTGACGGTTCTCCACCGGACCTATCGTGTTTTTCCATTGGTAACGGTTCTCAAGTGTTTCGCCTTCGACAATACATCCGCCCGGGAATCGCAGCACTCCGGGGTGAACATCGGCAAGAGCCTGGCCGAGGTCGCGGCGCATACCGTTCTCGCGGTTCTTGAAAGTGTTTACGGGGAAGAGGCTGATGTGTTCGAGTGCGAGGGTGAGCTTTCTGATGTATCGGCGTGGGTTCTCGACATAAGGGTAGCCGAAGGTGAGCTTTGCCTTGCCCGTTTCGATGTCTGTAGCAAAATTACTCCTTACCTTTTTATAATAATAACACAGGCAGGTCTAAAAATGGAAAAATCAGACCAAGATAACCTGATTTCTCTTTTTAAACCCGTTTTTATAGATTTTAAAGCCCTCTATGGCTCAATAATTCTATTTTATAAGATTCATAGATGCGATTAATTTTGAACACCTACTTATGGATAAGAAAAAGAAAAAAAGAGGGAGAAAAAACATGAAACCTTCTTTATTATGTTTATCTTGATTCTGGCAAACAAAACATTCGTTATTTTCGCGTAGTTCCTGATGATTAAGAACTGGTCTGTAAGTTGTGAGAATATTGTCTCAATCCTTTTGTCAGCCACACTTGCCTTTGACAGATCATAGG
>ERZ1035032.1946-NODE-1946-length-12020-cov-3.741078_pt1 | contig 12020 bp, 13 predicted proteins | sample MGYA00520693_ERZ1035032 | MGnify/ENA primary metagenome ERZ1035032 (study PRJEB33766, sample SAMN09781740) | gut metagenome | biome: gut microbiome | host: Homo sapiens | place: Madagascar | study: EMG produced TPA metagenomics assembly of the PRJNA485056 data...
CTCATACGGCAGGCGCATCACGCGCAGGGTTGGTTGCCAGACATCTGCTTGACGCAGAGCCCGTACGGGCAAACATTACGCTTTACGGCTCATTTGCCAAAACCTATGCAGGTCACGGGGCAGACAGAGCTATTATCGGCGGTATTTTGGGCTTTTCGCTGGATGATGAGCGGATTCGCGACAGCTTTACGCATGCCAAGGCGCGCGGCCTTGCATTTACCTTTGCAACATCGGAAAAGGATGTCGGCCATCCCAACACGGTACGGATTGAACTGACAGGGGCGGACGGTGAGACGGTTTGCGTCGTTGTGCGATCGGTGGGTGCCGGTGTGGTGAACGTTGTGGAAATTGACGGCGGCGAGGTGCTTTTTACGGCCGAATATGATACAACGGTTATTTTTAACAGGGATCGTGCCGGTGTGATTGCAGACATTACAGCCGTATTTGCCCGTCATAGCATTAACATAGCGTTTATTCGTGTGTTCCGTAAGGGAGAGGGCAAGGAAGCCGTTATGGTCATTGAGACAGACCAAAGCGTTAGTCCGCTTTTGCAGCAGGAATTGCGCGGGGTTGACAACATCCGCAAGGTGATAACGATACCGCCGCTGGGCGCTTAGTCATATTGTGTACTTAGAATTTGACGAATTATGTGCCGATGCAAAGCGGCGGAATGGAGAGGGTTATGTTAGAAGAAATGAAATCATTGGACGCATTGGCAAGTGAAGCGGAAAAACGCGGACTTTCTCTGTCCTCTATGGCGCTATATCTGCAAGCGGACAGCATGAAAACAACGCAGGAAGCGTTGCTTGACAAAATGCGGCAAAATCTTTTGGTTATGCGGAGTAGTGCGGAAAACGGCATGAAGGAGATTCAATCGGCCAGCGGCCTTTCGGGTGGCATGGCGCAAAAGCTTGCATCGCACCCTTCGGGTCTTTTGGGACCGGTGGCGCATCGTGCGGCGGTGTATGCGTTGGCCATTGCAGAGCATAACGCCTGTATGGGACGTATTGTGGCGGCGCCGACGGCCGGGTCGTGCGGTATTTTGCCGGGTGTTTTGCTTGCGCTTGGCGAAACAAAGGGCTTTTCGGATGAAGAACTGACGCGAGGGCTTGTGAACGCCGGTGCGGTGGGTATGGTGATTGCACAAAACGCCAGCCTATCCGGCGCACAGGGTGGATGTGCGGCAGAATGCGGCAGTGCCGGAGCTATGGCAGCATCGGCAGCGGTGGAATTAATGGGCGGCAGCCCGGCAGCGTGTGCACACGCTTGTGCCATTGCCTTAAAAGCTGTTATGGGTTTGGTTTGCGATCCCGTAGCCGGTCTTGTAGAGGTGCCCTGCGTGAAACGCAATGCCTCCGGTGCGGTGATTGCGCTTAATTCGGCCGAGTTGGCATTGGCAGGCATTACCAGCGTTATTTGTGCCGATGAAGTTATCGAGGCCATGCAAAGCGTGGGCTGCATGATGCATGAATCGTTAAAGGAGACGGCGCAGGGCGGCATTGCAGCGACCCAAACAGCCAGAAAAATTGAAGCGAAGCTGAGGAAACAAGGATGAAAAAATCGGACATTACAAAACAAAAAATTTTAGAAGCAGCCGAGGCAGCCTTTGCCGAAAAAGGCTTTTACGGTGCGCGTGTGGACGAGATTACCGAAACGGCCGGTGTGAACAAGCGAATGATTTATGCTTATTACGGCAGCAAGGAGAAGCTTTATATTGCGGTTTTGGATACAGTGTATAAACGCTTGGCCGAACGGGAAAAAGATCTTTTGAATAAGGAGACGGACTGCGTTTCCGCCGTGCGGAACATTATTCATCATGCGTTTTTGTTTTTGTATGAAAATCCGACCTTTGTTAAAATGGTTATGTGGGAAAACTTAAACGAAGCGGCCTATTTAAAGCAGTCTGAGGCTGTGCATGCAAAGGGCATATCCATTGATCTTTTGCGCCGTGTGCTGCGCCAGGGCATGGAGGAAGGCGTGTTCCGCAAGGGACTGGATGTGGAAGAACTGATTGTTTCCATTAACATGTTTTGCTATTCGTATTTCTCTAACATTTATACCATGGCGTTAATTATGGGTGCCGAGCTGAACGGGAAAAAAGAAGTGATAAAACGCTGCGAGCACGTAACGGATATTATTTTACAGTATATACAAGCTTAGGCATATGGGGCTTTTCTCCCTAATGTCTAAAAGGGGAGTGACGGAATGTTAAAAATCGGGATTCTCGGCGCGGACGGCGGTGCGAAAAACGGGCATGCGTTGGGGATTTGCAAAATATTAAACAGCGGCAATTACGATGTGGAAATTGTCGGACTGTATGGTGATAACGCAGAGGAAACGGCGACGCTTGCAGCATCGCAAAACATTGATTTTGTAGCGAAAAAGCCGGAGAACTTGTTAGGGAAGGCAGAGGCCGTTTTTGTGCTGCAGCGCAACGGCAATCGGCATTTGGCCTGCGCCCTGCCGTTTGTTGAAGCCGGTTTGCCTGTTTTTGTGGATAAGCCCTTCACCTGCACTGTGCAAGATGCCAAAACGCTGCTTGCGGCGGCACGCAAAAGCGGTTCCCTGCTGTGCGGCGGCAGTTACGTAAAATATGCGCAGGTGCTGACGGATTTAAAACAGGAAACGGAAAAGGGACGTCGGATTTTGTCCGGCTATATCTCTTTCCCTATGAACATCAACAGTCCTTACGGCGGTTTGCATTTTTATTCACATCATTTAATCGGAGAAATGCTGCGCCTATTCGGCGATGATGTGCAATCGGTTACGGCTGTTCAGGCGGGGGAGCAGGTTGTGGTGACGGCCGCCTACCGTGATTTTCCCGTTATCATGAACTATGCATCGGCCTATGGCGGCCTGCATGCAGGTATTTATTTTGAAGACGGTACAACCTTTATGAAACCGGTTGAATTGGGTGGGCTTGATGTTTATCAATGCGAACGGTTTTTACAGGCTGTGCAGACGGGCGAGGGTGATGAATCGGACGGGCTTTTGCGCTCTGTAATCGTCAGCAATGCAATAGAAATATCATTACGGGAAAACAAAACAATTTTGCTTAAGGAGGCAGAAAAATGATTCGGATAGGTCTTGTAGGTGCCGGTGCGATCGGCAAATCGCACAAAGAAGCCATTGTCAAAAACAAAGACTGCGAGCTGGCAGCTGTTTGTGATTTGGTGGTTGAAAAGGCAGAGGCGCTGACAGCCGGTACCAATGCGCATATTTATACGGATTATAAAACCATGCAGGAGCAGGAAACACTGGATGCGGTGATTTTAAACCTGCCGCATTTTTTGCATAAGGAGGTAACGGTTTATTTTTTAGAGCATTGTATACCCACCCTGATAGAAAAACCGATGGCCAATACGGCGGCGGAATGTGATGCCATGATTGAAGCGTCCAAGCGTACAAACACACCGCTGGGTGTCGGGCATGTACAGCGCTATTATCCCTGTTACCGCAAGCTGCGCCAACTCATACGCGAAAATCGACTCGGCCGTCTTTGTGCCGTTACCGAAACGAGAAACATAGATTACTTTACCAACCGCCCCAAGTGGTTTTTAAACAAAAAGCAGGCAGGTGGCGGCATTTTAATGAATTATGGTGCGCACACGCTGGACAAAATGATGTATACTGCGGATCTTGTGCCGGAAAGAGTAACGGCTCAGGCCAATAATTTTTTGACGGATGACACGATAGAAGCCACAGCACAGGTTTTGGTGCAGTTTTCCGAAGGGGTAACGGGTGCTTTCACATACTGCGGATGTCACGTGCCAAAGCAATACGATGCTTATTTTTATTTTACAAACGGTACGGCGTGGATTCAGGGCGGCGAATTTTTATGGGTTGCCGAAGGACGTGAACCGCTGAAACAGGTGACTGATGATCAGGGGGCACTGATAGAAGATCAATTGTGTGAGTTTGTGAAAATGGTTCGCGGTGAGCCGAATGAAATGGCAACGCCGGAATATGGCAGAACCGTGGTTGCGGCGCTGGAGAGTGCATTTTCGCAAATTTAATATACGATAAAACAAAAGGACTGCTGCGTGCAAATTTTTACTTGCGGCAGTCCTTTTATACATCTTAATTTTTTATCATCAAACATTGCATTATTTGTATTTATATGGTACAATATATATAGAAATGAAATTATTGCAAAGAGTGAGGCAGGTTACAGCATGGCAAAGCACGCAGGTAAGGCTAAAGGCGAAAAAACAAATGTTATGCGCCTTTTGGATCAGGCAAAAATTGAATATAAGCACTATAGCTACGCATCGGCCGAGGCCATCAGCGGTACGGAGGTGGCGGCTGTTTTAAACCAAAACCCGGCGCAGGTGTTTAAAACCTTGGTTACGGTCGGCAAAAGCGGTGCACACTATGTTTTTGTCATTCCCGTTGCCGGGGAGCTGGATCTTAAAAAAGCGGCCAAGGCGGTGGGCGATAAGGCGGTGGATATGTTAAAATCTAAGGACCTTTTACCGCTGACGGGATATATTCACGGCGGCTGCTCGCCCATCGGCATGAAAAAACTGTTTACTACGGTGGTAGACAAGAGCGCCGAAGCCTTTGATACCATTTTGTTCAGCGGCGGAAAAATCGGCTATCAGGTTGAGGTGGCGCCGAGTGACCTAAAAAAGCTTGTGCCGTTTACGTTTGCAGAGGTAACGGTATAACTTTCATTGAAACTGCTGTGTGTATGCGCTAAAAAGCAACATAGTTTGCGTTTTTTTGCGTGTTTTCGTTTCCGCTGCTTGCCTTTCGTGTCGTTTTATGGTACAATACTGTAAAACTAAGGGGATACCCGTACGAAAGGATGTTTTTACAATGAAGCAAAATGCATTAAAAGTTACAATGAGTGCTGTGATTGCAGCCTTAACGGCGGTTACAACGGCCTACATATTCCATATTCCCATGACGCTGTTCGGCGGTCAGGGCTATGTGCACATTGGGGATGCAATCATCTTTTTGGGTGCCAGCCTGTTGCCGACAGGATACGCCTGTGCGGCAGCTGCTTTGGGCGGCGCGCTGGCAGACCTGTTATCCGGTGCAGCACTGTGGGCACCGTGGACGCTTGTCATTAAGGCGCTGATTGCGCTTTGCTTTACCGCAAAGGGCGCAACCATTTTAAACAAAAGAAACTATATGGCGCTTTTTGGCGCCGTGGCGATTACAGTAGCGGGATATTACGTAGCCGAGGGCTTTTTATACGGCAACTGGATTACACCGGTGTATTCCATCACGGGTAATTTAATTCAATGGGTAGCCAGCAGCATTTTATATGTCGTGCTTGGCTTGGCGCTGGATAAGCTCCGGCTGAAACAGCAAATACGTTTTTAATACAGAAAGAGGGCATCATACATGTATGAGGATTTAACAAGGCAAGCCGAACAGGCTGTGCGCGAACTGCTTGAAGCGGCAAAGCTGAAAAAAGGGGATCTGTTTGTCGTTGGCTGCTCGACCAGCGAGGTGGACGGCGCCAAAATCGGAAAAGGCTCTAATTTTGATATAGCAGGCGCCTTGTGGCAGGGCATTGCACCGCAGCTTGCAGAGCAGGGGATTTACCTTGCCGCGCAGTGCTGTGAGCATTTAAACCGCGCGGTTATTTTGGAAAGAGAAGCCGCAGAACGCTTTGGCTATGAGCCGGTCAATGTTGTGCCGCAGCCCAAGGCCGGCGGCTCATTTGCGACAACGGCGTACCAAAACATGAAAGACCCGGTGGCTGTTGAGGGTGTACGCGCTGCTTGCGGACTGGACATCGGCGGTACGTTAATCGGCATGCAGCTGCGGCCTGTTGCCGTGCCGGTGCGACTGAGCTTGGATATGATCGGCAAGGCACGGATTTTGTGTGCCCGTACCAGGCCGAAGTTCATCGGCGGTGTACGTGCTCATTATGATGAATCGCAGTTATAGACTAAATTAAGATATCTGCCGCCCGGATGGGCGGCGGATTTCGCTTAATTTTCCCGGCAGGGGATACATTCACCTACCGAAAACGCCTTCTGACGGAGCTTTCAGCCCTTTGTTGAAAACCTGCTATAACCGATAGAAATACCTGTCATGAAGTATACAAGAATTGCATATTGAATAATGAAGGGGTGTTTTACATGACTGAACAAACGACCATTATCACCATCGGACGTCAGTTTGGCAGCGGTGGCCATGAAATTGCCAAGGGTGTAGCCGAGGCGCTTTCTATACCGTTTTACGATAAGGAAATTATCGTAGAAGCAGCCAAAAAAAGCGGTTTAAACGAGAATTTGTTTAAAAAAGCAGACGAGCGGACGGTTTCCAGCTTTTTATATTCCGTTGCGCTGGGGGCATATGCGCCTGCAACTGCACTTTCGGGCATGTCTATGATGAATATGAACGAAACCATTTTTCAAATTCAGTCGAATGTTATTTCCGAACTGGCTGAAAAAGGCTCTTGTGTTTTTGTCGGCCGTTGTGCGGATTATGTTTTGCAAGACAAACCCAATTCATTTCATTTGTTTGTGTATGCAGACCTGCCGAAGCGCATAGAACGTGTGCAGCGTATTTATAAGCTGGATGCGGAAAAAGCCGAAGGCTTGATTGAAAAAACCGATAAAAAACGAGCACACTTTTATAACTATTACACTGGCCAAAAATGGAATGCGGTAGAAAACTACGATTTGTGTATTAACAGTGCAAAGCTTGGTGTTGCAGGCAGTGTAGAAACGATTCTTTCCTACATTCGCTTAGCACAGCAAGACCGTTAGGAGGACTAGACCTGTGGAATGGATCAAAATGCTGATTTTAAGTATTGTGGAGGGCATTACCGAATGGCTGCCCATCAGCAGTACGGGTCATATGATTTTGGTAAACGAAATCATGAAAACAGAAGGTTTTTTTACGACGGATGTATTTTTATATGTCATTCAGCTGGGTGCTATTTTGGCGATTGTTACCCTGTATTTCCACAAGCTGAATCCCTTTTCGCCGTGTAAGTCAAAGGCCGAAAAACAGGCAACCTGGCAAATGTGGTTTAAGGTTGTCGCGGCCTGCATCCCGGCAGCCGTCATCGGTCTTTTGCTGGACAGCCTGATGGCGCATTTTGAAAATTGGTATGTTGTCAGTGCGACACTGATTGTGTACGGTATTGCATTTTTGTTAATCGAAAACAAAAAGCGCCGCCCCAAAATTCAGTCCATGCAGGATATGACATATCAAACCGCGCTTGGGATTGGGTTATTTCAGGTGCTTTCTATTATACCGGGCACATCGCGTTCGGGTGCAACGATTTTGGGCGCTATGATTTTAGGCTGCTCACGCGAGATTGCGGCTGAATTTTCCTTCTTCTTGGCCATTCCGGTTATGTTCGGTGTCAGCTTTTTAAAGCTTATCACGAACGATTACATAATGACCGGAGCCGAATGGGGTCTTTTGCTTACGGCTATGGTCATTGCCTATGTTGTATCTATGGCGGCAGTTAAATTTTTGGTAGATTATGTCAAGCGACACGATTTTAAAGTGTTTGGATGGTATCGGATTATTTTGGGCATTTTGGTTATTTTGTTTTTTACAATATTCAGGTAAACCGAATGTATGCCCGCCCTGCTCTGAACCTGCGATACACAGGCAGAGCAGGGCGTTTTTTAGGCTATACGGGTTATGTACAATACGATAAATATGAGAGGTTACTATGAGGATTCAATTATCAGATCATTTCACATACCGCAAGCTGCTGCGGTTTACGCTTCCGTCTATTGTTATGATGGTTTTTACGTCTATTTACGGCGTGGTGGACGGCTTGTTTGTTTCTAATTTTGTCGGCAAAACGGCGTTTGCGGCCATTAACCTTGTTATGCCGTTTATTATGATTTTGGGCGGCATCGGATTTATGATCGGTACGGGCGGCAGTGCGCTTGTGGCCAAAACCTTGGGCGAAGGCGATACGATGAAGGCCAACCGTTATTTTACCATGATGGTGTATATAACGATTATGCTGGGCGTTGTTTTAACATGCATCGGTGTTATCTTTATCAAACCGATATCTTACCGGCTGGGTGCAACGGACAGCATGATTGATGACTGCGTTCGCTATGGCCGTGCGGTTTTGGCTTTTAACTTGGCGTTTATGCTGCAAAATGTGTTTCAAAGCTTTTTAATTACGGCTGAAAAGCCGCGTCTCGGTCTTTTGGCAACCGTGGCAGCCGGTGTTACCAATATGATTTTGGATGCGCTGTTTATTGCCGGGTTTCATTGGGGCGTTGTCGGTGCGGCGGTTGCAACGGGCATCAGTCAATGCGTGGGTGGCATTCTGCCGTTGTTGTATTTTTCACGAAAAAACAGCAGTCTTTTGCATTTAAAGCGGACAAGGCTTGAAGTGAAGCCTATTTTAATGGCCTGCGCCAACGGTTCATCAGAGCTGATGAGTAATATTTCCATGTCGCTCGTCAGCATGCTGTATAACTTTCAGCTGATGCGTTTGGTGGGCGAAAACGGCGTTGCGGCTTATGGCGTTTTAATGTATGTGCAATTTGTGTTTATCGCCATTTCGATCGGTTACGCCATTGGCAGCGCGCCGATTATCGGGTATCATTACGGTGCGGAAAATTACAGTGAACTACAAAACATGCTGCGCAAAAGCGTTATATTAATGAGTGCCTCCGGAGTGGTCTTGATGGTATTGGCACAGCTTTTGGCTACGCCCCTTTCGTATGTTTTTGTGGGGAAACATCCGGAGTTGTTTGCGCTGACAGAGCATGCCTTCCGCCTGTTTGCGTATTCGTTTATTTTGTCGGGATTCAATATTTTTGCGTCATCCTTCTTTACGGCATTGAACAACGGCGGCGTATCAGCGGTAATTTCATTTTTGCGGACGATGGTTTTTCAAACGCTTTCCGTATTGATTTTGCCGATTTTCTTTGATGTGGACGGCATTTGGTGGGCGATTACCGCAGCAGAGGTGTTTGCCTGCATTATATCGGTTCTTTTCATCTTTGCCAAAAGAAAGAAATATCATTATTGTTAATGCAATATATGAGCATACAAAAGCAGCTTCCGCAACATTGTGTTGCGGAGGCTGCTTCAGACTGTCGAAAAACTATATTATAATCCAACCCGGGGAGTTGTCAGAGGGGGGGTATTCCCCCTCTGACTTAAAAATGCGGTTTTCGCGGGCGTGTACCGCAAAAACCGCTCCTATAAAGGGCTGGCGCGGTGAGCGCCGCGCGAGCGAAAGCCCTTATTCTCAAGCGAAAGCTCTCGAAGAGAGATTTCGACTTGAAGCGTGTCGACTTTTTTGACACGCTCAAGCATCTTCCGCAATATTGTGTTGCGGAAGATGCTTTTGTATATATGGCAAATTTAGTGCCCTGAAGGTTTTTTTTCAATTAAATCTTTTTCGGTTGTTAAATCCGCATGTAAAAAGGCAGCGAAAACGACCGAGAAGGGGAGCAGGGTCATCCAAATGGCTTTGCCGAGCCACAGGTTGCAAAATACAGTTCCGACACTAACGCCTGCCAAAAAGCAGAGCAGCATAAATAAATGCTTAATAAGCTTAGGCCGATGCGGCTTTTCGGGTAGATGCCGATGGTGAACCTCCTTTGCCAAGCCAATGCCGATTTGGCGTATGTGATTGGTTGCAAAGGTCGTTGCCATGGGTGTGCCTTCTGCCTGACGAAAGGTGTTGTACTGCATGGAGGCAATAAAGTTAATAATCACCTGCGAAATTTGTACCGGTGCAGATTCGGGAATACATCCCAAGCCGATGACGGCAAGCATTTCGATTGCAATTAAAAGCGTGTCCCAGCGGACGGGCATATGCCGCCGCACATGAGTCGGCAGCAGTTCTGACACAAAGGCTCCCAAAAGATAAGCCAAAATGGAAAGCAGGTAGTACGGTGCGCTTTTAAAGTGACCCGCACCGAGCGCCATACCCAGCAAAACAATGTTTCCGGTTTGTGCATTACAAAACACATGGCCGCGCAGCAGGTATGTATAAGCACCGAAAAAGCCGGCTACAGTAATTAAGGTGTAATACACCCAGTTGCGTTCGCAGAGCAAGAAATCCGATTTGTTTTTTTGGATATTCATGAAGCATCACCTTTCGCCGGAATTAAAAATCAATTTTTTACATGGGTTTATAGTCTGGCTTTTTATACAAATGCGCTTCATCTGCCATAATTTCGGGGTAAAATACCTTTTCGCCCCACTCGGCCGGATCATAATCGTAAATTGAAACACTTACATGTTCCTCTGTGCAGCCCAGTGTATTTTGCAGCGCTTCGGTTAAGGCCTTTGCGGCGGCTTTCTTCTGTTCTTCTGTTCTGCCCTGATACATTTTTAGTGTAATATGCGGCATAATCAATCCCTCTTTCTTATCGTTATTTTATTATCGGCGCTTCCAGGTGGAAGGCATAAATAACATGGCAATCGGTAAAAGCTCCAATCTTCCGGCCAGCATATCAAACGACAGCACGATTTTTGAAAACGGCGTAAAGATTGAAAAGTTATCAACAGGACCGATTGAACCAAGCCCCGGTCCAACGTTATTGATGCAGGTTGTAACGGCCGTAAAGTTCGTTACATACGAAAAAGCGTCCAGCGATAAAAGCAGCTGTGATATAATAAAAATAAAGCAATACAATGCCATATAGGACATGACGCTTGAAATTACCTCACTGTCAATCAGCTTGCCCTCCAGCGTGATGGTGGTAACCGAACGGGGACGCAGCTGGTGGCGCAGCTCGCAAATGGAGGACTTAATTAAAATTAAAATCCTTGAAACCTTAATACCGCCGCCCGTAGAACCGGCACAGGCACCCACAAACATGAGCAGAATTAAAATGGTCTGCGAAAAAACAGGCCATTTGCTATAGTCCGCCGTGATAAATCCCGTGGTTGTAATCAATGACGAAACCTGAAATGCAGAGTAGCGCAGGGCTTGCCAAAACCCCGTGTATTGCGGCATAATATTGATGGCAATCAACACAGAAGCAACAGCAATAATGCCTAAATACCAGCGAAGCTCCTCACTTTTTAAGGCCTGCAAAACATTGCCCGTTAACACTAAATAAAACAGCGAAAAGTTGATGCCGAACAGGATCATAAACACACCGATAATCATGTCGATGGCAACACTGTCATAAGCGGCGATACTGGCATTTTTTAAGCAAAAACCGCCTGTTCCCGCAGTGGAAAAGGAATTGAGCAGGCTATCGAAAAACGGCATGCCGGCCAGCATTAAGCAAACCACTTCAAGCGCGGTCAGGGCAATGTAAATGCCGTATAAAATTTGTGCCGTACTGCGCAGACGCGAGACAAGCTTGCCCACCTGCGGTCCCGGCATTTCGGCACGGGCAATATACATGGACTGCGTAGCGTGTGATTTGGGCATCAGCGCCAGAACAAACACCAACACACCCATACCGCCTATCCAGTGCGTAAAGCTGCGCCAAAACAGGGCGCTGTAAGAAAGTGCCTCCGGCTCGCCTAAAATACTGGCACCCGTTGTGGTAAAACCGGAAACAGTTTCGAAAAAAGCATCCGCAAACGATGGAATCTCACCGCTGACAAAAAAAGGGAGCGCCCCGAAAACCGAGGTTAACAGCCAGCAGATGGCAACAATCATAAATCCTTCCTTCGCGTAAATTTCCGTATTTTTGGGCTTGCGGAGCGAAAACCCCAGCCCCAATGTAAGCTGTGCGAGCACAGCGGCAAAAAAGCCCATGCATGTATCCTCGCGGTACAGAATGGCAACTGCAAGCGGCAAACACATTAAAAGAGCCATAATCAAAAGAATACGACCCAGCAGGTACACAACCATTTTGTAATTCATTGCAAAATGCGCCTCCGATAGACATGATGTTATGGTACTTGTTAGGCACCGGGGCTTGACACCCTAACACCTAAGCAAAAATATCGTCTAAGTTTTTAACATAACCGCTGGTGGTGGTTACGACAATCATGCTGTCGCCCACCTCTAAGTGGTCATCACCGCCGGGAATAATCACACGTCCGCGGCGGATAATGCTTGCAATCAGCATACTTTTTTTGGTTTT
>ERZ1035032.1953-NODE-1953-length-11994-cov-3.343999_pt1 | contig 11994 bp, 13 predicted proteins | sample MGYA00520693_ERZ1035032 | MGnify/ENA primary metagenome ERZ1035032 (study PRJEB33766, sample SAMN09781740) | gut metagenome | biome: gut microbiome | host: Homo sapiens | place: Madagascar | study: EMG produced TPA metagenomics assembly of the PRJNA485056 data...
ATACAGTCGGTATTTGATCTGTCCGCTATGACTGAATTTAGCATTGAAGCCGGGCGGCCGGATACCATTACCGATGAAAAGCTTTCTGTTATGGATAGAAGAGGGGTAACGCGCGTCAGTGTTAATCCGCAGACGATACATGATAAAACACTTCAAATCATCGGCCGCAAGCACTCGGCCGAGGCTGTTTTTCGTGCTGTGGATTTGGTGCGCAAGCATCAGATTCCGGTGCTGAACATGGATGTGATTGCCGGCCTGCCCGGCGAAACCTTGCAGGACTTTCAAAAAACGCTAGAAGCGGTCACGGCCTGTCGGCCGGAGAATATAACCATTCATACCATGAGCATCAAGCGTGCATCGCAGCTGAAACAGGATGCCTTTCAGCCATCCGCAGGAGCGCATAGAACAGCGGCCGAAATGCTGGCGTTTGCACATCCGTACATGATGCAAAACAGATATAAAGGCTATTACCTTTACAGACAAAAGAACACCCTGGGAAACCTTGAAAACACAGGATTTTGCCTGCCGGGGACAGCATCTTTGTATAATGTCGGCATGATGGAGGAGTTTTTGCCCGTGTTCGGCGCAGGTGTCGGCGCGGTGACAAAGCTTGTACGGCCGGGACGGATTGAGCGGATTTTTAACGTGAAGGATGTCAGTGAATACATAAAACGTCAGGCCGAAATGCGCGAAAGAAAACAATATGCGTATACATTTTATGAAACTCGAAATGCGGGTTCATAAAAAAATTGACAAATTCGACAACTTAGTGTATGATATTCTTATGTCATTGATTTATTGCATAGCGAAAGGGTGAACCGATATGAAATGTCCATACTGTGAATATGCGGAAAGTAAGGTTATTGATTCGCGTCCTACCGATGAGCACGAGGCGATTCGCCGCCGACGTGAATGTTTAAGCTGCGGCAAACGGTTTACAACGTACGAAAAGGTGGAAAACATTCCGCTGATGGTCATCAAAAAAGACGGTTCCCGTCAGATGTTTGATTCGCAAAAGCTTTTAAACGGCATTATGCGCGCCTGTGAAAAACGGCCTGTTTCGACAAATGATATGGAGCGTGTGGTGAACGAAATTGAAACGGCATCGCAGAATTTTATGGAGCGTGAAATCAAAAGCGATCGGCTTGGTGAAATGGTTATGGAAAAGCTGAAGGATTTGGATGAGGTTGCCTATGTTCGGTTTGCCTCGGTTTATCGCGAATTTCGTGATGTCAATACTTTTGTGGAAGAAGTCAATAAGCTGCTGAAGAGGTAAAAACATGTTTAATATAACCGGGGATTGGAATGAAATTTTAGCGCCTGAGTTTGAAAAGGATTATTTTAAAAAGCTGTGGCAGCAGGTAGAAGCCGAATACGAGCGCGGTCCTGTATATCCTGCCAAGGAAAATATTTTTAACGCACTTCGTTATACGCCGTATCACGATGTTAAAGTGCTGCTTTTGGGACAAGATCCGTACCACGGCAGGGGACAGGCACACGGTCTTGCCTTTTCGGTACAGCCGGGCGTTGCCTTGCCGCCGTCTTTAAAAAACATTTTTAAAGAGCAAATGCAGGATGTGGGTACCGTAATGCCGAAAACCGGGTGCTTAACCCCTTGGGCAGAGCAGGGCGTTATGCTGTTAAACACTGTTTTAACCGTGCGTGAGGGCGAACCGAACTCGCATAAAAAGCTGGGCTGGACAACCTTTACGGACAGCATAATATCGGCGTTGAATCAGCGCGAGCAGCCGGTTATATTTTTGCTTTGGGGCGCAAACGCCCACGAAAAATTACCGCTGATTACAAACAGCCGTCATTTTGTGCTTTCGGCGCCGCACCCAAGCCCGTTATCGGCCAGCCGAGGCTTTTTCGGCTGTCGCCATTTCAGCAAGGTCAACACAATTTTAGAGCGTTTGGGAATGCCCCCCATAAACTGGCAACTCTAATACCCGGCCTGATCCCTTATCGCATCCGAAATACTGTTTGCATGAAAGGTTTTTTACATGGATTATATTATTTTCGATTTGGAATGGTCACGGAACATAAAACGTGTTATTCCCGGTTGTCCGGATGAAATTATTCAAATCGGCGCCGTTAAATATGATAAAAATTTAAAATATAAAGGAAGCTTCAACCGTTTTGTACAGCCTGATGTGTATCACGGTGTGGACGCAAGGGTGGCCGAGATTACGGGCATAACGGCCGAGCATTTGGAACGGTTCGGTATTCCGTTTCCGGAAGCCTTCCGCGATTTTAAATTGTTTATGGGGCGCGATGCCGTGCTGATGTCCTGGGGTCCGCAGGATATTCAGGTACTGCGCACCAATGCGCAATATTATGATAAAAATGTGAAGCTGCATTTTATGCAGCGTTTTTCTGATTTACAGCGATATGCCGCCAAACAGCTACATGCGAACGATAAGCAGCAAATGGGGCTGAAAACGGCGGCCGAACTGTGTGAAATTATATATGAGCCCGAAAGCTTACACGATGCGCATGTGGACGCTGAAATTTCGGGTGAGGTTTTTGCCAAGGTGTATGATAAAAAAACATTTGTGGAAACCATTCGTGATGCTTCGGTGCCCCCAAAGCCGCCGGAACCTAAGGAAACCGCGGCAGATTCGAGCCGTTTTGATTTTGTTTGCCCCGACTGCGGCAAGGAATTAAAAAATAAAACCGGTTGGTTTCAGCACGAGTCGGCACGTAACTTTTTTGCCTTTATGCGTTGTCCGCTTTGCAAAAAAGACGTTTTGACAACTGTTGAAATCTTTAAAAGCAAGGGGCGGATGCACTGTAAAAAACGGGCGCGCTTTATGACAAAAATTAAAGATCCCGATAGTATACATTAGCATACATCATAACTGAAAAAATGCCATTGATATGGCGGATTGGAGCGAATGAAAATGTCAAAATACCTTACATTACTGGGCGACAAGGATAAAAATCTGCGTCTTTTGATGCTTTCCAAAATGGTTGAATACGGCGAATTGCCCGCACCTGCGCAAAGCGGCGCCGTCAATAACCACATCCATACCACATATTCCTTCTCGCCTTATACCCCAACGCTGGCGGTTGTAAAGGCATACATGGCCGGATTGAGCACAGCCGGTATTATGGATCATGATTCCATCAGCGGCGCACGCGAATTTTTAAAGGCCGGTGAAATGATCGGTATGAAAACAACCATCGGTGCCGAGTGCCGTGCCAGCATGGAATTGACACCGCTTTATGAAAAACGGATTAATAACCCCGACCAAAAGGGCATTATTTACATGGCATTGCATGGCGTGCCGCACACGCAAATTGATAAGCTGGAGGCTTATTTTAAGCCGTTTGTTGAAGCCAGAAATTTGCGTAACCGCAAAATGGTTGATAACATTAACAACCTGTTTGAGCCTTACGGCATTACGCTTGATTTTGATACGGAGGTTCTGCCGCTTTCGCAGTATGCCAACGGCGGATCGGTCACCGAGCGTCACCTTTTATATGCTTTAAGCCTTAAAATTATTTCCGTTTTGGGCAAGGGTGAGGGCTGTATCAGCTTTTTAAAGAACACCTTGGATATTCCGCTTTCGGAAAAAATCGAAAGCTTTTTGCTGGATGAAACAAACCCCTGTTATGCGTATGATTTGCTGGGCGTTTTAAAGAGTGATCTGGTTGGCAAAATTTATATTGACGCAACAGACGAATGCCCGAAGGTGCGTGATATTATTGCGTTTTCAAAGGAAATCGGCGCTATTTCGGCTTATGCATATTTGGGCGATGTGGGGCAGAGTGTTACGGGCGATAAAAAGGCGCAAAAATTTGAGGATGATTATTTAGATCAGCTCTTTGAGATCATCAGTGATCTTGGTTTTGATGCGGTTACATATATGCCTTCGCGGAATACGCCCGAACAGCTGGCACGTGTGATGGAGCTGTGCGACCGCTATAATCTTTTCCAAATCAGCGGTGAAGATATTAACAGCCCCCGTCAAAGCTTTATTTGCGAAAAAATGCAGCAGCCGCAGTTTAAGCATTTAATTGATTCTACCTATGCGTTAATCGGCCATGAAAAGATGGCGACGAAGAATCTTGCAGACGGCATGTTCTCTGCCGAAACGAAGGCAAAATACCCCGATATTCAGCAAAGAATACAGGTCTATAAAGAATTCGGTTTGCAATAAAATATATGCAGAAAGCCTCCCAAGCAGTGTCGGTTCGGCATCGCTTGGGAGGCTTTTGTTATGCGGGGAAGATGCGAGCCATAATGGCTTTGCGCACCTCCATAATTTTATCATCGCTTAACTGCTTTTGCAGTTCTTCTTCATAACGAATGCATAATTCATTTGCTGTAATCATGTGTTTAACGGCGCTTTCTATGTTGGATTTATACCGCTCTGCAAAGCTTTGCAAGGCGTCCGCGTTGGCCTCGTCGGTACCCGGACGAACGGCAAGCGCATATAAATCCAGAATTTCATCATCCGACTGTGTCGGGAAATATTCGTGCGGCGACGTTGAATCAAACAGGCAAAGCTGCAATGCGCGGATAATGACCATATCCAGACTGTCGGGGTCGAACGAGCAGTGGTAACGTTCAACGGTATAACCGCTGTCGACAACTGCCTGCACGATTTTTTTCAAAAAGGTTGACTTACCGCTTCCGGGACGGCCTTTAATGAAATAGCGTTTACACCCCTCTGACAGGGAATTAATATAATCAAGCGAACCGTTAATGGTTGCGGCACCGAAAAAGCGATCCTTCGCTTTGCCGACATCTCCTGTTTTAGCGGAGGGGATCAGTTTTTGAATCGTTTCCTCGGTGAAAAGGTCGAGCGTTTCATAATCGGTTGCATCGATATAAATTTTTTCCCAGTCATCGTGTATCTGTTTGGCCGCTTCAAAATTTTCGTATGCTTTTTGCATTTCTTGTCCGAAACGATTACTGAAATCATTTTTAAAAAGTGCGCTCACATCAAACCGTTCTTCATAAATCGGCAAATTGACAAGCCCTGTCCCCAATTCGGGCAGAAGAATGCCTTCAAAGCCGTTATCCAAGCAATTGTGCAGAATTTCAATATCCATTCGGTTTTGCTTGGCAATTGTGTAATATTCATGAATGAGCTTTGCAGCCGTCTTTCTTGGGTAGCCGGATAAAAGAATCACGTCCCGATAAGCGGCGAGTGCCTTTTTTAAATACGACGTTTTCTGTTTCGAACCGTTTGTTGTTAAAAAATAATGCTGTTCCATTGCATCAGCCCCTTTGCCTGAATTGTTCATATAAGTCTTGGGCACATCAAGTTCGGCCTAAGCTTATACGATACCATTTTATGCAGGCATATCTGTCCGATATGCCGCCGGTATGATATTTGCTTTTTTAGAAAAGGGACATGATGTAATACACGATGCCGACCGCAACGGAGGAAAGCATGCCGTAAACCAGAACCGGTCCTGCAATAATAAACATTTTGGCCGAAAGCCCCAAAACCAGACCTTCGCTTTTAAACTCCATGGCAGGGGAAACGACCGAATTGGCAAATCCCGTGATGGGCACAATGGTACCTGCACCGGCAAATTTGGCAATGGAATCATACACGCCGATACCGGTTAGAAAAGCACCTAAAAATACCAGAATCACCGATGTGGCCGATGCGGCCGTTTCCGTATCGGCACCCATGGCTTTTAAGCCGTCGCCTATAGCCTGGCCGATGCAGCAAATCAATCCGCCGATGATGAAAGCCAGACACAAATCTTTGCCCAGCGTGGAATTGGGTGTCTTTTGATCAATATATTTTTGGTATTCGTTTTTTGTCATACTGTCTGCCTCCTGTTGTTTCTTAGACATGAAAGAGCCGAAGCTTATTACATACCTATTATTAAAAAATGAAAGCTCTTTCGATTCCTTAATGCCATGTAAGACTGACTAAAATTGCGTTTGTCCGTTCGTTTTTTTCGGCTGTCATATATTGAAAGAAAGCTCCGGCGCACAGCATGGCTAAAATCATGCAAAAAATACCGCAGCGCAATAGCTTAAGTTTCATGTTTGTTTACCTCGCTTAAAATTTTTGGTTTTGTACTTATTATTTGAATTTTATAAAAAATTATTCTTTTTTACTTGCCTTTTTTCACTTGCGATAGTACAATATAATAGATTGAAAAAAAACAGGAGCATTTTTATGCGAAAAAAATTTTTAATTTGGGCGGCTGTTTGTATGCTGCTTGCCATCGGGCTGTATGTGCATGACTGGCACTGCGCCGTAAGACCGGTGAAACGGAAACCGGCTGATTTATCTTTTGCGGCGCAAAAAACCGTGCTTTCGCCTGCCGATTATCGGCTTTTGTTTTTGCAAACAGGCTTGGGCCGCGCCGCGATAGACGATTTAAAAGCACAGGCGGACAGCGCAGAAAATTTGATAAGTGAACTGCAAAAATTTCAAAATCAGCTGACAAGTCCTATGGAATACCATCGGCGTTTTCTCTTTTTCCCCATTACGACATCCGAGCTTTTAACGAATGGGGAAGGCGAGCCGCAAAGCCTTGTCCTGCCGCCGCTGCATGCAGGAGATATTCTGATTACCAAATCGACCAAAACGCTTTTTTACCGCCATGGCCATGCGGCACTGGTGATGAATCCGGAGGCAGGTGTCATTGCTGAATCTATGCTGATCGGAACGAATTCGGATTTGTTCGGTATTGAGGGGTGGCTTTCGTATCCGTCACTTTTGATTCTGCGCCCCAAATATGCCGCGCAGGAGACGGTTGACCGGGCGGTTACCTTTGCCCGTGAAAAGCTTTTGGGCGTTCCGTATCAGCTTTTGACAGGCCTTTTGCAAAAAAATAAAGCATTAAACGATCAAGTCAACGGCACGCAGTGCGCACATCTTGTGTGGCAGGCGTATTATCAGGCAGGCGTTTCGCTGGATTCGGACGGCAGCTGGCTGGTAACGCCGCATGATTTGGCCGCAAGTGACGAGCTTGAAATTGTCTTTTCCTACGGCTTCGGCGAGGACGGAAAATGGTGATTTTTCGTGTAAAGACAGCAGAAATTTAATTTTTCACAAATTATTTAAATTTTTCTATTGAAAAACGGTACAGGTTTATGGTATAATGTGTTGAAGTGGGTAAAAATAGCCACGCCTCGGCGCCTTGAGTAGCCAATTTGAGGAAATAGTAGGAGGACGAAAGAAAGATGAGTAGTGTATTAGACAAAAAGGAAAAGAACACCGTTGAATTTACGATGACCGTTTCGGCAGATGCCTTTGGCGAGGCTCTTGATCGTTCGTTTAAAAAGAACGTTAAAAAGATCACGCTGCCCGGCTTCAGAAAGGGCAAGGCTCCCAGAAAGCTGATTGAAAAAACATACGGCGAAGCTATTTTTTATGATGATGCTATAGATTTTGTTTTTCCTGCCGAGTATGAAGCAGCCATTAAAGAACTGGCTTTAGAGCCGGTTGACGTACCCAAGCTGGACGTAAAAGAAATCGGTGCCGGTAAGGATTTGGTTATGGCAATCAGTGTAACCGTTAAGCCGGAATTTACATTGGGTGAATATAAAGGTATTAAACTGGATGAAATTGTACATACTGTTACCGATGAGGACGTAGAAAGCGACCTGGCTCAAAAGCGTGAACGCAATGCACGTTTGGTTACGGTTGAGGATCGTCCCGTTAAAGAGGGTGATATTGCCAACATTAATTTTGAAGGCTTTGTTGACGATGCGGCTTTCCCCGGCGGTAAGGGTGAAAATTATGACCTGACCATCGGCAGCGGCCAGTTTATTCCCGGTTTTGAGGAGCAGATTATCGGCAAAAACATCGGTGACGAGTTTGATGTAAACGTAAGCTTCCCCGATGAATACCATGCCGAAGATTTAAAGGGCAAGCCGGCAGTGTTCAAAGTTAAGGTAAACGGCATACAATATAAAGAACTGCCTGAGCTGGATGATGAATTTGCAAAGGATATCAGCGAATTTGATACTTTGGATGCATTAAAAGCCGATATTCGGGCAAAACTGGAAGAGCAGGCAGCCAAAACCGAAAAGCAAGAGCGCGAAAACGCTGTTGTGGATAAGCTGGTTGCAGATACGGAGATTGACGTGCCGGATTGCATGATTGATAATCGTGTGGATGGTATTATCCGTGAAAACAACATGCGCATGGCACAGCAGGGACTGAGCTTTGAGCAGTACCTTTCTTACATGGGCAGCACAATTGACCAGTTTAAGGAAATGATGCGTCCCAATGCTGAAAAGCAAGTAAAGGCTAATTTGATTTTAGAGGCAATTGTAAAAGCCGAAAACTTTGAAATTACCGATGAGATGCTGGACGAGAAGATTAAGGAAATGGCCGAAGCTTATCACATGGAAGCCGATAAGCTGAAATCCATGTTCCAGGGCAACGAAGCCGAAAACTTAAAGGATGACATGAAAATGGAGAAGGCGGTTGCATTTTTGGTAGAAAATGCAAAATGGGCAAAGCCGAAAAAGACCGCTTCCAAGTCTACCGCATCCAAAACCACAAAGTCGGCAAGCAAAACGACGACAAAGAAAAAGACAGAGACTAAAAAAGCAGAAAAGGCTGAAAAAGCGGAGGTAGATGAATGAGCTTAGTACCTGTTGTTGTTGAACAAACCAACCGCGGAGAACGTTCGTATGACATTTTTTCAAGACTTTTAAAGGACAGAATTATTTTTCTTTCCGAAGAAGTGAATGATGTAACAGCCAGCCTGATTGTAGCGCAGATGCTGTTTTTGGAAGGTGAAGATCCCGATAAGGATATTCAATTTTACATTAACAGCCCCGGCGGCTCTATCACCAGCGGCATGGCCATTTATGACACAATGCAATACATAAAGTGCGATGTGTCAACCATTTGTATCGGTATGGCTGCCAGTATGGGTGCGTTTTTGCTGGCCTCCGGCGCAAAGGGCAAGCGTTTTGCGCTGCCTAACAGCGAAATCATGATCCATCAGCCCCTCGGCGGTATGCAGGGACAGGCGACGGATATTAAAATCCATGCGGACAGAATTATTAAGATTAAAGAGACTTTAAATAAAATTTTGAGCGAAAGAACCGGCAAGCCGCTTGACGTCATTGAAAGAGATACGGAACGTGATAATTTCATGACAGCACAGGAAGCTATGGAATACGGCTTGGTTGACAAGGTTATCGCTTCAAGATAAGCAGAGTGAAATCAATTAAGAGAGGTGCGTACTTTGGCAGGTAAAGGTAGCAAAAATGAGCCGCGCTGCAATTTTTGCGGTTTATACGAAAGCCAGGTTCTTAAGCTTTTTAAAGGACCGAATGTGAACATTTGCAACGAATGTATAGCTATGTGTAACCGCTATATGGGTCATAATTTTGATTTTGCAGATGCTGATGTAAATCTTTCCGGCCTTCCCAAACCCAAGGAGATTAAGGAACGGCTGGATCAATATGTCATCGGCCAGGACAACGCCAAAAAAACACTGGCTGTGGCGGTGTATAACCACTATAAACGTATTGAAAATCAGCAGCAGTCCGGCGATGTAGACATTCAAAAATCTAACATTTTACTGTTAGGGCCTACCGGTTCCGGTAAAACACTGCTGGCGCAAACTCTTGCAAAAATATTAAATGTTCCCTTCGCCATTGCAGACGCAACGACCTTAACCGAGGCCGGCTACGTTGGTGAAGATGTTGAAAATATTTTGCTGAAGCTGATTCAGGCGGCCGATGGTTCGATTGAAGAAGCGCAAAGGGGTATTATTTATATTGACGAAATCGATAAAATTACCCGTAAGTCCGAAAACACCTCCATTACGCGTGATGTAAGCGGTGAAGGTGTGCAGCAGGCGCTGCTTAAAATTCTGGAAGGCACCATTGCTTCCGTGCCGCCCACCGGCGGCCGTAAGCATCCGCATCAGGAATTTTTGCAGATCGATACGACCAATATCCTGTTCATCTGCGGCGGTGCTTTTGAAGGCATAGAGAAGATTATCGAACGCCGAACCGGTACAAAAACATTGGGCTTCGGCGGCGAGGTGCTCTCGAAAAACAGTCGGGATATCGGCAAGATATTGTCGTTACTGGAGCCGCAGGATTTGTTGAAATTCGGCTTGATTCCCGAATTAATCGGCCGTTTGCCGGTGCTTACCACGTTGGATTTGCTGGATGAAAAGGCACTGATTAACATTATTAAAGAGCCTAAAAATGCGCTTTTAAAACAGTATACAAAACTGTTTGAATTAGACGGCGTGAAGCTTGAGGTAACGGATGAAGCCGTCAGCGCCATTGCAAAAAAAGCGTTGGAGCGCAAAACAGGCGCCAGAGGCTTGCGTTCGATTATGGAAGAAGCCTTTTTGGATACCATGTATGCATTGCCTTCGGAGAAAAACGTAGTCAAGTGCATTGTTACGGCGGATTGCATTAACAATGCGTCAAAGCCCGAACTCGTCTACCGCGAAGCGGCGGCGGATAACGCGGCGGCAATGGATAAATCAGTCTCGTAAAATAACGGGCAACTCAAATAACGGGGCGGTTTTAAACCGCCCCTGTTTTACGTATTGTACGCATACAATGTCCCGTGTAACGGAGGTATACGCATGAATTTAATAGAAATCGGTGAAATTGTTAACACACACGGTATTCGCGGCGAAATTAAGCTGAATCCCTGGACAGACAGCTTGGACGCGCTGACGGATATTCGCCTGTTTTATTATAAAAAAGACGGGCAGGTTCTGACGCTGCATGCCGGGCAGGTACGGATTCATAAAAATTGTGCCATTATTCAGGCAGAAGAAATTCATGATATGAAAACGGCCGAAGCTTTTAAGGGCTGCACCCTATATGTTGAAAAATCCGACTCTCTCCCGGAGGGACGATACTATATTGCCGACTTGATCGGGCTGCGCGTACTTGCGGATGATAGGGAGTTGGGGCGCATTACCGATGTGTTCCCGACAGGAGCCAACGATGTATACGAAGTGCGTGCAGAAGGCCGCAGGCCGATTTATTTACCGGCAATTTCGCAGGTTGTGCAGGAAATTAACATACAGGAAGGCTATATGCGTGTTGCCGTGCCGGACGGATTGCTGGATGAAGCCTGATTGATACATAACATGAGGTTGAGACATATGCGAATTGATTGTTTGACGCTGTTTCCTCCAATGCTGCAAGCGGTTTTGGAGGAAAGCATTACTGGCCGCGCAATAAAAGGCGGCATTTTGGATATTCGGTACACCAATATACGTGATTTTGCGCAAAACAAGCATAATCGCGTGGATGATGCGCCTTACGGCGGCGGTATGGGTATGGTGATGCAGGCCGAGCCGATTTATCGTGCTTATCAGTCTGTTTTAGAGACGGCAACTGTACGGCCGCGCGTGATTTATATGTCGCCGCAGGGGAGAGTTTTCAATCAAAAAATTGCAGAGGAACTGGCACAGGAGCCGCACCTTGTTTTTTTGTGCGGTCACTATGAAGGCGTTGATGAACGCGTGCTGGAGGAAATTGTGGATGAAGAATTATCCATCGGCGATTATGTGCTTACCGGCGGCGAAATACCGGCGCTTGCCGTGATTGACGCAGTAGCCAGAATGATCCCCGGCGTTCTTCCGTCCGAAGAGGCATACAGTGAAGAATCCCTTTATAACGGCCTGCTGGAATATCCGCAATATACGCGTCCACCTGTTTTTTTAAACCGTGAGGTGCCCGAAGTTCTGCTTTCGGGGCATCACGAAAATATTAACAAATGGCGGCGTGAAGAATCCATCAGGCGCACGTGCCGTAAAAGACCGGAGCTTTTGCCAAAGGCCGAGCTTTCGGAAAAAGAACGTAAACTGGCAGAAAGAGTGATACAAGAACTGAAAGGAGAACAGCAGCATGAATTTGAATGAAGAAACCGTTAGCAGTGAACAAATTTTTAAGGGAAAAATTATAACCGTACGGCGCGATACGGTGCGCCTGCCAAACGGAAACAATGCCACGCGTGAGGTTGTGGAGCATCCCGGCGGCGTTGCCATTGTGGCGCTGAACGA
>ERZ1035032.1954-NODE-1954-length-11988-cov-9.988435_pt1 | contig 11988 bp, 11 predicted proteins | sample MGYA00520693_ERZ1035032 | MGnify/ENA primary metagenome ERZ1035032 (study PRJEB33766, sample SAMN09781740) | gut metagenome | biome: gut microbiome | host: Homo sapiens | place: Madagascar | study: EMG produced TPA metagenomics assembly of the PRJNA485056 data...
TGCTAATCTGATAAAAAATATATTATGGAGATAACAATGGCTGAATATCAAAATTATGCGGAAGCAGTTGAAGATGAAGACTTCAAGGAATTTGTAAAACAAAATTGGAATCGAGATATTAAAGATGTCCGCGAGTGGGAATTGGCGGCAATGTTTTATAAGTTTAAAAGCCGCAACGGGACTTTGAACGAGCAAGATAAAGATTTTTTGCAAAAAGTTGAAAATTCAGCGGCTCAGGAAGATTTGGATAAGCTGACCGATGTTCATTTTCCGGATAAGAAATATGCCGATTTGGCTCCGGAAGATAAAGCTTTTATTGCTGTTGAAAATAAAGAAACTAAAGAACGCAATGTGGCCTTGGAAGATATCAAGCAGTTTCTGGATGCTCAAAATTTGAGCGCGAATATCGAAAATACAACGAGGTCTGATGCAGCTTCGGCTCCGGCTGTGCAGAATTTTGCTAACGATGAAGAAGTTTACGAGGCTTTTCATGAATTGGCAGATAAACATCGCTATACTCCAAATAATCAGCAGGATTTTGATGAATTTATAAGCAAAAAAGATGCTTATTTAGCCGATAAGACGCCAGAGCAAAAATCTGTAGTAGAAGAGCAGCTCGGACGCTTTCTGAATAATCAAGACCAAGATAAAATGTATTACGGCAATGAGCTTTATACGGTTGATGATAGTTTTAAAAAAATGTATGAAACCGCTGCTAAACCCAAAGAACATGTTAATAACAATGTTCCTTTAGGCATTGTTATTGATGAAAATAAGGAAAAGCAGCCTCCGATAAAAGAAGCAACTGAACAAGAAGAGGCTCGGCTGCGCAGCTTTAATTCCGACCAAAACGACACTCTGCTGGATATGGTAAAAGTTGAAGCGCTGCGCGATATGAAAGTAATTAGCGATGATGAGTGGAACAAAGTTTCTAAGCAGCCGGAAGAAATGATACAAGCCCGCATAGAGATGTTGAATGACAAGCTGCCGAAATTGTCGGATAAACAGTTGGCAGAATATGAAAGCCGCGTAACAGACAAAATGGTAAGCAATGATGAGCTGTTTAATCTTGTGCCGCCAGCTGCTCTGGCTAAAGCCTATACCGGTTTGGATAAACAGATTGCCGAAGAAAAAGACGATGCCCAAAAGCAGAATTTGGCAGCCAAAAAAGAAAAAATCGGCGCTCGTATGGAGCAGCTGACAACTATGCTGGCAAACAAAGAGCATACTTTTGATGATATGTATTTTGCCGATAAAACCAACATCGCCGATGTTTATGATGGCTATGTGCAGATGTATGATGCGCTGGATAAAGATTGGCGCGATGAAAAAAACAATAAGACATTGGCTATGCAAATGCGCCAGGGCGAACAGATGCTTGGAGAGCAATTTGATGAATATAAAGCGCAATGGAATATTAAAGACGTGAGAGAAGGCGATGCCGATAAGCTGCAAAAGCATTATGAAGAACTGAATAATCAGTTAAAAGGCATTGAAATAGATGCCGAAACCGCTAAACTGGTCAGCAACTTTAAATTTTTGGATGACAAAGGTCAGGTTGAGCCGCAGTTTGTGGATAAAGACGGCAATCAAAGTGATGTTTACAGCGACGGAGCCAAAGTAATTGAAGGCAGCAAGCTGGATACTTCCATTCGTTTGGCAAAGCAAAATGTTTTGCTGGAAAACATCGGCGTCGGCACTAAATTTAAAGCAGATGACTTACAGAAAGAAGTTTCAGCACAACTGCCGCAAACCTTGTATGCTTTGCATGTGGTAGATAAAGTGCAAAAAGGAGCAACAGAGCATCCGAAACAATTTACCGACAAAAAATTCTTAAATCAGTTTACAGCCGATTTGGCGAATCCGGATAAGCCGATGGCAATCAGCCATCAGGCGTTTGCAGCCGGTGTGGATGAGGCCGTAAATGCAACGGCCGGATATGCCGACGCTTTGGCGCAAACAGTAGGCCGCGACAAGCCGGTTGTAACATCAGTGTTTAATCCAATTCAAGATTTGGATAAACGCGCAGATGCCCGCACCGATAACAAGACCAATAAGAAAACCGCCCGTATAGAAATGCTGAAACGTACTGTTAAAGGTGCGGCTTCGGCTTTTCTGGTTTCCGGAGCTATTACCACTATCGGCACTATGGGAGCTAACAAGGTTGCCGGTATGGCAATCGGTACAAGCTTGGCGGTGGGTATGACATTATGGCAGATTCATAAATGGCGCAAACAGCAAAAGAAAGAGGGTAAACCTGCCGGCTTTAAAGCGATGTTGAAAAACCGAAAGCTGGTGATGACTGTGGCGACAACAGCGATGGGCGCAGCGGCGCTGGGCTTTGCCGCAACCGGAAATCCGGGAATGGCTTCGGCTTTAGGTATCGGCGCTTTGGCTGTCGGTACAACGAATGGCGTTATTTCAAATTATGGAGATTCACGCAAATCAGGACTAGGTAAATTTGAATCAGCCGGCTGGGCTGCAGTGCAGGCTATTGCTAATGTGGCCGGAGCTTACGGTGGGCGCGTGACCGCCAATATGGCTATAGATGCCTATAATCACGCTCATCCGGATAATGATTTGTTCCAGCACAAAGAGCAGGAAGTAACCAATCGCCGCGAAACCGTTTATGATGATGGTGTTAAAGAGCGGGCAAAGGCTACTGTCGGTAAATGGTATGCCGGTCACGAGGATATGCTGCAGCAGCGTGTTGATGAAATCAATCAATATAATCAGGCTCACGGCACACACATTGATCCGTACCGCTATTTGATGGCAGCACATGACGCCGGCGCGCAGGCTCCGGATAATATGATGTTGCATAATCAGGGCGCACCGGATGTGGCTTCGCACGGTAATCATAAAGTTTTGGGTGCAGGCTGGAGTCAAGAGACCGGAATTTCTCAGCATGAAGTCAACAATCTGGCTCATTCAGTAACCGGCGACGGGCATGTTAATTTGTCGCCGGAATCGGTTAAAGCCTTTCAAGAGATTGATGCTCATATAAACCGTTACAATCAGGTCGGCTATGTGAACGGCGCGCCGTATCAAAATGACGGGGTACTGGATTCCAATGCTTCTCAGAATGACGCCGGACGCTTTGTGCAAGACGCTAAAGGCGACCGCTATACCACATATGCTGATGGCGACAGTCCGTATAAGCAGATAAATGTCAAAACTACCGTAACTCATACGGTTGATAACCAGCGGATGGATGGTGTCGGTATGTTCGGTATATTGGGCAATGTGCTTGGAGGTAAAAAGCTGCGAAAACGTGCCGGTTCTTTGCTGGATAGAATCTTTGGTAAAAAGAAACAGCCGGTAACCAAAGGCAAACAGGCTGAAGATAAAAAGCCGATAAAGATAAATATTGAAAACAAACAGCCGGTCAGCAATGAAGAAAAAATCGAAGAGCTGAAAAATAAAAAACAAGTTCAGCAGCAAGAGCCGGTCACCCGACAAAAAACTGAAGTTAAAACAGAACAAAAAAACGAGCAGAAGCCGCTGAACATACAGCAGACCGCTCAGAAAAAAGCTCTGGATAACCAAAGATAAAAACAAAACAGTGTCGGTTGAGTACAAAAATCGGCGCTGTTTTTTTGTGCTGCTAATAAAGTTTTTACATTCTTGACTTATGCTGAATATATATGCAAGGAGGCAAAAATGAGAATATTGGCTTTTGATATCGGCGGCACAAAAATTTCTTCGGCGGTGGTTTCGGTGGGCGGAAAATTGCTCAGTCCGGCAATTTCGATGCCGACGCCTAAAGATGCAGGGAAAATAGAAGAATATATAAAAAAGCGTTTAAGCGAAGAAGAATTTGACGGCGCGGCGGTGGCGACAGCCGGTGTGGTTTATAACGAAAAACTCGCGGCTAAGCCGTACAATCTGCCGGCAGGATATGAAAACATTGGCTTCCATAAATTAACAGACAAACCGCTACTAGTAGAAAATGATGCTAACGCCGCTTTGTGGGCGGAATATAAAATTGGTGTGCTGAAAGGAACAAAGCAGGCGGTTATGCTGACCTTGGGAACAGGTGTTGGCTGCGGTATAATCTGCGATGGCAGAATTTTACGCGGAAAAACCGGCGCAGCGGGCGAGCCGCCATTTTTGCTATCCGGCGGAGATTTGGCAGCTTTGGCCGAGCAAAACGGTTTGAATGAATGTGATTGTTTTGCTCTTTACAAACTGAAAAATGAACATAATAAGGCTGCGGAAAAAGCTTTTGCAGAATGGCAAAATCGTCTGATAGACAGCGTGTCTTTGCTGAATAGTATCCTAGACACCGAAGCTGTGGCGCTATCCGGCAGTTTGGCGGAAATTGTGGACTATCCGACAGTTGAAAAGGCTGTAAATGCCAAAGGATATCACAATCCGCTGCGGCTGCAAAAAGCTGTAACCGGCAATAATGCAGGCTTAATCGGCGCAGCGTTGCTGCTGAAAGATAAAATAAATGACTAAATTGCGCATTATCGGTAATATGACCGGAAACTCTATGGATGCCGTTGATGTGGTGCTGACAGAGTTTGACGAAGAAAAAATTACAGATATCTGCAGTTTAAGCATTCCTTATAGCGTGGCTGAAAAACAAAGCGTAGATGCTTTGCGGCAGAGAGTGGTTACACAGAAAATACCGGCGTCCGAGCTGATAAAAGATAATGATTTTTTAACCGTACACCAAAAATATGTCTCAGGCGTAGCCAAGGCGGTTAATGAACTTTGCCGTCGGAATAATATTGATAAAAGCAGCGTGCAGGCTATCGGCTTTCATGGCAAAACACTGGACCATAATCCGCCGTCTCTGGCTAAAATCAGCGGAACACTGCCGTTTACCACGCAAATGGGCTCGGCTCAACTGCTGGCAGATTTAACCGATATTCCGGTCATAAATGACTTTCGTTCTGCTTTGCTGATGAACGGTTTTGAGGGAGCGCCGCTGGCAGCACCGCATAACGCGCATATTTCGCGGCAGGAAGGTGACGGCTGCTATATCAATGCCGGAAACACATCCAATTTGGCTTGGATAAAAGACGGCAAAGCGCAAATCAGCTGGGACGCCGGGCCGTTTAATGAGTATACGGATAGTTTTGTACTGCGTTATAAAGGCGCGGCGTTTGATAGGGGAGCGCATTGGGGCATGCAGGGAAAATTATTGCCGGAGCTATTGCATTATCTGTTTGCGCTGGGGCGGAATTTTTATGAAATGCCTCTTCCGAAATCAGGAGATCCGGCTTTTTATAAAACTTCTGAGCTTTTTGCTTATATTGAAAACAATTATGAAAATCCGGCGAAACACGAACAGGTTTTTTATGATATTCTGCACACTCTGGAATTTTTTGCCGGATATTTAGCGGCATATTCTGTCGCTTCTACACCGGATAATATAGATTTAGCTGCAAATTTTGTTTTGTTCGGCGGCGGCTGGAAAAATCCACTTGCTCGCCAAAGCTTTGAAGATACGCTGTCGGGCAAAGTTCCGGCTCTGTCGCAACACCAAAAACTTTTTGAGGATTTTCGCCGACGCTTAAAGGCCGGTCCGCAGATTAAATATTCTAAGTTGGGCGAATTTATGGAAGCCCGTTTGTTTGCCGATTTGGCGCGCTATTATCTGGAACAGAGAAATTGGGAACTGCCGGAGCTGCAAGATTATAACAAACCGCTGATTTTAGGATATATCCGCTATCCTGGATTGGCGCCGATTGATGATTATTTAAGCAAAGCCGCCCGTGGCTGGCAAAACAACATAAATTTATAAGGAGAAATTTATGAAAAAATTTTTGATTGCAATAATAGTTTTAGCTTTGTCCTGCGAAACCGTCTCGGCTCAGATGAGCGACACACTTGGCGCATTGTTGATTGACGGCGAGCTTTCTACGCAAGGCTATCAAGCGTTAGGGCAAGGACAACAGGCTGTTAATAGAATGCGTTTTCAGCAGGATTTGGGCAATTTGGTGGCCGAAGTGCAAACTGCATATTTGGGTAATTATGCAGGTTTGAACAAAGCCGGATTGGATTTTAACGGTTTTGTCGGAATAAATTGGGATATTGCTTCTGCTGATGACGGCGGATTTTATGTGACTTTTGACGGACTGGACGGTGCAACCTGCTTTGTTTGCCAAAATGGAACCGGCGCCCGTCATGCTGAAATCAACGGCGGCGGCAGCTGTCAGCAGAGCGGAAACAAAGTTAAATTGCTTTTTTAGCAAATTCCAGCAATTCATTGCGGGTTAGATTGAAGTTGCTGTCAATCCATTGCTGCTCCAGTAAAGTAAGAGTTTGTCCGATTTTTTCTCCGGTAGCGATATTTTGCTCTATCAGGTCTCGTCCCCGCAGCGGAAAAATAGGTACAACCGCGTCTTCCACTTCTTGAAGTACATTGGCTACTTTAGAATTTTCAATGTTATAAATTGCCGCTGTCAGCAGAATTTTATCCAGACAGAATGTTTTGCCATAGCGGTAAATAAAACGCAGGCGCTGGCTTGGAGTAGAAATATTTTCGGGCATTAAGTTAATTTTAGCCCAGTTTATAAAGTTATCTTTCTGCCGTTTAGAAAAACGTAAGGTCCGCGCCATATTCTCTGCTTCTGAAGCATTGGGCTGATAGAGAACAAACAATCGGCGTAGAAAATTACCTTCATATTTCATATCTTCCACCAGCTCTGTCAAGTGCTTCAAAGCGTTAATATGGATAGATTTGCTCGGCAGAAAGTAACTTAATATGTCATTATCAAAGATAATCTGCATGGTTTCAGCAGCTTTAGGGGTTACAAGCAATTTAAACAGCTCGTCGCGCACTCGTTCGATAGAAAGTGTGCGCAATCCGTCTTTGTTGGCAACACAGGCTTTTAAGGCTTCTTTGTTCATCGGCTGTTTGCTGAAAATAGAATAAAAACGGAAAAAACGCATAATCCGCAGATAGTCTTCTTTTATGCGTTCATCCGGATTGCCGATAAAGCGGACAATTCCGTTTTCCAAATCGTTTATGCCGTTGTAATAATCAAACACATTGCCGTATAAATCTGCATATACCGCATTTATGGTCAAGTCGCGGCGTGAGGCGTCCACGCTCCAATCATCGGTAAATTCCACTTCGGCATGTCGTCCGTCGGTTATCACATCACGGCGCAGAGAAGTAACTTCCAGCGCCTGATTATCTATAATTACTCCGATAGTGCCGAATTTTAGCCCGATAGGCACGGTTTTCAGCCCATAGTCTTCACAAGCTTCAACAAGCTCGTCCGGAGACAAATCGGAAGCCAAATCCAAGTCAAAGTTATTATGGCGGCCGGCCAGAGTATCGCGCACGGCACCGCCGACAAAACGCAGAGTGCCGCCATGCGCTTCAACCGCGTCAAACAAACGGTAAATCCGTTTGGAAGTTAAAATTTTTGACATATCTAAAAAATTCGGCTTCATCATAACTCAAAATTTCCTCTTGTATTTTTTGTAAATTTTAATAGTTTATATATAATTTTCAGCTATAATCCAAGTAAAATTTAAGTGCAAAAGGATAAAAAAGAATGTTAAAATATTTATTGGTTTTGGGAGGCTTGTTATTCAGCGTATCTGCAAAAGCTGCAGAAATGCCTAAAGTTTTGGGAGAATACGGCGATTGGATTGCTTGGACTTATAATGACAGAGGCAATTTGATTTGCTATATGTCATCGACTCCTAAAAAAGACGAGGGCAAATATACCAAGCGCGGCGATATTTATACCATTATTACTCATCGTCCGGCCGAAAAAACTTTTGACGAAGTAAGCTTTGTGGCCGGTTACAGCTTTGATACCAAAGCGCCGTTTACGATTAAAATCGGCGATAAAATTTTCAAAAATACCTTTACCGATGGAACTAAAGGCTGGATGGTAAACGGGCAGGAAGACCTAAAGTTGATTGCTGCCATGAAACGCGGCGAACGTATGATTGTGGACGGTAAATCTAATCGCGGAACTACCACAAAAGATACTTATTCTTTAAAGGGTTTTTCAAGCGCCTATCAAGCAATTTCAGCTAAATGCAAGAAAAAATAACCATGACGGAAAAAACAGAACTTATCGGCTTAAACAAAGAAGAACTGCAGGCTGCTTTAACCGCAATCGGCGAAAAGCCGTTTCGTGCTAAACAGTTGTGGCAATGGCTTTATTATTTTGGCGAAACCGATTTTGCCAAAATGAGTAATCTTTCTAAAGAGCTACGCCAAAAATTAGCCGATAATTTCACTGTCAGCCGTCCAAAAATTGTTGCAGAACAGCTGTCAACCGACAAAACCCGCAAGTGGCTTTTGGAGTTCAAAGACGGACAACGGGTTGAAATGGTTTATATACCGGAAGAGGATAGGGGCGCGGTTTGCATCTCTACGCAAGTCGGTTGTGCAGTCGGCTGCAAATTCTGCCATACCGGAAGCCAAAAGTTGACACGTAACCTGACTGCCGGAGAAATAGTCAGCGAATTTATGGTGGCGCGCGATACTTACGGAGAATGGCCAAGTCCGACCAATGAAACCCGCTATCTTTCCAATATTGTGGTGATGGGTATGGGGGAACCGCTGCATAATATGGAAAATACAATAAAAGCCTTGCAGATTTTGACTGATGGTGACGGTATTGCTATTTCACGCCGCCGTGTGACAATGTCAACTTCAGGTATTGCGCCGAAAATTTTACCGGCTTTACAGCAAACCGGAGTGCGCTTAGCCGTTTCTTTGCATGCGCCGAATAATGAAATTCGTTCGCAGATTATGCCGATTAACAACCGCTATCCGATTGAAGAAGTTATGGAGGCCTGTCGGGCTTATCAAAACGGTGACGGCAGTCGCTATATCACTTTTGAATATTTGCTGCTGAACGAAATTAACGACAGTTTGGATTGTGCACGGGAACTTATTGCATTGATGAAAAAATATCAGCTGCGTGCAAGTTTTAATCTGATTCCGTTTAATCCGTGGCCGGGGTGCGCTTTTGCGCCAAGCTCAAATAACCGTGTACACGCTTTTGCGCGCGAATTGGAAAAGGCCGGTTTTGCTGCGCCGGTTAGGGTTGCACGCGGACAAGATATTTTGGCTGCCTGTGGACAATTAAAGTCTAAAAAAGATACAGAAGATAAAAAAACTGCTAAATGATTCCCATTTTTTGCGCTGTGACCACGGCTTGGGTGCGATTGCTGACATGCAGAGTGCGTAAAAGAGCATTGATGTGTAGTTTTACCGTGGATTCTGAAACACCCATGTCATAAGCAATTTGTTTGTTAGATTTGCCTTGTGCTATCAAATCTAAAACCTGCGATTGGCGGTTGGTTAGGTTTTTAAAGCCGCTGTTTCTGCCGCTTGTGCCGGTTAAACGCATTGAATGAGGCAATGTTTGCGGAATATAAGTTTCGCCGGACAAAATACGTTTGAGAGCATCTTCAATTTCGCTCATTTCGGCTGTTTTTAAAATATAACCGTTGGTGCCGGCAGAGATTATGCGTTTGATAGTTAAAATATCTTCGGATGATGATATAACTACTATTTTGCTGTTTGTGGCTAGCTGTCGGATTTTTATCAAACTTTCATGCCATGGCAAATCGCGCAAATCCACGTCAAGAATGATTAGAGATATATCGTTTTGCAGGTTCAGTGTGTTTATAATTTCTGAAAAGCCGGACAGCTGTTCAACTTTTGCAGCGGTAAACATTTTTTGAAGACAAAGATTCAGCCCGTTGCGAAAAAGCGGAGAACTATCAGCAATTATAATTTTCATTATCCAATCTCCTCTAAATTTTGGAAAAAATGCAATCGATAAGATATATATGGGCTGTCGGTAGGTTTTAAAGGGGGAAAGACAATTTATTGCAAATTATTTAAGACGCGGCAGTTCTATGTAGGCGACTCCTGCTTCGGTAAACATCTGCGCTGAATAATTAAGCTTGTCGCGCCAAGTGTTTTTAGGGTCATTTTCTGTTGGCTTATATTCATAGGTTATAACTTCCTTAATACCGGCTTGAATGATAGCGCGAGCGCAGTCGGTGCAAGGCGTAAGCGTGCAAAAAATAGTGCAGCCTTTGAGCTGTGTACCGGTCAGGCAGGCATTGTAAATAGCATTGCGTTCGGCATGTTCAAAAAAATCATATTTAGTCGGGCGTTTCATACGTTCAGGAATATCGTCGGAAACTCCTCGTACCAAGCCGTTATAACCGGTGGCGCGGATTTCTTTGTCGGGGCCGACAACCACTGCTCCGGTTTGAGTTGATGGATCTTTTGACCAACTCGAAACTAACTCTGCCAATTCTAAAAAGCGATAATTCCATTTTTCTGAAAACATATAGAGCCTCCCATTTGTCTGAACTGTTGATTAGTATAGCAGAATATGCGGTTAATTCAACAAATTATTTCAAACAAGTCTGCCGATTTTGGCATAGCGTTTGCGAATGCATTGCAGCGCGGTTTTGTGAACGCCTTTAGTAATGCTGTAATAGATAAAGCGCCCATCGCGCCGGCTGCTGACAAAAGCATCATCTTTGAGGCGGCGCAAGTATTGAGAAACCTTGAGCTGTTCGCTGTTTATTCCTTGTACAATTTCCGTGACATTGCTTTCATTATGGAGCAGTAGCAGTAAAAATTCCAGAATCCTCATCTTATCGTAATTGGCAAAGAGTTTGATGCGGTTGGCGGCCATGGTGGTGTAATCAGTCGGTAAAACCGCTTTATAGCCATCAGCTAAAAAACGGATACTGTCTGTCATGTAGCCGTAAAGTTTGCGCAGACATTCAAATATGCTGGCCGGATATTCTTCTTGAATGCGGTAATAAATAAAAATTCCGTGCCGCTGCGCAATAACTAAGCCGGCATCGCGCAGTTTTTTGAGGCTTTGCGAAACAATCATCTGTTCTTCTTTTACGGCTTTGGTAATTTTCGAAACTGAGGCTTCGCCGTTTACATCCAAAAATTCTAAAATCTGCAGGCGCAGCGGGTGTGCAATGTAGCTTATACCCTTTACTGCCTGTTTCATTATTTCTGTCGGAAGTTGCTGTTCTGTCATTGTATCCTCAATATCTTGTTTTTTCTATATATAGCAAAAAATCTAAGTTTTACAAACAAAAAAACAGCCTTCATTAAAAAATGAAAGCTGTTTAAATTTTATTTAAGCGTTGTCTTTCAGCTGCCAGCGGTCGTGATTTTCACCGACTTTAACATATAATCCGCGGCTGTTGCGTTTGAAGTAGTCTTTGTGGGTGTTTATATACATTACACCATTTTCAACATAAGAATCCCCAACCGTATTTTCAACAACAAGGCAGGCTCCTTCTAAATGGATGTTGCCTTGCGGAGCAGTTTGTACCTGACTTTCCAGAATGTAATAACAATCCGGAGCGATTTGTTGCAAAATCCAGAGCTTGTTGCGGCCGTTTGTGTCAATCAAATTAACATCCGGCAAAAAAGCCCGCATTATCTTCACTTGTCCGTCAAGTCCGGCAAAATCGTCTTTACGGAGATTTTGCGCCGATTTGATATACATTACTCTTCTGGAGGTAATACCTCGCTGATTCTCCAGACTTTCCTGCGACCAGAATTCTGTTTCAACAGTGTTTGAAAGAACGATTCCGGTCAGGCCGATTTGGCGCAAACTGTTGTTTATGGCTTCGGCGGCGTCTGCGGTAATAGCCTGTAAATCAGCCAAAGTCGGCAGTAATTCCACATTTTTCTGACACCAGTCAAAAGCTTGGCTGCGATCTAGTTTGACAGGCGATATTGAAGAAATTTCAATATATTTGCTACCGCTGCCAATAAATATGCCGTACTCTTTTTGATAGACTGTAGAGGCTGAATAAGAGCCGTCAGTCAACAAAAAGTCACCTGGAAGAATTGAAGAATGCAAGAACATCGTGCCATTTTTACGGGTAACAAAAGCGCGGCGTTGACCAATCTGCACTGTGCGATTTACGCTGAATAAAAATTTTGGAACAATCATAATTATAAGAATTAAAAGTTAATAATATAAAATATGTTAT
>ERZ1035032.1957-NODE-1957-length-11981-cov-32.648834_pt1 | contig 11981 bp, 8 predicted proteins | sample MGYA00520693_ERZ1035032 | MGnify/ENA primary metagenome ERZ1035032 (study PRJEB33766, sample SAMN09781740) | gut metagenome | biome: gut microbiome | host: Homo sapiens | place: Madagascar | study: EMG produced TPA metagenomics assembly of the PRJNA485056 data...
TTGAGTAAGGAGGCAAGTATCATCGTGGCAGGAGATTTTAATGACTATTCCGACTCACCAGCATTGTTGTCTTTGCGTGCAGGCTCCCGTCTAACAGAGGTTTCGCAGCAAGCAACGGGCAGACATGGTGCAAAGGCAACATATCGTTGGCATGGTGAATGGCGCAGTCTCGATCATATACTTTGCAGTCCTCCTGTGTCAAGATGCTCTGTTGAGTGTTATGTGGGTGATTTGCCCTTCCTGATGGAAGAGGATGAGCGTTATGGTGGCTATCATCCTAAGCGTACTTACTTGGGACCTCGTTACCTGGGAGGCTATAGTGACCATCTGCCACTTGTCTTTCGCTTTGAGCGTAAAGATGATTGAGTGCGATTGGAATCTTGAAGACTTCATGGTTCTGTGTATTTGTAAATAGCTTAGTCTTTGATGCTATATAAAAATGTGTACAGACTATGATGAAACACAATCTTTCTAATGGAGTGCCGTGGGTGTTGTAAAGTGTACTGCTTTAATAGGAAGATTGATTTGTGTGGGTTGTATATAAACGAAGAAAGTTACCTGAAAATTCAGATAACTTCCTTGTTTCTCCTAAGAATAATTTCTTAATATTATATATGTATAAGTAAAAGATGATGAAATGCGTTTCACAACGTCGTTTTTGTTTTCTGATGCAAAGATATGAAATAGTTATCTTTAGATGGAGTAAAAACAGTTTTTGTAGGCGTAATAATTGTTTTGTTGCTCCATTTAGCCAGTAAATGCCTTTATTTATGGTGGCTTTAATAGCTTTTTGACTCTTTTAGTTGATTCCTTATGATGTGGGTGCAATATTATGAGTGTGTTTGCGTTTTAGATAATATATATAAGGAGTATTCATGATTTATTAATGGAATATATAAGTGTTTATGAGAAGAAATATTTTATCACTTGTCTGCTTTTTGGCTCTTTCTTTAGGGACAATGGCGCAGACAGTAGAGAGTGAGGTCGGCAGGTTTTCTGTCATCCCTCGTGTAGGTGTGGCGCTTGCCAACTGGAGCAATAACCGCATTTATTATGCTTCAGGTGAAGATAAGGCTTCTTTGAAGTCAAGTTTCCAGGCTGGTTTTATGGGTGGTGTCGATGTGGAGTATCGTGCTACCAAGGAGATTGGCGTCAGTTTAGGAGCTTATTATGCCAAGCAGGGCTTCCGCTTCTCCAGTTATGAGGCTACTATTGATGCTGAAAGAAGGAAGTATCAGGGCATTTCCGACTATCACACCAATTTGCATTATCTCAATGTACCTTTGATGGTGAAGGGTTATGTTACCCGTCAGTTGGCATTTATGGTTGGCGTACAGGCAGGTTTCCTGCTCAACGATCCTAAGTATGAGTTTACCTCCATTGATATAGAGAGGGACCAATATGGTGGTGTTACCTATGACAATTCGCAGGAGGTGTCAGATTCCTGGCCAGCTAAAAAGGTGGATGTCTCTCTGCCTATAGGCTTGTCTTATGAGTATATGGGGGTAGTGCTCGATGCCCGTTACAACTTGGGACTTACCAATGTTGACGATTCTCCAGGTCATGATGACAGTTGTAAGAATCGTGTGTTTACATTCTCGGTGGGTTATCGTTTTGCACTTTGATAACATAGCAAAATCCGCATTCAGAAGAGTTTTCGATCTCTCTTCGAATGCGGATTTCTTATTTGATGCAGTATCGCTATCTTCTTGAAGCAGATATTGCGGGTTGTATTATCCGTAGATCACCTTTCCGTTCTCGTCCTCGTACGGAGTCAGGTCCTTTGCATACTGGTTCATGGCGCGAAGGCTCATACCCATAGACGAGAAACCACCATCGTGGAAGAGGTTCTGCATGGTTACCTTGCGTGTGAAGTCAGAGAACATCATTACGCAGTAGTTTGCGCAATCCTCTGCAACGGCATTGCCCAGTGGCGACATCTTGTCGGCAAAGTCCATCATGTTGTCAATATCCTTGATACCCTTACCAGCGGTAGTGGCTGTAGGACTCTGTGAGATGGTGTTGATACGCACGTGCTTCTCGCGACCGTAGATGTATCCGAAGCTACGTGCGATGCTCTCCAGCATACTCTTGGCATCAGCCATGTCGTTGTAACCGAAGAATGTGCGCTGAGAAGCCACATAAGTAAGGGCAACTACAGAACCCCACTCATTGATGGCGTCCAACTTCTTGGCTACCTGCAGCATCTTGTGGAAAGAGATGGCAGAAATATCGAGAGTCTTGTTCAGGAAGTTGTAGTCGAGATCATCGTAAGTGCGATGCTTGCGCACGTTAGGGCTCATGGCTACAGAGTGGAGAACGAAGTCAATCTTGCCACCCAATTTCTCCTGTGCTTCTGTGAAAACCTTTTCCAAGTCTTCTACGCTTGTCGCATCAGCTGCGATGATAGGAGCGTTGATTTGTTCAGCGAGTTTGTCGAGTGTACCCATTCTCAGGGCCATTGCTGTGTTACTCAGTGCGATGGTGGCACCTTCTTCAGCAGCCTTAACGGCTACTTTCCAAGCGATTGATTCCTCATTGAGGGCACCGAAGATGATGCCACGCTTGCCTTTTAACAAATTGTGAGTCATTGTTATCTTAATACTTTTGTTTATAATAACGGCACGATATCTTATATATATAATAAGGTGTAAACTTCTCTCGCTTACCATCTTTGCCGTTGAAATCGGGTGCAAAGGAACGCTTTTTTTTTTATATGAGCAAACTTTTTGATGAAAAAGATAGCCGTTTGTGCACAAACCCTATCAAACTGTGCATGTTTTTGGCCCAAAAAGCGAGATGTATGAAGGGTTCTTCCTGTTTTTGTTGTTTGTCCTCACGGCTTTCTTCAGTATTCCCTTCTCTGCCTTCTATAACTTCTGAACTTGCGAAAGCTCAGTTCTTTACATTTCCCAAAATCTTTTTATCAAGAGGCCTTCCGTCTCTTTGGCTACGTCGTAGGGGATGGCTGGCAGACAGTCGGGCAGGGTGAAGTTGTCGGTTTCTGTCCTGTCTTTCATTTCTGTCTGCGCTTGCTCCTTGGTCAAGGCTTTCACGCCGGTTACCACAAAGTCGTTCATCTCCTCTGTTTCTATTGCGCTCTTGCCAGGCAATGGTGTATTGTCGTAGTTCCATATCTTTCTGAATGATACGAGCGAGCTCCAGGTCTCCTTTTTATCAGAGAAGGTCCAGTCGCATACATCGGTCTTTATTTTGAGCAGCGGATTGGTGATTTTTCTGTATTGTGTGTTGTCTATGATGTGCCTGTACAGGTCCTTCTGGTGTGTGTCTATGTACATGATGGCTTTGTCGCTCTGCGTACCTTTGAAGTGTGAGCTATAGAATGTTGTGTCCCCCTTTATGCTGTTTATGGTATCGCGCATCACATATTTGATGCGTGACATGTCGAACGATCTGGCTTCGCTGAGGATGGAAATATTGAAGTTGATGAGCTTTCTGAGTCCGCTTCGCTCGTATTGCCGGCAGGCACGCACTCTGCGTTTTGTCTTTCCGTTTTCCAGGTTGATGTAGAAATCCATGATGCCCTCCCGGTATAGGATGGTCTTGCCATTGTTGCGGCAGATGTCCCGAAAGACTCCGGTAAGTTTTATGTAGTCGGTCTTGTTTGCTGTCACTTCGGGCAGCGCATAAACCTTTTGCTTCAGCAGAACATCCCCTTTGACGGTCGACGCATCTATGGTTTTCGACTCATACGCCACGTTGCTGATGGTGATCATTCCGCTCTGTGGTTCTATGTTCCCCTTTGAGTCGCTGATGCACAGCAGGTGGTTGTCGCTGCTGAAGATGTAAGCGCCAGCAACGGGCTTCCCGTCTTGTTCGTCCACGATTCTTATCTGTGCACATACTGGCATCCAACAGATGCAGAGCAGCATGGCGATTGTAGAGATGATTCTATTTAAATGTATATTACGCTTTATTTCCATACGATTTGATATTTTTGTGATTTTTCCGCTTTTAGCTAATATAGAGCGGTACGCCGATGATATGGTAAAGGCTCTATACCTTATATTAAAAATATAGATATAGAGCCTTTGCAATATAGGGGCGAAAGTACTTTTATGTTTGTCTTTATCCCACCTGGCTTCCTGGCTTCACCTTGCCCAGGAGAGAGGTGACGTTGAGGCTTCCGTCGAAGTTGACAGCCGAGAGAATCATGCCCTGACTCTCTATGCCCATCATCTTGCGTGGAGCAAAGTTGGCAACGAAGAGTACGTCCTTTCCGATGAGGTCTTCTGGCTCATAATAAGCAGCGATGCCTGAGCAGATGGTGCGCTCGGTGCCTGTACCGTCATCGATGGTGAACTTGAGGAGCTTCTTCGACTTCTTTACCTTTTCGCAGTTCAGGATGTGTCCTACGCGTATGTCGAGTTTCTCGAAGTCTTCGAAACTTACTTCTGGCTTGACAGGCTCTGCCTTATAGGAAGCCTCCTCGTTGGCCTTCTTGGTGTCGGCAAGTTTCTGGAGCTGCTTCTCTATCACCTCGTCTTCTATCTTCTCGAAGAGGAGCTCTGGCTCGCCCAACTGGTCGCCAGCCTTCAGCAGGTCGGTGCTTCCGAGTTGTGTCCATTCGAAGTTTGGCATATTGATCATCTTGCGGAGCTTCTCAGAAGAGAATGGCAGGAATGGCTCAAAGGCGATAGCGAGGTTGGCAACCAACTGGAGTGAGATGTTCAGAATAGTCTCTACTCGTTTAGGGTCGGTCTTCCATACCTTCCAAGGCTCGCATTCGGTGATATACTTGTTGCCGATTCGTGCCAGGTTCATGGCTTCCTTCTGTGCCTCGCGGAACTTGAACACGTCGAGGAACTGCTCTACCTTCTCCTTTACGTCCTTGAATTCTGCAATGGCTTTCTTGTCCACTTCCTGAAGTTCGCCACAGGCAGGAACCACGCCATTCCAGTATTTCTTGGTAAGTTGCAGGGCGCGGTTGACGAAGTTTCCATATACGGCTACCAACTCAGAGTTGTTGCGCTCCTGGAAGTCTTTCCATGTAAAGTTGTTGTCCTTGGTCTCAGGTGCATTGGCTGTCAGTACATAGCGCAATACATCCTGCTTGCCTGGCAAGTCTACGAGATATTCATGCAACCATACAGCCCAGTTGCGCGAGGTGGAAATCTTGTCATCCTCGAGGTTCAGGAACTCATTGGCTGGCACATTGTCTGGCAGAATATAGTCGCCGTGAGCCTTCAGCATGGTAGGGAATATGATGCAGTGGAATACGATGTTGTCCTTACCGATGAAGTGTACGAGGCGAGTCTCTGGATCCTGCCACCATTTCTGCCATGTGCCCCATTTCTCGGGATGTGCATCACAAAGTTCCTTGGTGTTGGAGATATATCCGATAGGTGCGTCGAACCATACGTAGAGCACCTTGCCTTCAGCTCCCTCTACAGGAACAGGAATACCCCAGTCGAGGTCGCGTGTCATCGCACGTGGCTGAAGGTCCATGTCGAGCCAGCTCTTGCATTGACCGTAAACATTGGAGCGCCATTCTGTGTGTCCTTCCAGAATCCATTTCTTCAGCCAGTCCTGATATTTTCCTAAAGGCAGATACCAGTTCTTGGTAGGCTTCTTTACCAGACCGTGGCCTGGGTTGTTCTTGTTGGTAGGGTTGATAAGTTCCTCTGGTGAGAGGGTTGCGCCACACTTCTCGCACTGGTCGCCATAAGCTCCCTCTGCACCGCATCGAGGACATGTGCCCACGATATTACGGTCGGTAAGGAACTCGCCGGTAACCTCGTCGCAGAACTGCTCCTCTACCTTTTCCTCTAAGACGCCCTTGTCATAGAGTGTGCGGAAGAAATCGGAAGCAAACTTATTGTGAGTAGGTGAAGTGGTACGGCTGTATACATCAAAAGAGATTCCGAAATCCTCGAAACTCTTCTTGATAAGGTTGTGGTAACGGTCAACCACCTCCTGTACGGTGATGCCTTCTTTTTTAGCTCGGATGGTTACGGGAACTCCGTGCTCATCACTTCCGCCGATGAAGACCACGTCTTGCTTCTTGAGTCTGAGATAGCGTACATAGATGTCGGCAGGTACGTAAACTCCAGCCAAGTGTCCAATATGTACACCACCATTAGCATAAGGCAAGGCTGCCGTCACGGTGGTACGTTTAAAATTCTTTTGTTCCATATTAGCTAATATATTTTTGTTATTTGGCTGCAAAATTACAAAAAAATACTGTAATTAGTAGGATATATTTGCTTTTTTCTTTAGCTAATTGGTCGTTGATACATGAAAAAGTAACACCCCGGCACCCCTATAGCCATGAGTAATTACTTTAATACTATACAAATTGTTTTTGGTTCGATATGAAATTGTTCTGACTCTTGTGAAAAATCTATGTTCTAAAGTTTAGAACATAAGTTCGATACTTTAGAACACAAGTTCCAAACTTTAGAACATAAGTTCGATAGTTTAGAACATAGATTTTTGTAGGCTTGAGAAAGTTTAGTTACATAAAAAAAACTTCGTTCCATGTACGGAACGAAGTTTTCTGTTATTATCGTGGAACTTTATTCTGTGGTTTACTTGACAAAGATTTTAGTTTTCTTGTCTTTTGATGTTAGGATGTAGAGTCCACTCGTCGGAGCTTCAATGACGTCGCTCGTGCTTTGTGACACCAGTGTGCCGCTGAGTGAGTAGAGGGCAAGTCCTTGCGCACCTGCTACATGTATGTTACGGTCTGTGACAATGATGCTTCCTCTTGCGTCGTCGATGCCACTCTCAATGCCGTTTACTACGTCTATTTTCCCATATTGATAGATGTATTTAGAGGTCTTGCCATAGATGTCTGTTATTTGCTCCGATATCAGGTTGCCCTCGTCGTCGTATGTATAGAGTGTAGCCGCATGTTCGCTATGTGATGCATCGGTTTTGGTTTCGGTGTATGTTCTGTCTACCGATGTCAGGCGCATTTGGGCATCGCGCTTGTAGATGGTTTGTCTGGTTTCGATGTACCTTCCGCCATCTTCTATGTTCTTGATGGTTTCTGTCAGGGTGTTGCCCACCATCTGGAATGTGGTTTCTCTGCTGCTCTCTATTTTCCAATCGCCAGTAGCCTCGTCCCATTGATACCAAGTATGATCATTTTCTTTTGCTTCTGCTAATGCCTCGCCAGCATCGATGGTGTTGGTCTTATTGTAGTAGTCTTGCAGAGGGTCAGCTGGTGTGGTGGCAAAGTCGGTGTGGTAGTTGACAATGCGTGACTCTTGCTTGGATTTTCCTACCCATTTCCCGTCTTGCTTGACGTACTCCTCATACTTGGTGTAGTCGTCGGTATGTACTTCTATCCGCTTTCTTGTTTCTACGATTTTTCCGTCTTGCCACTCTCGGCTGATGTTGATGGTCTCATTGCCATTGGTACTGGTCAGAGAAGATACCCCACTATTTCTCAGCATCCATCCGCTTCCGTCCCAAGAGTAAGTCTCCCACACCCCATTGGTATACTCTTTGTCCATCCTTCCATAGATGATGTTATGGTTTGGGTCGTATTCGAAGTGGATGTATTGGTAGGTGCCGTTTCCGTCGATGGAGTGAGTGAGCTTGTCGCTTTCATACAAGGCGGAGAGGTCTTCGTTCCACTCATATTCGGTCTCCGTATAGCCGTTGTCTTGGTAGGTGGTTATGACGCGGTACCAGATATTGCCCTTGTCGTCACATCTGTCGCTTTCGATGATTCGGCCTTTCTTATCGACGATGTAAGTCCTTTCGCCCAGCTTGAATGTGCCCTCGAAGTTGTGCCATGCTGTGCCGTCCCACTCCTGAAACAGGGTAGGCTCTGTTGTGAACAAATAGTTTTCTTTGCCGATGTAAGCCTTCCTGTATTTCTTCAGCATGTTGTGCTGCTTGTCGTAGAGTGTGTACTCGGTGACGTCACGGCCGTTGATTTGATAGTCCATGTCGATTTCCGACATGTAGCTGCCATCGTCGAACATATAGGCACTGCCCAGCTCCTTACCATTGTCATCGTAGTATAAGTAGCCTGACTCGTCCTTATAGTTGTTGTCATTATAGAGAACCTTCAATACATGTTTGTTGACCCACTCCATGACCTCGTCTGTAGACAAAATCCAGTTGCCGTTGTCGTAAGAGTAAATCTTGCAGCTTTTGCTCTCGCCATATACCATTTGCTCTTTGTCGTAATTGTCTGAGACAACCTTCTTCTGATTTGGCACCCATTGGTAGTCGGCGAGGTTAGGCTGTGAGTCGGTACTGCTGTCTTCGTCATTGCCATTGGTGAAGGTGTAAGAGGTGATGGTGTGGTAGCCAGCGGTGGGAGTGTTGTACGCTGTCTCTGTCTTTTTACCTTCAGCCTCCATCAACCGACCATCCCTGGTATAGCTTTTCCTCAGGTAGTAGCATTGCTCGCCCTTGTTATCGTATCTTATGTCTTCCGTCGCCCAGGTTGTCCATGTACCCTTGTCTTCATCGAGTTCTTGATGAATGGTAGAGTAGGTGCCGTCCTTGAGGGTGGTTATGGTTCGTTCATGTGCATTGTATCGGTTCTCGATATAGCTCTTTGTAGGTTCGCACCACACATACTTGGTACCCATTCCCTCGGGATTGAACTCATTGTATGTCATATCCTCGATGAGGCTGATGCGCTCGGCATTGTCGACTACCGAATAGGCATAGGCGTAGCTGTGAACCAGGGACAGGTGTTCGCCGTCAGTATTCTCATACACCTTTTCGGTCACGATGCGTCCTTTGGCATCTTGTGTGCGCACATTCTTGTATTGGGGAATGAGGGTAGAGCCTTCAGACTTCGTGATGGTCATCTCTATCCATTGACCATTGGTGCCTTCTGTGTAGGAAATTAATTCTTTGTACGTGCCGTGGTCGATGGTCTGGAATCGCCCCTTGTCGTCATATTGGACACTTACGTTCTCGGTTTCCCCTGAACTGTTTGTGTATGTCCAACCTGTGAGTTTGGTGACTTGTGTAAAGGCTTGAGCAGGTGCTTTGACGGTAGGAATGTCCTTGACGTCTACTCTCTTTACGATGCTGTTTTGTGCCAGTCCCATTTGTGCGGATGCTAACAGGAGCGATGCGATGAGGTAAAACTTTTTGTTCATAATCTTTCTTTTTAGTGATAATCAAGAACTCAAAGTTAAGGAAAAAAGAATGTTATGAAAAAAGAATAGCCGAAAACATGCTGTTTCGGCTATGCAAAAAGTCTGGATGACGAGTCTTTCCTATGGTAATCCGTAGTTGTGAGCTTCACTTTATGAAGTTGAGCCCCAACTGTATCGCTTTCTTCACGAGCTGTGCCATGTTGTTGGCAGAGAGTTTCTTCATCAGGTTGTGACGATGAAACTCCACCGTGTTGTTGCTGATGTTGAGTTGCTGGGCGATATCGTTGGTGGATAAACCATTGGAGATGTGTTCCAACACTTCAGCCTCTCTATTGGACAAGGTGATTTCTGAAGTGTCCTGGCTGTTGATGAGCCTCATGAATTGTTGGCTGAAATATCCCTTTCCCTGTTCTATCTTGCGAAGTGCAATGAGCACCTCTTGCGGATTGTCGCCTTTCATGACGATGGCATCGGCGTCCTCCTTCATCAGTTGGCGAATCGTCCAGAGTTCTTCGTGCATCGTATAGACCAGTATCTTGGTGTTGATGTGAGTCTGGTGGATGTACTTGATCAGTTCCATGCCATTGGCATCCTGCAATTCCAGGTCGATGATGGCGATGTCGATGTCTTTTTGCCTGAGCAGAAGGCGGCTTGATGCGATGTTGTTGGTGACATATATTTTGCCGTATTCTCCTGTGTGTTCAATGAGGGCTTGTAGCCCTGTTGAAACGATGGGATGGTCATCTACGATGAGAATGTTCTTTTTCATGTCTGTTTCGTTGCTGTCTGTGATAGGTTTGAGAAGGCTTGGACTATAGTGGAAAACGCACCTCTACTTTGTATTCTTCGTCTTGTTCGCTGATGGTGAGAACGGCTTTCAGGGCTTCTGTTCTCATCTTCAGCGTATCTTTGCCTATACCCATCTTACCCTGTGTGATAGGGTGTTCTCGGGATATGTCATTGGCAATGCAGAGGGAGGCTTGGTTGTTGCTTGCGTCCAGGGTCACGGTAATCATCTTGCTGTAGCCATACTTGATGGCATTCGACACACTCTCTTGAACGATGCGATATACTTCTAAAGCCGTTCGGCTTGGGAGATTCAGCTTCTCAAAGGAACGGCTGACGAACGGTTTGACGATAGTGCCATTCTCGGCGCTCATCGACTGGCAATAGGTGCATACCAGTTCAGAGAGAGAGGCATTGTCGAAACGAGGTGGTATCAACTCGTGTGAGAGGCGACGCACATCGTTTCCTACATTTTTGAGCAGGCGTTCTGCAGCTTCCTTGTCGGTCTGCATCATGATGTTGACGGCGAGGATGTCGTTGCATACGCCGTCGTGCAGTTCCTTGGCAAGTCGCTTACGCTCAGTCTCCACTCCATTGATATAGGAAGTTTTCTCGGTCAACTCGGCACGTTGCTTGTCCAACTTTCTGCGGTAGAGAATGATAAGAATGGCGATGAGCAGGATGATGATGGCGATGGTGAGACAGAGAATACGGATGTAGAGCAGGCTCTGCTCGTGGTTCATCTTTTCTATTTGCACCTCTTTCTCCAAGGTCTTGTATTTGACGTTGAATTCGCTCAGTTGCTTGTCGATGTCGCTTTGTTTAAGGGAGTCAGCCTTCTGATAGGCAGCTTTCATGGTGCTGTAAGCTTCGTGTGTCTTGCCCAGGTTGTAGAGGCACTCGGCCTGGGTGGCAAAGAGTTTGTCTTGTGGCATCGCCATGTTGACATTGTTGAATCTGCTGATGCTGTCAAGCAGGATGCTCTGCTCGGCGTATCTCTTCTGTTTGCCCAACATTTGCGCCTTGATTTCCAGGATGCCAAGTATGCCGTTGCTGGTAGGACCCAAGTTGCGGCAAGCCTCGTCAGCATAAGCCATATAGTGCATCACGGAATCTGTCTTTCCCAAAGCTAAGTATGACTTGAGCAAAGGTGACAGATATTTGAGGGTCAGCACATTATAGTTGGCTTCTTTTACCATGCCCCAAAGAGGGGTGAGGAAGTCGATGCTCTTTCGGTATAAGCCCTGTCGCATGAATATAGCACCCTTGTTGGCGTGAGCAGACAGTCTTTCGATGGTGTCATTGGTGGCTGTCGCCTTGTTTTCAGCCTTGTCGGAGTATTCGATGGCTTCACGGTATCTTTTTTGCTCGTTGAAGAGCACGGAGATGCAGTTGTTCAAGTATATCTCGTATTCTGTGTTCTGACTCTCTATGGCTGTTTCCAATCCCTTCTTGTAGTAAAAGAGCGAGGAGTCGAGGTCGCCCAGTCTTCGGTAGCAGATGCCCAGCGAGCCGCACATCCCCATCATACCTTCTTCGTCCTTGATTTTCTCAGCGAACAGTATGCCGTTCTTGCCTATGGCAGTAGCTTCTTTCAACTTTCCGAGGTCGACGAGTGCCGTGGTCTTCTCGCAGGTAAGCCAACTGCGAGTGGTGTCGGCGGCATTCATCTGCAGAGCGCTGTCGATAAGGGTAATCGCAAGTTTTTTGTCGCCGGCGGCATTGTGGTTTATTGCCTCAAGGAACAGGGCATACGCCTTCTGCTCGTCTCCTGCTTTGTGGTTGGAACAGGCGGAGAAGAATGCCAATATCGGCAGCATGACGAATAGCCATGCCAATAGGGAGGATGGATGCTTGGATGTCATTATAGTCAGTTTACGTTGCATTTACCTTGCAAAGATATAAAAAAAAGAACAGAAAGTGTATTTTTCTGCGATTGAATATTTAAAGGAAGGTGTCCTTTTTCTGTAATTTGGGGTTCCAACTACGGAAAACCATGGGGGTGAGGCTATGGAATAGCATAGAATTTTAGGGAAAAGATGACTTTTATGTCATGTGGAAAGACTTTCATCTTATTTTGTCTTACCTTTACAA
>ERZ1035032.1959-NODE-1959-length-11978-cov-4.605049_pt1 | contig 11978 bp, 10 predicted proteins | sample MGYA00520693_ERZ1035032 | MGnify/ENA primary metagenome ERZ1035032 (study PRJEB33766, sample SAMN09781740) | gut metagenome | biome: gut microbiome | host: Homo sapiens | place: Madagascar | study: EMG produced TPA metagenomics assembly of the PRJNA485056 data...
TCTGACGAAAAATTTGACGACGCATCTGCCGCACAATCTTTGTGCGGTATTGCCTCAACAATGGATTCGCGTGAAAATTTTCCTCGTCCTATTGACTAATCTGCCGTTTTCGGGTATCATAAGAAGTAGGAAATTTTTGCAGTATCCCCTGCACGGAATACGGAGGACACATACATGAACAAACAAGGACGGTTCACAGCTGTTTTGCTGAGCGGAGTTATCCTCTGCGGCATCGGCACCGGCTGTACCGCGGACGGCTCCAAAACTGCCAAGGCAGACTATACATGGAGCAATGTTGCCATTGGCGGCGGCGGGTATGTCACCGGCATGGAGTATAACCCCAAGGAAGAAGGGCTGGTCTATGCCCGCACAGACATCGGCGGACTGTACCGCCGGAAAAAGGACACCGACTGGGAACCGCTGACGGACTTCCTGGGGGCGGACGAATGGGGCTATATCGGGATCGAGAGCATGGCGACCGATCCGGTGGAGCCGAACCGCGTTTATTTTGCCGGCGGCACGTATATGAGCGATGATGCGGCACTGTTTGCCTCGGACGATTACGGCGAAACGTGGACACGCTTTGATGCTCCGTTTAGCTGCGGCGGCAACCAGTCCGGACGGGGCTGCGGCGAACGCATGTGCGTCAACCCCAATAACAACAAGGAAGTCTGGTTCGGCAGCCGTGACAGCGGTCTGTGGAAAACCACCGACTACGGCAAGAACTGGGAAGAGGTCACCTCTTTTCCGGAAAAGGGCAACTATAAACAGGAGAGCAACAGCATCGGCATTTTGTGGGTGACTTTTGATCCGACTTCCGGCGACATGTACGTCGGCGTGGCGATGACAGACGGAACCTGCATTTATAAAAGCACAGACGGCGGCGACAGCTGGACGGCACTGGCTGCCAATGCGGCAGGCATGTACCCGCTGCATGCTGCATTCTCCAACAGCGGAAAGCTGTATCTGGCGTACTCTGACAATTGCGGTCCGAATCTGTCCCCCACGGCTGGGGCAGTCTATGTGTACGATACCCAGTCGGACAGCTTCACGGATATCACGCCTGATCTGAACGACGGCAGACAGGGCGGCTTCGGCGGCATTTCCGTAGATGCCCGGAATCCGGATACGGTGGTGGTTTCCACGCTGGGCTGGTGGTCGGACAACGGCGACAATCTGTACTACACCACCGACGGCGGTGACAGTTGGAGCGGACTGTTCAACCTGAACACCAAGGAAAACCACTACCAGATGGACACCGCACAGGCGGAATGGCTGGACTGGGGCAGAGGTGAAAATCAGGCGAAAACCGGCTGGTGGGTGGCAGATGTCAACATCAACCCGTTCAATTCTGACGAAGTGATGTACGGCACCGGTGCAACGATCTATTCCACCCAGAACATGACGAAGATCGGCACAGAGCCGGTGACCATTGCCTTTGATGCCTATGGGCTGGAAGAAACGGCAGTGTTCAAGATGCTGGCACCGCCCAGCAAGGACGATTCGCCCCAGCTGTATTCCATTATGGGCGATCTGACCGGCTTTGCCCACAAGGACGTGACCCAGTGCCCCGATGATGCCCACTTCATGAAAAACGGCAAGCCCACAGATTTAGATGTGGCATTCCAGAACCCCAACACGGCGGTATACCTCAGCGAGGAAAAGACCACCACGATCAATTTCACGCAGGACGGCGGTGCCACATGGGAAACCGTAAAGCACAAGCCCGACCCCGCCATTGGCGGACAGGTGGCGATGTCTGCGGACGGCAGCTCCACGATCTGGGTGCCCAACAGCATTTCCGGAAAGCCCTATGTGACCACTGACCTCGGAAAGACGTGGTACTATGTGGAAGGACTGGGCTTTAACGCCAAAATTGCCGCCGATCGGGTGAACCCGAAGGTGTTCTACGCTACCTGTGACGGGCTGTTCTACGTGTCCAGGGACGGCGGCGTGACTTTCGAATCCACGGGACAGATGGTGGCAGATTCTGCTGAACCGGTGACGGTGTTCGGGCAGGAGGGCAACGTCTGGATCTCCAGCAGCACCATGATCATGTACACGGAGGACGGCGGCGAAAGCTTCCAGACTGTAAAGACCCTGCCCACCGTGGACAGCATCGGCTTTGGCAAGGGCAAAGAAGAAGACAGCTATCCGGTGATCTATGCCGAGGGCGACGACGGCGAAAACGGCTACGGCATCTATCGCTCGGAGGACAAGGGCAAAAGCTGGATAAGAATCAACGACGAGCAGCATAAGTTCGGAAACCTGAACCCTAAGTACATCACCGGTGACAGCAATGTCTACGGCAGAGTGTACTTCTGCACAGACGGACGGGGAATCGTAATGGGTGATATTGCTTCGTGAAAAAAAGACATTATGGAAAATACATTTTTCGCTGGCTCATGACCTTGCTGTTGCTGGTGGGGCTGGTGTTTGCCGGCATCGGCGGCACAAGGCTGCTGCACATCTATCTGACCAGCACCGGCAGGCAGGCGGCAGATGTTCCCAGCAAACAGGATTATCCGGTGCGTGGAGTCGATCTGTCCTACTATCAGGGCAATATCGACTGGGACGTGCTGGCATCACAGGGAGTGGACTTCTGCTTTATCAAGGCGACCGAGGGCGTTGACCACAACGACAGCCAGTTTGCACAGAACTGGCAGACAGCACAGGCGGCGAAGATCTACGTGGGGGCATATCACTTTTTCCGGTTTGAGGACACGGGAAAGGAGCAGGCGGAAAACTTTATCCGCACAGTGCCGGTGACGGAAAACACCCTGCCGCCGGTGATCGACGTGGAATTGTATGAGTCGCTGGGCGGCAGCATGCCGGACACCGGCACCGCAAGGCAGAACTTACAGGAAATGCTGGATCTGCTGGAAGCACACTATGGTGTAAAGCCCATTCTCTACGCCGCCCCCAACACCTATCGGGCATATGTGAAATCGTTTGCAGCGGACTATCCGATCTGGATCAGCAACTACTATTATAAGCCCTATTTCGACTGGACATTCTGGCAGTATACCGATTCCGGCGAACTGGAGGGCTATGACGGCTATCAGACTCATATTGACCTGAACGTCTACGCCGGAAGCATGGACGAATTCCGGCAGCAGTTCGGCTTACAGGCATTTTAGAAAGGAACTATTATGACAGAACCAATTTTTTTGCAGGGAATCTGCAAGGACTATCTCTGGGGCGGCAATCGCCTGCGGGAGGAATTCGGCAAGGAAAGCGATGCTGACAAGATCGCTGAAAGCTGGGAACTCGCCTGCCACAAGGACGGCAGCAGCATACTCACTTCCGGCAGTGATGCAGGGCTGAACCTGCGGGAATATCTGGACAAGAACGGCACCGCATTCCTCGGCACCAACTGTGCGGACTGCACCACTGTGCCGGTGCTGATCAAGCTGATCGATGCCAAACAGGACCTGTCCATTCAGGTGCACCCCGATGACGACTACGCCATGCGGGTGGAGGGAGAAGCCGGCAAGACAGAAATGTGGTACATCGTAGATGCGGCTCCCCACGCTGCCCTGTACTACGGGCTGAAACAGGAAGTGACCAAGGCGGAATTCGAACAGCGGATCCACGACCAGACTCTGACAGAAATTCTCAATCGGGTGGAGGTCAAGCCGGGGGAACTGTACTTTATCCCCTCCGGTACGCTGCACGCCATTGGTGCGGGGATCCTGCTGGCAGAGATCCAGCAGAACTCCAACACCACCTACCGTGTCTACGACTACGGCAGACGGGGAGCAGACGGCAAGCTGCGTCCGCTGCACATTGAAAAAGCTCTGGACGTGACCAATCTTCGTCCCATTGCCCCCACGGTGCAGTATCCTGCGGAGGCGGTTGCCGGCGGCACGGTGCGGAAGCTGGAAGCGTGCAAGTATTTCGCTTCGGACGTGGTGACTGTGCACGGCACAGTTGCATTTACCGTAGGGACAGAATCGTTCCACCACCTGCTGTTCCTGTCGGGAGAAGCCACTCTGCAAACAGAATCCGGTAGCTATCCGGTGAAAAAGGGCAGCAGTGTGCTGCTGCCTGCCGGACTGGGAGCCTATACCGTGACCGGCGAAAGCGTACAGTACGTGGTTACCCGCGTGGACGAAAAATTGAGTTGACAATTCCACATGATGGATTTGCATATTGAGGAGGAAACATATATGAAGTATTACATTGGTATTGATCTGGGCGGCACAAATATTGTTGCCGGCGTAGTCAACGAAAGCTATGAGATTCTGGCAAAGGCAAGCGTCAAGACCAACCTGCCCCGTCCGGAAGAAGAAATCGCTGCGGATATGGCAAAGGTTTCGCAGGAAGCTGCGGAAAAGGCTGGCCTGACTATGGCGGACATCGAGTGGATCGGCGTAGGCACACCGGGCGTTGCCAACAGTGCCACCGGCGTGATCGAATATTCCAACAATCTGGGCTTCAACAACACTCCCATGGTGAAGTATCTGGAAACTGCACTGGGCAAGCCCACCTTTATTGAAAACGATGCCAACGCTGCTGCATACGGCGAATATGTTGCCGGTGCTGCAAAGGGTGCCAAGAATGCAGTCTGCATCACACTGGGTACCGGCGTAGGTGCCGGCATCGTCATTGACGGCAAGATCTACAGCGGCTCCAACTTCGGCGGTGCAGAAGTGGGTCACACTGTCATTTCCGTAGACGGTCCGCAGTGCACCTGCGGCAGAAAGGGCTGCTTCGAGGTATACTCCTCTGCAACCGGTCTGGTTCGCATGACCAAGGAGGCACTGGCAGCCAATCCGGAAAGTGCCATGAAGGACGAGGAACGTATTTCCGCACGGACTGCGTTCAACTACATGCGTGCCGGCGATGCTACCGCAAAGCAGGTGGTTGACGATTACATCAAGTATCTGGCAGCTGGTATCACCAATACCATTAACATTTTCCAGCCGGACATTCTGTGCATTGGCGGCGGCGTGTGCAACGAGGGCGATCCGCTGCTGGTTCCCATGAAGGAGATCGTCAAGAAGGAAGTCTACACCCGCAACTCCGCAAAGAATACCGAGATCGTGATCGCGAAGCTGGGCAATGATGCCGGCATTATCGGTGCGGCATTCCTGGGCAACGCACACGACTAATGTCAGCACTGCATCAAGCCGCCTGATGACTTTGCACGATTTGTGTCATAACAGCATAAAAAATCAATCTGATAAGCACCCCGAAAGCCAAATGCACCGGTTTTCGGGGTGCTTTTGTATCAACATTCTATACAATTCCCTAAAATGAGATTTGTGCATCTTGCTGGTTTCTTGGAAAAGGGAGGGGGTGAATGGGGAAAATCTCTTGACAGCTTGCACAAAAGGTGATAGAATAAGGTGGATAAGGTGAGCACTGCTTCAGACGGCAGAGGACTGTTCTGTGCAGGTTACACAAAAAAGATAAGGAGTTCGATCACATGAAGTTTATGAAGAAACTGCTCAGCACCATGACGGCTGCGGCAATCGGGCTGTCCATGACCACTGCACTGTCTGTGGGAACCTCTGTTGCATCTGCGGCAGACAAGACTGCGGTACAGATGGTGGAGGACATGGGTCTGGGCTGGAATCTGGGCAACGCTCTGGATTCGACCAACACATGGACCAGCAATCCCTCTCCGGCAGATATTGAAACTGCCTGGGGCAACGTGGTTGCGACCGAAAACATGATCAAGGAAGTCAAGAAGGCTGGCTTCAACACCGTCCGGATCCCTGTCACCTGGTGGGATATGACCGGTGCTTCCGGCACTGCAAAGATGGATTCGTTTGACGGTACAGTTGCAGATCAGTATCTGGCAAGAGTCAAGGAAGTCGTAGACTACTGCGTGGATAACGGTATGTATGCGATCATCAACACTCACCACGATGAGGACTGGGAAAAGGATACCTCCAAGATCGCAACATTTGAAAAGCTGTGGAAGCAGATCGCGACCTACTTTGAAGGCTATGATGAACATCTGGTATTCGAGGGTATGAACGAAGTCAGCTTCTCTACCAGCGATGCCATGACCTATAATCAGGCGTTTGTAGACACCGTCCGTGCAACCGGCGGCAACAACAAAGACCGCCTGCTGATCTGCACCGCAGACAGCAACAACACCGCAAAGGCACTGTCCAGCAGCTTCTCCATGCCGAAGGACGACTCCAATATGCTGGCGGTTTCTGTACACTATTATGAACCGCCGACGTTCTGCGTTGCAGACACCACTTCCACCTGGGGACATCGGGAAACATGGGGTACTGCAGCAGACCTGAGCAAGGTGGAAAAGGATTTCAACGACCTCAAGACCAAGTTCACCGATAACGGTTACGGCGTTGTCATCGGTGAATACGGTGCATGCAATGCCGACAAGTACGGCGTAAACACCACACCGTATAACAAGGACGAAGAATCCATTAAGGCATTCTATCAGGCAATTGCTTCTACAGCATACAACATGGACGGCATCTGCCCCGTTGCATGGGACGACTCCGACTCCGGTACGATCTGCCTGTTCAGCCGTAAGAACATGAAATGGTTTGACGAAGATCTGAAGAACATCTTCTCCAACATTGCTTCCGGCGGAAATGTAGACCCCGGCAAGCAGAAGACCGACCGTCTGACATTCCAGGCAAGCGACATCGCAGACGGCAGCGATCTGCTGATCGACCTGAAGCCCTACAAGGATTATGGCGTAAACTTGACTTCTGTTGTCATCAACTATACAATTAAGGGCAACAAGGCTTCTTATGGTACCGGCGGTGCGGTACAGTACAACATTATAGACAGCAATGACGGTTCTTCGCACTGGGCATACCAGCCGTATTCTTTCACAGTCGGAGAAAGTGTAACAACAGTAGACATTCCGGCAACCACCAAGGCAACTGATGAGGACGGAAACGAATTCGAAGGCCCGATGGATATGGACTACCTGAAGATCGGTCACTGGTATGACTGGACCGATCCGAAGGGCGGCAAGGTAGAATGGTCTTATGTTGATGTCACTCTGATCTTTGACAGCTTCTTCTATGTAGACGGCGATCCGGATCAGACAACAGCAACGACACAGACTACTACCGAAGCACCGAAGACCACTACTACAGAAGCTACCACAACTGCACAGCCGCAGGGCGACCCGATCGGTAAGGCATACTTCATTGGTATGATCGGTGCAGCAAACAACTGGGCAGAGGGCGACGATGAGGGTGCCGCAGTGACACCGATCACCGGCGACGGCACATACAGCGTAGACTGGGACGTTACCGGCGGCGGTACCGATACGGTTCAGTTCCTGGCGGTTGTGATCACACCGGACGGTGAAACCGAAAACTTCACCACCGATACCTTCAAGGATTTGAAGGTTTCTCTGGACGAAGTCTGGGTTGACGGCGTAAAGATCGAAGATTACACCGTTAGTGAAAAGGCAATCAACACTCACTATTATGAAGGTGAGGGTCCGGGCGTTACCCGTCTGTACCTCCACGATGACTGGTCCACCAAGATCAAGGATCTTGCAAGCAAGACCACCATTACAAAGGATATTCGCGTAGTATTCACCATTTCCGGCACTGGTCACGAAGGTCCGGCAGTGACTACCACAGAACAGACTACCACCACAACCGAAAAAATTACTACCACTACAACCACCACAACTACCGAAGCAACTACTGAACCGACTACCACCACAACCACTACCACAACGATCGAAACAACCACCACTACGACAACCACTACCGAAGCAACCACAGAACCGACTACCACTACAACCACTACCACAACGCCGGAACCGACCACAACAACGACTGCGGAAACAACTACCACCACCGAAGCAACCACAACTACAACCGAAGCAACCACCACTACCGAAGCAACCACAACCACTCCGGAACCGACGACCACCACAGCAGAAACTACGACTACAACCGTGACGATGCTGACTACTACAGAAACTACTACAACGACAACCACCACCGAAGAAACTACTACCACCACAACCACCACAACTACCACTACTACAACGACAACCACCACTACTACCACAACCACGACCACCCAGTATGATGGCCCGATGCCGAAAACGCTGTTCGGTGATGTGAACATGGACGGCAGAATCGACATCACAGATGCTGTTCTGCTGAACAAGATGGCAGCTGGTGCAGTTGAAGCAAACCAGTCCCAGCGTCTGAACGGCGATGTCAACGGCAACGGCGAGATCGATTCCGCTGACGGTCTGGTATTGTTTATGTTCGTGATCCAGCAGATCAACACCCTGCCGTATCAGGCAGAAATCTGATCGGTGAAGTTTATCCGATGATTTTCTCATCATAAAAAGAGCACTGTGTCCTGCATACTGCGGGTACAGTGCTTTTTCTTTTGTGAAAATACAGCCTGCACGGGCGTTTTACATGAGCATGTTCAAGAATGGCATTTTTCACAATGTAAAATTTGTGAAAAATGCCGGAGGAGAGGAAAACTAACGCAATATCTAACAAAAAAGCGGGATTTTACTTAAAAAACAGCACCCAAATCCGGCGGATACTTATCATTATTCCGGAAAGTGTTGAGCCTTTGTGAAATGTGCAACAAAACAAGAAAAGAAACTAGTGGAAATCGTCATGAAAGTCGATTGACTTTTTTCGAAAATCGTCCTATAATAAAGGAAACAGCAATAAACACGCTGTTGATTTTCGCTTTTCAGGAGAATTGGAAAAGGCAGGGAATCCTGCGGAATTCCGCGGTAAACCACTGTTTCTCTCTCCGGAAAAACGATGCAGAAAAGGTGGTGGATACAATGGGTGAAGAACTGCAGGAACAGCTGCAAACCCGGATCCTCTGGGAGAGTCCGTTTGACGTACCGCTGGTGGGACCGATCCACATCAGTGAATCGGTCGTCATGACATGGTTCCTTATGGCGATCATTATGGTGCTGGTACTGATACTGACACGGAATCTCAAGATCGTACCGGGAAAGCGGCAGGCGTTTCTGGAAATGGCGGTCACATGGCTCACAAACTTCTTTGAGGGCAACATGGGCAAAGCCGGCAGACGCTATGTGCCCTATCTGAGTACCGTGCTGATCTATCTGGGAATCGCCAATATGATCGGCATGTTCGGGTTCGGCATGAAGCCTCCCACAAAGGACATCAACGTCACCGTGGCACTGGCACTGATGAGCATTATCCTCATTGAAGCGTCAACATTTCGGGCTCAGGGCGGTATCAAGGGCTTTTTGAAGTCCTTCACAAAGCCAATGGCTCTGCTGACACCGCTGAATGTGATGGAAATCGCCATTCGTCCGCTGTCGCTGTGTATGCGACTGTTCGGTAACGTACTGGGTGCTTTCGTTGTCATGCAGCTGATCGAACATGTCTGTGGTCTGATTATCCCGATGGTGTTCAGCATGTACTTCGATGTGTTCGACGGACTGATTCAGGCATATGTCTTTGTATTCCTGACATCGCTGTTCATGGCAGAAGGCATGGAAGTCGAGGAGGAGAGTGTGCCGAAGTTACAGCAGGCATAGCTTGCTGAAATCTCACTCGGCAGCTACAGAAAGGAGCGTTCCCTATGGTAGGAGCAGGTATCGCAGTATTGACAGGTATCGGTGCAGGACTTGGCATTGGACTTGCCACATCAAAAGCAGTAGAAGCCATTGCCAGACAGCCGGAGGCTGCCGGAGCGATCAACAAGGCACTGCTGCTGGGCTGTGCACTGGCAGAAGCAACCGCCATCTATGGTTTCGTTGTTGCACTGCTGATGGTCATCATGAAGTAAGAGCATGTACAGTATCTTTTATGTGCGGATTTTTGACGCTGGATTCAGCGAAATTATCCGAAAAGACGTGCGGAAAAGGATACTGAACAGGCTCTAAGAAACTGTTCTCAAAAACGATCCCGCAGAACGCGGGCAGAAAGGTAGGAATTGAAAATGATAGGAGCAGGTATTGCAGTATTGACAGGTATTGGTGCAGGACTGGGTATCGGTCTTGCGACATCGAAGGCAGTGGAATCCATTGCCAGACAGCCGGAAGCTGCCGGAGCAATCAACAAGGCACTGCTGCTGGGTTGTGCACTGGCAGAAGCAACCGCTATTTATGGTTTCGTTGTTGCACTGCTGATGGTCATTATGAAGTAAAAAGACCACCTTCTGAATCTGAGAGAAAGGAGCACGGCTTTTCTTGGAAAAAGCTGTGAGAGTGGATATGTTAGATTTTGATTTTTGGACCATTTTGTTTTCCGTCATCAATATCCTCGTGCTGTTTTTCTTTCTGAAAAAATTCCTTTTCGGCAGAGTAAATGCCATGCTGGAAAAGCGGGCACAGATGGTGCAGGCGGATATGGACGAAGCCAAGCAGCATGCCGCTGATGCGGAAAAGCTGAAGAATGCATATGAGGAAACCCTGAGCGGTGCCAAGCAGGAAGCAAAACAGATCATTGCGACCGCAGAGCAGAATGCACACGCACAGGGCAGCGAGATCACTGCCAAGGCTCAACAGCAGGCAGACACGCTCCTCAAAGAAGCACAGAAGGAAATCGAACGGGAACGCCGGCAGACACTGGACGGCGTACAGGGCGAGATCGCCGATCTGGCACTGGCTGCCGCTTCCAAGCTGATGGAGCAGAAAGTGGACGACCAGACCAACCGTGAGCTGGTAAACGCGTTCTTGTCTGAGGAAGGAGCAGGAGAATGAATGGTGCAGTGACATCTTATGCAACCGTGCTGCTGACGCTGCCAAATGCGTCAGATGCCGTGGCAGATGCACAGCAAACCTTTCAGAACTGCCCCCTGTTGACGGATTCCCTAAGCAACCCGACGATTTCGGAGGCGGAAAAGTTTGCAGTGATCGACCGGATCTTTCCGGAATCCCTGCGGACCTTCCTGAAGGTTGTCTGCCAAAACGGTCAGATCGACAGCATACTGGAGATTTTTTCAGAATATCAAGCATTGGAACGCCGGCAAAGACATTGTGCTCATGCCGTGCTGGAATATGTAACGCCGCTGACAGACGCACAGCTGACAGCGATGAAAAAAATGATCTGTGCAAAAACCGGCGAACCGGAGGTACAGTTGGAACTGCACCAGAATCCGGAACTGCTGGGAGGCTTTATCCTGCATATCGGCGATGACGAGTATGACCGCAGCGTGCGTTCTGCCGTCCGCAATATGCGAAAGAGCCTGATACGGAGGTGAGGGTAAGACATGAGTACCATGAATGCAAGTGAGATTATATCCGTTTTAAAAAGCGAGATAGAGGACTTCGACCGGAAGTCCGGCGTGCAGGAAACCGGTACAGTCGTTCGTGTGGGCGACGGTATCGCAACGGTATTCGGCATGCAGCATGCCATGTACGGCGAACTGGTAGAATTTGAAACCGGTGTACGAGGCATCGTACAGAACTTGGAAACCAAGACCATCGGTGTCGTTCTGCTGGGCAGTGACTATGGCATTACAGAGGGTACTTCTGTTGTCCGTACCGGAAAGCGTGCCGGTATCGGCGTAACGCAGAAAATGATCGGCAGAGTTGTCGGTGCACTGGGAAACCCGATCGACGGCGGCGATCCCCTGACAGCAGAGGATTATTTCCCGATCGAACACGAAGCACCCGGCGTGGCGTACCGGAAATCGGTCAACGTACCGTTACAGACCGGTATCCTTTCCATTGACTCGATGTTCCCCATCGGACGCGGTCAGCGTGAATTGATCATCGGCGACCGTCAGACCGGTAAGACATCGATTGCTGTGGATACGATCATTAACCAAAAAGGACAGAATGTCATTTGTATTTATGTCGCAATCGGACAGAAGTCCTCGACAGTTGCAAAGATCGTTTCTACCCTGAAAAAGAATGATGCAATGGATTATACCATTGTCATGTCTGCATCTGCCAGCGAACCGGCTCCGGTACAGTATATCGCACCCTATGCCGGCACGGCGATCGCAGAGTATTTCATGAGTCAGGGCAAGGACGTGCTCATTGTATACGA
>ERZ1035032.1966-NODE-1966-length-11948-cov-3.730009_pt1 | contig 11948 bp, 7 predicted proteins | sample MGYA00520693_ERZ1035032 | MGnify/ENA primary metagenome ERZ1035032 (study PRJEB33766, sample SAMN09781740) | gut metagenome | biome: gut microbiome | host: Homo sapiens | place: Madagascar | study: EMG produced TPA metagenomics assembly of the PRJNA485056 data...
GCCATAATTTCGCCAACAGTCTCGGCCATTTTTTCAATTTCGTTAATAAAAAACAAGATGAAGGCAAGCGGCACCATGCTTTCGGGATGGCGCAGCTTCACCTCGTACGGGGTTTTTTCCAAAATATCAAAAATCATGCGGCGCGTACCGCTGTCGCCGATGTCAGCCAAATCGTAGCTGGTGTGCGGCATGGCAAAAATCTTTTCATAAGCCCCGGCCAGATAGTACAAGCGGATGGCGTTGATGTTTTCTCCGAACGCGGCCTCCCAGTCGGCCGCAACAAGGCAAAGACGCTTTTGCTCGGCTTCCGATTGCCGATGAAACACTTCACCCAGATAGCTTTGCAGCAAATGATGAAAATAATATTCTTGTTTTTTGGCATCATAATGAATGAATCCGCCGCCCAAATGTGCGCGGACAAAATCGGTGTTTTGGCAGCTGACATCGGCCGCCTGTCGCAGCGTAAAGCTTTTAAAAAGCGAGAGTGAAACGTAAAACCGCTGCTCCTCCTCGGTCAGCCCCTCAAAAAACGCCTTTTCGATTAAGCTGTTTAAAATGCCTTTTTCAAACCGCTTGTTTTTGGCATAAAACAAAAGCTGCAAATACACGGCAAAAATCCAGCCGTCCGTCATGTTCAGCAGCTCGGTCAGTTCGTTATCCGTCAGCACAAGCCCGGCAGCGGCAAAATAGGCGCGGCAATCTTCCTTTAAAAAGGTAAAGTCCGCGGCGCCGATGTAATAGGCCTTGCCGTCGCACAGCATATAGCCCGTTTTCGCGCCGGAGGATTGCACGCAGGCCACAATATGAAGCCCCTCTGCCGTGTGGCTTGCAAGCGCCGTAAGCAGCAAGGGCAGCCCTTCGGCGGCGGCCGATAGGTTATCCAGCACGATGTAAACCTCGGCCGCGGATTCCAAATCGGCCATGATTTCACAAATATCGGCCATGTTTTCGTGCTGCGGCGCACCGCAGCGCAACAGCGCCTCGGCGCAAACGGAATCCACCTCGGCCAGTGTGGTGCAAAACCACTGCCAATAGGCCTGCAAATTCTCTGTAAAAAACGTGTGCTTTAAAACGGTTGCCGTTTGCAGCTGCGCCAGAAACGAATCGAGTGCCGTTGTTTTGCCGAAGCCGGACGGCGCCTCCAGCACCGTGAGCGGATATTGCTTTATATTCAAAAGGTCGTTTGCAAGCCGCGTAGGTACATACACGGCTTGCAGATTCAGTTTGGATGCCATATTACATCTCCTCCATCGCCAGTATAGCACAAACGGCGCAAAAATGCAACGGTGGGACGGTAAAAAATGAGGGATGGCGGTATGCAGGCCGTTTTCTGCAAAGTGCATGAAAAATCTACCAAAACACATGAAAAATCTGCCGAATAATGCATTGACATTTAAAGGCAAGTATATTATAATAGTAGGTATAAGTGCGGCCGCGTGCCGCGCAGAGCAACACCGGCAGTATGGGCACAAACGGTGCGTTCAGGCTATGGGGTTCGATTCTATGATGCCTGGGGCGGCCGGCCTTTTTTCTGCCGCATCCTCCGTAACAATGCAGATAGATTGAACAAAAGGAGAGGATTCCATTGGGGAAAACGGTTGCAATATCGGCTGATACCACGTGCGATTTAACGCCGGAGCTGGCAAAGCAATATAACATTGCGCTCCTGCCTTTATATATCACCTTCGGTGAAGATAGCTATCGTGACGGGGTTGAAATAACGCCGGATGAGATTTACGAACGATATGAACGGGAGAAGGTTTTACCCAAAACGGCTGCCGTGAATATCGGCAATTTTGTTGATTATTTCAAGGAACAGCTGGAGCATGCCGACCAGCTGATTCATTTTTCCATAAGCTCGGGCTTTTCGAGTACGCACCAAAACGCAGCTATTGCGGCGCAGGAATTTCCCGGCCGCGTGTTTACGGTGGATACGAAGAACCTTTCGACGGGTGAAGCGCTGACGATTTTGCACACGGCAGAGCTTTTGCAAGAAGGTGCCACGGCAGAAGAGGCCGCAAGCGCCGCCGATGCATATACTGAATATGTAGACGCAAGCTTTGTGATTGAATCGCTGGAGTTTTTATATAAGGGCGGCCGATGCAGCGCGCTTTCCGCGCTGGGAGCCAATCTTTTAAACATTAAGCCCTGCATTGAAGTGATTGACGGCAAAATGGATGTCGGTAAAAAATATCGCGGTAAGTTTAAGGCGGTTTTGCAAAAATATATTGAAGAACGTCTGGCCAATGCGGACGACATTGACCCGAAGCGCGTCTTTATTACGCATGCGGGCTGCTCGGACGATGTGGTTCAAATGTGCCGCAGTTTGGCAGAGAACAGCGGCATCTTTAACGAAGTGCTTGTTACACGTGCCGGGTGCACGGTTTCATCACATTGCGGACGGGATACGCTGGGGATACTGTTTGCACGTAAGAATCCTAAAGCGGGGATGTAAAAAAAGTTCTGAATTTTTTCCTATCCCCTCAACAGAAGCTGCAATAATCTTTGCGCAGCTCCGGATTGTATGTTTAATATTTAAAGCAGGCCATACAACAAGCCGCACGGCGCATTTTGCGATTGCGGTGCCTGCTGCACCATTTGGAAAGGACTGGTTCTATGAGTCTAATAGTTCAAAAATTCGGCGGCTCTTCTGTTGCCAATGCAGAGCGTGTGTTTAACGTGGCAGATATTATCACGAGCACATATAAAGCCGGCAATCAGGTTATCGTTGTTGTTTCGGCACAGGGCGATACCACGGATGATTTAATCGAAAAGGCAAAGGAAATTAACGAAAACCCCTCAAAGCGCGAAATGGATATGCTGCTTTCCACCGGCGAGCAGATTTCAATTTCTCTTTTGGCCATGGCCATCGAAAAGCTGGGCTTTCCCGTTGTTTCGCTGACGGGCTGGCAGGTTGGCGTACATACCGATTCCAACTATTCCAATGCGCGCATCCGCAAAATCGATCAGGAGCGCGTGCAAAAAGAGCTGGATAAGAAAAATATTGTGATTGTTGCCGGTTTCCAGGGGATTAACAAGTATGGCGATATAACGACCTTGGGCCGCGGCGGCTCCGATACATCGGCCGTTGCACTGGCTGCGGCGCTGCATGCCGATTTGTGTGAAATTTATACGGATGTTGACGGTGTTTATACGACAGATCCGCGTATTGTGAAAAATGCGGCCAAACTGGACGAAATTACCTTTGACGAAATGTTGGAGCTGGCCAGTCTGGGCGCAAATGTTCTGCACAACCGGTCGGTTGAAATGGGTAAAAAATATAACGTGAACATTTGTGTACGCTCCAGCTTAACACGGGCTGAGGGCACCATCGTCAAGGAGGTTGTTAACATGGAAAAAATGTTGGTCAGAGGCGTTGCAAAGGATTCGGATGTTGCGCGGATTTCCATTTGCGGTATTTCCGATACACCGGGCAAGGCATTCAAAATCTTTTCGCTGCTTGCCAAAAAGAATATTAATGTTGATATTATTTTGCAGTCCATCGGCCGTGACGGCATGAAGGACATCAGCTTTACCACATCGGAGGCGAATCTTGACCAGGCGATTGAGATTTTGGAGGCCAACAAGGATGTGATTGCGTATCAGTCCTTAAACTGGACAAAGGACGTATCGAAGGTGTCTATCGTGGGCGCCGGTATGGTATCGAATCCCGGTGTTGCGGCTAAGATGTTTGAAGCGCTGTACGAGGCGCAAATCAACATTCATATGATTGCCACATCGGAAATTAAGGTTTCGGTTTTGATTGATGCAGGCTATGAGGATAAGGCCGTACGCGCCATTCATGATAAATTTGAATTGGCATAAAGAATAACAGGTTTATAAAAATTAAAAAGGGGCGCACAGTTTTTGTTGCGCCCCTCTGTTATCATTCTATCAAACAATTATGCAGCAGGCTGCATTGGGGAGTTGTCAGAGGGAACTCCCTCTGCCTTAAAAATGCGGTTTTCGCGGGCGTATACCGTGTATCGCAAAAAACACACAGGAGGGATTTATAATGAATCGTACAGAGATTAAGGAACAATCCAAACAAATGCTCAGCGGCAGGTGGGGTCGGTTTGCGCTTTACACCCTGCTGTTTTTTGTGCTGTCGGGCATTTTAAATGCCGATATGCGCGGCAGTGTGCGTATTTCCTTTGGGAACGCCGATGCGTGGCAGACGTTTTGGACACCGGCGCTTTTATGGAAAACGCCGATTCGCATTGTCTGTCAGCTGGTGTTTACCTTTATTGTATATGGCTATACGCAGATTTTAATGAAAACACGCGCCGGGCTTCCCACCGGTGTGGAAGATATGTTTACGCCGTTTACGGCCATGCCGCAACGGGTGATCGGCGCGGCGGTTATCGAGATGATTATCAGGGCGGTCTACATTGTGTTGCTGATGAGTCTTTCGCGGCTGGCTTTATTTATGCCGTTTCTTTCTGCGATTCTTTCGGTTGCGCTGAGCCTGTTTTGTTTTATCCTTATGCTGCGCCTTTCCATGGTGCCGATTATTTTGCTTGAAAACCCCTATACCACTGTGAAAGATGCCTATGTGCAAAGCTATAACGTAATGCGCGGATACACGTTTCGTTATTTCGTGCTGCTTTTATCCTTTTTTGGCTGGTTGATTTTGGGCGCCCTCACGCTTGGTATTTTATATTTGTGGATTATACCGTACCTGTATTTATCGCAGGTTAATTTTTACTATGATATTAAAGCCGAGCAGCTTCGCATACAATAGAATATGCGGATGCACAACGGCAGAACGGAGACGATTTATGATGAATAAAAAATTTAAATATGTGAATGTAGATGTGTTAATCGGTGAAAAAACAACCCTAACGGGTGATTTGGTTTCGGAAAGCGCCATTAAAATTGACGGTACGGTTTGCGGCAACATCCGCACCACAAGAGAAGTGATTTTAACACAAACCGCGCAGGTAGAGGGCGATATTTACGCCGCAAGCCTGATTCTTTCGGGGCATCTGCTAGGCAATGCGCGCGCCGAGGATCAGCTTTTAATTAAAGAAACCGGTGTGCTGGAGGGGAATATTGAAACAGGCTCGCTGGTGATTGAAGAGGGCGGCCGTTTCTTTGGTATGAACCAGTCCTTAACAAAAGAAAAAGCACCGCAAAGCGCTGCTGCCGATGAAGAAGTAAGCACGGAGCAAACCAATTTAAACGCGTAACGGAGGCTTTTATGTATGCGCATTTCTGAATTAATTATGATTGCCATCGGCCTCTCGATGGATGCCTTTGCGGTATCGGTGTCAAACGGGATGGCAATTTCCAATCTGCGTCTGCGTGACGCGTTAAAATTCGGCCTTTATTTCGGTCTGTTTCAGATGCTTATGCCGCTGACGGGCTGGGCGGCCGGGCAGATGTTCAGCAGCTTTATCACAACCTTCGACCATTGGGTTGCGTTTATCCTGCTGGGGTACATCGGCGTGAAAATGATTTTGGATGCCGTGCGCGGCGAAGAAGGAAGCAGCACGGGCAGCACAAGCTTCCGCGTTATGCTGCTTTTGGCCGTTGCCACCAGTATAGACGCGCTGGCCGCAGGCATTACCTTTGCGTTTATGTCCGTTAACATTTGGTTTAGTATTGCCGTTATCGGCTCTATCACCTTTTGTCTTTCTACCTTTGGCGCCTTAATCGGCAAACGCGCCGGTGATGCGCTGGGCAAGCATGCGCAAATTGTGGGCGGCGTTATTTTAATTGCAATGGGTGTTAAAATTTTAATCGAGCATATGCTGGGGTAGGGTATGAAACAATAACGTTTGTTTTAAATGTCTGCCATTTTTGGGTAAAACCGTAGGGAGCGGCCTGTATGCCGTTCCTTTTTTTATTTTTATTCGGGTATTCCTCATTTACGTTTAGCCCGATTTTTCAAAAATTAGCCATTGGCCAATACATGGCCAGCCGGACTTATGATAAAATAAATACATAATCAGTTCAAAGGCAGATATTCCCGAAAGGAGAGGTTTTATGAAACATAAGCTTATGGCGTGTACACTTGCGTTTGTGCTGTGTCTTATGCCCCTTGGTGCATTTGCGGAGGCAGGGCAGGCAAGTGAGCCGAAACAAGACGTACTGCACGAAATGTTCAGCGGTATTGACGAGGTAAGCCCCGACGATCCGGCGGCGCAGCTGCCCTATTTGGACGGCACGGTGCTTTCGGATGTGCGCGAGCCGCTCTATGTATATGACGGCGGCAGCAAGCTGTTTGGAGACAGCGCCTCCCCTTCTGAAAATTTAACGTGGAAAAGTGCATCGGCCGCACAGCTTGCAGCCGGAGCGGTGACTGTGGGCGGCAAGACCTATAATTTGAGCAATACATACAAGCTTTTGAGCAGCGGCGAAGGTGACCTAAACGGAGACGGCCGAAAAAATGAGCTGGCCGTTTTGGCCGCCGCCAAAACGACCGATAACCGCTCTTTGCTGCTGCTTTGCACGGCCGAAGCGCAGCTTGCGCCCGTGCTTGTGCCGATTGCCGTGTTATACGACAGCGGTACGGCCGCGGCCGATTTTTATGCCGATGCCAACCAATTTGTCAATGCCATGTCGGTTGTCTGCGCCGATTTAAACGGCGACGGGTATGACGAAATTGTCACCACCACGCCCACAAACGGCTTTGGCGACAGTAACATGAGCAAATACGGCTTTGATAACTTCGGCGGCAGCTATTTATGGAGTCTGACATCTGAAAACCGCACGGCGGAAAGCTTTAAAACCGCAAGCGGCTGGGACCAAAATCCGCGGACGTTTATGAACAGCCTGCTCACCTGGCCGGGCACCTGTTACATCGGTGCGCCGGGCGTAACGGCCTCTGTTGCGGCGGCCGATATTGACGGTGACGGCTGCGACGATTTGGTTACGGCCATTTGCAGCGACAACGTGCAATATAACGCAAACTATGCAAGCAATATGCTGGCGGTATATTACATCGGCGGCGACCCCGACCTTTCAAATCTTTGGTCAAACCGCAAAATCCTGTTGGATCAAATTGCAAACGATGTGAAAACCGCCCTGCGTCTTAACACAACAACCGGCGATGCATCGGGTGTCGGTGTTGCAATTTGTGACATTGACGGTTCCGGCAAGCCAACCGTTTTCCTTTCCTTAAAAGAAACGCTCCACCATTGGTCGGGCTACAACGGGGACAAAATGCTGACTCCGAGCTATTATGTGCTGGCGATGGATTATCAAAAGGACAAAAACCGCTTTACAAGCTCTACCGTGTATCACGGCGGCATGTATAAGCACGGCTGGCTGGACAGAGCATCGAGCCAATATGTGTATAAAACCGATTTGGAGGACTCCGCACCCATCCGCATCGGTGTTTTGCAAAACGATTTTGGCCGCGCGGCACAGGCAGAGGATCAAAATTTTGTTTCCTCCGGTACGCTGGTGGTTGACCAAAAGCTGATCCCCTTTGTGCGCTACCCGGACGGCAACACCTATCGGTATGACGCGAAGGATATCGGCTCCTTCACCGGCAGCTGGGGCGCTGATTATGACAAAACGGCGTACGACTTTGCCGGTACGGACTGCATTTTTTACGATAACGGCATTTACGTAACGGATATCCGCACGGCGAACATCAGCTTTGACGAAAGCGGCTATCGTGATGCGGCGCTGGTGCGCGCTTATACGAGCGGCGGCAAGCAGGTGGTGTATTATCTGGCGCCGAACGGCAGCGGCTACACCATGCACCCAACTTCGGCGCAGCTTGGCAGCAGCACGGGTTACGGCATTATCGCCATGCCGGACACCGATGCCGATTCGATTTATCTGCAATATCAAAAGCATGTATTCTTTTGGGCAGACCCCGTCATTATTACGGCGCTGGCCTCACCGCCGTACTTCGGGTCGCTCCCTTCGGATATGTACATCAACAGCCAAACTACCTACGGCCGCAGCACCATGACGGCCGGCGGTGCGACCGAATCGTTCTCGGTTTCGGCCGGTATTTATATTTCGACCGAAATTAAGGCCGGTCACGGCGGCACGGCCGGTGTGTTTGAATCGGAAAGCGAAGCGATGCAAAGCTCTACCATTGATAAAGAAAAAACCAGGGAAGTCACCTATACGCAAAGCTTTTCTACCAGCGGCGGCGAGGATACCGTTGTGCTGACCACCATCGGTTACGATGCCTATGCCTACACGGCCTATTACCCCGGCACGGACGGGAAGCTTGCTTCTTCGGACTATGTTGTGTATGTGCCGCGTGACGGATCTGACGCGATTAAAACCGCAACCTTAACATATGAGGATTATCTTGCCTTTAGGCCGTATGCAAACGGCGCGCTGCCCGACCTTTCCGATGTGTTCAGCCACACAATCGGTGAGCCGGATACGTACCCGATGGACACGCCGAATCACAGCCACGTGCTTTCCGGCAGCGTCATGTCTTATCCGCGTACGTCAACCTTCCCCTCTAACCTGGGCAGCCAAACCATGTCGATTGATATTACGGAGCAAACAAGTGAGACTACCTCGGCCGGGTCATCCGTCAGCACCAAAATCGGTGGCGGTATCGAAGCGGAGGCCGAAGGAATTTTTAACCTTGTGGACGTGGGCACCAAGGTTACGGTCGGCAGCTCAACCACCCGTGAGCACGAAAGCGGCCGCATTACCACAAGCGCCGTGGGCACCAGCTTTGAAGGTACCGTGTTCGGTCAGGGCGACGGCATGAACGTAAGCGGCAGCGGCGAGCAAAAGGCCGACTTTAACTGGCGGCTTTTGCACTATATTTACAACGCAAAAGAGGGCGACCGTGTACAGCAGTTCCCGGTTGTTACCTATATTCTTTCGGGCGTTAAAAATCCGGGCGGCGTTGTGCCGAACAGCGTGACGGTATCGCCCATTAAAAATACGATTGAGCAGGTCGGTCCTGCCACGCCGAACTTTGAAAGCACGGCCGAATTTTCGGTGATTGCGGACGGCGTAACGCGCGAAGCGTATACCGCGCTGGAGGACGCGCCGCAGGGCATGACCCTAAAAGCAAACGGCAATGTTGCCCAAAGCGGCGCCTTCTATTTCGGCATCAGCATTAACAGCAATGTACAGCCCGGCACGTATAACGTGCGGCTGAACGTGGGCGGCAAACGTTCCGACCCGTTCCCTGTTATTGTTACGCCATATACGGCGCCCGTTTGGCTGGATACGGATGTAAAGGAGCTGGACTTTGGCAGCGTCCGCGTAAGCGAAGTGCGCGGCACACCGGCAGCAGCGGCACAAACCGTAACGGTTTCCAATCTCCATACCGAAGCCCTGCAGGGTCTTACGGCGAGCATGCAGTCGGGGGATGACAGTCCGTTTACCGTAACAACCGCACTTTCTTCCCCTACGCTTGCAGCTAAGGGCACATCGGGCGATACCGCAACCGTACAGGTTGCGCCCAAAAAGGGTCTGGGCGTGGGCACGCATACCGATACGCTGATTATTCAAAACGCGCAAACGAAGACGCCCGTTGCGCTGACCTACACCGTTACAAGCCCCACCATTCCGAGTGCACCGTATTTTGCCAATACCTGGCCGCACATGGTTAATCCCATTCAGGCAGATATTTCCGCACCCAAGGATGACGGCGGCGCGCGCATACAGTACTATCTTTACACACTGAAGGATCATGCGAGCTATTTGGAAGCGGACGGCACACAAAAATGGAACAGGGATAATGCCACCGCGCAAGCCGGTTCGAGCTTCACCTTAAAGCTGCCCGATACGCTCACGGTCGGCGAAAGCTATACTCTTGGCGTAAAGGCTGTGAACAGCTGCGGCGAAAGCGCCCCCGGCTGGTTTACCTTTACGGTGGATCATGCAGAGGATGACCCCGGCGAAGCGCAGAATCCGCAGATTCATCCGTTCGGCGGCGGCCTGACCGTCACCTGGGACGCACCTGCACATTGGGGCGAAAACGAGTATGTTTCGGATGTGGGTTTTAAAACGTATAACATTTGGCTGCAGGATGATGCAGGCAATTACATCAATCAAGAACAGGTATATGAAGATTACGTCCTGCGCGGCCAAAGCGACCGTGAATGTACGTTTACGGGTTTAACCAACGGCAAAACCTATTCTGTAACACTGCAAACGCGGTCAACCAACCGGTATACGGAGGTATATTTGCAGGGCACACCGACAGCGGACGCTGTAACGCCTTCGCGCCCTGCTAAGCTAAAGGCCGAAATGAGCTATCGGCAGGCTGTTCTCAGTTGGGAAGCCCCTGCCTCAAACGGCAATGCGGCCATCACGGGGTATAAGGTCTCTAAAGACGGCGGCGCAAGCTGGACATCGGTAGGCGCTGCCACCACCTGTACCTTAACGGATCTTAAGGTGAACCAAGCCTATACCTTTATGGTTTGTGCGGAAAACAGCGCCGGAACAGGCGCGGCGGCAACAACCCTGCAAACCGTGCCCCACAAGCTGAGCGCGCCGAATCTCGACACCGTTATTGCCGGTTATGAGCAGCTGGAGGCCGTTTGGACACCGCCCGAAAACGAGACTGTTATCGGCTATGAAGCACGGCTGGATGAAGGCGTTTGGCAAGCCATAGAGCCGATTACGATAAACGGTAAGCTGCATTATATTTTTGACGGACTGCAAAACGGTCATGAATACGCCGTGGAAATCCGTGCGGTGGATGCCGAAGGCGGCGGCATAGCGGCCAGGGGCAAAAACAATGCACTCTCTCTGACCACGCCGCAGGAGGAAGCGCCGCGCAAGGTGCAAAACGTACGCGTTCAGGCACGCAACGGCGGTATTCAGCTTTACGGCGCACCGTATGACGAAGCGGATTCTATGCGCTATATGGTAGGCGGCCGCAACGATTCGTGGTATACGTTTGATGACGGCCGATTTATCGGCTATCTGGAAAACGGCAAAACCTACACGGTGGGGATCACGTCAACGCGCAAGCACAGCCAATACGGCCACACTCTGCAAACCGCGCAATACTTTACGGTCACGCCGTCGGCAAACGAGGCAGGTGCACCGTCCGGGCTTTCGCTGCAAGCGGCGCTGGGAACGGATTACCTGCGGTTGGAATGGACTCTGGAAAATGACGGCGGCGATACGGTCGAATATCATGTTGCGCTCGGCAACGATTCGGATCATACCATTGTTCTGCCGGCAGAAGTGACGACCCTGACGCTGCCTTGCACGGTAGAGGAACGGAGCAAAAACTACAGCTACATTGAAGTGACTGCCCAAAACAGCGTTGATTCGGTTTGGAGCTACGTATATCCCGGTCTGTCAACCGTGATAGAGGGTGACAGTATTCTGACCGCGGCCAAGGGACACGGTACGGTGCAAAGCGCGCCGTATAAGCTGGTGGGAACCTATTGGGGCGCGGATGAATCGGGCAATATGGTGCCAAAGACGGAGGACATCAGCGATTCGGCAACATGGAGCCTGACCTCTCCGAACACGGCTATCAGCTGGGATGCGGAAAGCCGCCGCATTGTAATCGGGGCGGACTTGCCGGACGGCATTTATGAAGCGGTTGTTTGCGCTAAGGATAAGGACCATGGTGCGATTGTTTTTGAGCACAAGGTCACCATTTATGCCGGTGAAACGGCACGGCTGTTTTCGGCCGACGTAACAGGCAACGGCCTTTCGGTCAGCCTGCAATTGCCGCAATCGTTCGGCAATGCGCTGCTGTGCACGGCAACGTATGATGCATCGGGCAGACTGCTGACCGTTGTGCGGCAAAGTGTATCGCCGACAGCGGCAGACGGCGGCAGCGTTTCGGTGTCGGTTGCAGCACAATCGGCCAAAACCGCAAAGGTTATGCTGCTGCAAGACGCTAAAAGCATGCGTCCGCTGTGCCCAAGCCTGCCGGTTTCGCTGCAATAATCAAAATGACACAACATAAATAAGACAGTAACCCCCAAAACGGCCTGTTCGCCGCTTTGGGGGTTGTTTTATGGGGGGAGGTT
>ERZ1035032.1974-NODE-1974-length-11913-cov-4.407573_pt1 | contig 11913 bp, 10 predicted proteins | sample MGYA00520693_ERZ1035032 | MGnify/ENA primary metagenome ERZ1035032 (study PRJEB33766, sample SAMN09781740) | gut metagenome | biome: gut microbiome | host: Homo sapiens | place: Madagascar | study: EMG produced TPA metagenomics assembly of the PRJNA485056 data...
TTTCAGAAGATCTCCGAGGCGATCCGCTTCCTTGGCTGCCATCTCCTCCGGGGTAGGCGTTTTCTGATCCTGCTCCTGTGCGAAAGTATTGACACAAAGAAAAACGGAAAGAACTGCAAACAAAACTTTCTTCATAGCTATATAATATTTATTTCCCTATATTTGTATTTGTCCAGGGAGTATCCGGACAAAATTACGTAATTAATATAATAGAACAAAATATGAAGATAAAAGCAATCCTGGGAGCGCTGGCGGCAACAGCCGTCTTCGGTTCATTCGCCGCCGACAGCGCCAAGGCATGTACCAATGTCATTGTAACCAAAGGAGCCAGCGCGGATGGCTCATGTATGATTTCCTACGCCGCCGACTCGCATTGGCTTTACGGAGAATTGTATTTCAAGCCGCAGGCTGATTGGAAAAGAGGGGATAAGCTTCGCGTATCTGATTGGGATACAGGACAATACCTCGGGCTCATTGACCAGGTCGAGCATACTTATAAGACCGTCGGAAACATGAATGAGCATCAGCTCATCATTGCGGAAACGACTTTTGGCGGCAGGCATGGATTGAATGATCCTAATGGTATAATGGACTATGGATCACTTATTTACATTGCCCTTCAGAGAGCAAGGACCGCCAGGGAAGCCATTAAGGTGATGACCGGGTTGACAGACAAATACGGCTATTTCTCCGAGGGTGAATCATTCTCCATCGCGGACAAGAACGAGGCGTGGATAATGGAAATGGTCGGCAAGGGAACATCCGAGAAAGGCGCAGTGTGGGTGGCTGTGCGCATCCCTGACGGCTATATCAGCTGCCATGCGAACCAGTCCCGCATCACGACTTTCCCTCTCAATGACCCTGAAAATTGCATCTATGCTCCGGATGTCATCGACTTTGCCAGAAAGCAAGGCTGGTATAGCGGACCGGACAGCGAGTTCAGCTTCCGTGACGCGTATTGCCCTGCCGATTTCGGCGCGTTGAGAGGATGCGAGGCCAGAGTCTGGAGCGCATTCAACATTCTCAGCAACGGATGGTTCACATTCGACGACGGCAACGGCAATATGATCACGAAGGATGCCTACGCATACGTGGATTACGCCATGGGACATAACCCCGAGAACCGTATGCCGCTGTGGATCAAGCCTGCCAAGAAGGTGACTGTCAAGAATGTAGCCGATGTCATGCGCGACCATTACGAAGGTACGCCAATGGATATGACCACCGATATCGGAGCCGGTGGCAATGCCCTTCCATATCGTTGGAGGCCAATGGATTTCGAGTACAATGGCAAGACATATACCAATGAGCGTGCTATCGCTACCCAGCAGACCGGTTTCTGGTTCGTGGGACAGTCCAGAGGCGATTTTCCCGATGTCATCGGCGGCCTCATCTGGTTCGGCACCGATGATGCGGCGACTTCGTATCTCACCCCGATTTACACCAATATCAACAGGGTCCCTGAATGCTTCCGTGAGGGCAACGGCGATTTGCTGACTTATTCGAACACATCTTCTTTCTGGATTAACAACAGGATTACAAATGCTTGCTACAGAATGTATAACATTATGGCTCCATACGTGCGTGAACGCATTGACGCATTCGAAAACGAGCAGATGGTGAAGGTCCGTGAGAATGACAACAAGGCGCTCGACTTGTTCAAGCAGGCGATGGACGGTGCAGAGAAGAAAGGCAAGAAGGCATCGGTTGCATACGACGTCATGTCAGATACCGGTTCTTCTTTCTCAGCGGTCAAGTCTCTTCTCACGAAGTACTCCGTAGACACAGCCCAGAAGATGTTCAAGGCATGGCAGGAACTGGAAATCACCATGACCGTGAAATTTATCGACGGCAATGTGAAGGCGCAGAATCCTGACGGCTCGTTCAAGCACACGGAATTTTCAGCCGGCTGTCCTGACGGCCTGACCCAGCCTGGTTACACCGACACCTGGAAAGAGGCCGTAGTCCACTTCCATGGCGATGTGATCGAAGAAAAACCAGTGGAGACCAAGTAGTTAAAATTGATAAATAAAAAAAACACCGGCGGGAGTGAAATGTTCAGTCCCGCCGGTGTTTTTTATGTTCTTCAGCTTAGGTGGCCTATTTGAATGCGGCTACGTCTGCTGAACATGTAGGAATGATTTCGAGCTTGCTGTCGTAGAGTTCCGCTACGCCCTTCACGTTGCCGGTCTTGTTGGCAGAGAAGGTTTCCTTTCCGAATTTGGCTGCGGAAACGGCGTACACGGTGACGGTCGTGCCGTTCTTGCCTACGAAACTGTGTCCTCCCTTATAATTGCTGTTGTACCATGTGCTGCTGTAGTCCGGAGAAGTCACGTCTTTCACGCAGACATATTGACCTACATAGTCAGATATCTGATTGTCAGCAATTTCAGGAACCTTGATGCTTACATTCTCTTTCGTTTGATAAATGGTGAAATTTGAGATGGCAGGAAGTTTCTTTGAAACTGTATACTTGGCAGATTTCAGGCTGACGATGACCTTCGTTCCTACAGGAAGAGAGGTTTCAGTGTGATTCTCTCCCTTCAGGATAATGCCGGAATGTGCCGCACCTGTGTTGTCCACAAGAGCAATGACGCCCTTCAAGTTGCCACCTTCATTGTTTGCAGCCACATAACCCTTGACGGCGATAGCGATATCTGACGTTATTTCTGAACCGGAAGCGAGACCTTTTAGTTTCTTGTTCAATTCAGTGACGGTAATGGCATCTTTCTCCTCAGGTTTCTCCTCTTTTTCCAGTGGTTCGAGGCTTGTCACCATCGTGGAAATATATTTTACATTGTCGCTTTCGGTCTTGCCGAGAGTATATCCTTTCACAATGATTTTTTTGCCCTCGTATTTGGTGATTTTGAAGCTTTCGTCGACGTAGGACAATGTAAACTTAACATCAGTGCCCTCGATTTCCACATTGTTGTGCCATTGGAAAATCTTGTCCTGATATGACTTCAGAGTGCCTGTGAAGGTGATATATTTGATAACAGGAGCATTGTTCACATAAGCATTGGCCTGAGCCGCCTTGAACTCCTCTGCTGCCGGCTCCTTGATGGTTGTGTTTCCGGTCACATTGACCTCGGAGATTCCGTCGAACTGCTTCATTCCGCCGTATTCGGTGGTAGGGCCTTCAATGGTTACGGTCTTGCCGGCCTCCATGGTGTGGCCTTTCTTGAACACCAGAATTGATCCGGTATTGTCCTGGACAAGGAATCCTTTGGTATGGGTGGCGATTACCGTGCCCGCGATTTTGTACATGTTGTCCACCGGCTTGGCGATGACATCGGAAATCTTGGACACAGGAACCACGACAACTTTGCCGAATTCCACTGCCTGACCGCCGTTGCCTTCTGTGAGGAGCACGTCATCAAGTCTGTTTGTGCTGAAATTCTTGGAAGAAAATCTGATGTACAATGTTTTGGTGCCGGCAGGAAGCGTGAAGTCAGCTGTCGCACGACGCCATTTTCCGTCAGGAGTATTCTCTACTCCGCCGAAATCGTAGTCCAATGCTGGTGACCAGGTCTTGCCGTCCTCGGACAGCTGTACCAGGAACGCGCATCTGAGGAACGTGTTAGTGCTTCCCTGCGAGTAATATTGCGCGCCGAAAGTGAGTCTCAATTTCTCGGAAGGAACTGCTATCTTGCAGATTGTGAAATGGTTAGGCTTGGCTTCTGAACCGCAGAAAAGAAGATTGTTCTTACCGGTTCCCTCGTAGCATGAAAGCGAGCCCTTGGATTCCTGATTTGAACGTACGGACATTTCCTGATAGTCGTATTCCACGTTTGCGGCTCCGGAACCCTTTCCGTTCATCCATCCGTCGAATTGCTCAAGTGCAGGCCAGCCTTTCGCCGTCTGGTATTTGTCTTTATCCTGTACGGCCTTTTCCTTGTCGAAACTGCTGTAGAAGATTGCGCCTTCCGGAACGTATTCCTGATACTCGCCATTGTCCTTTACATCTACCGGAATGATATACATGTATGTGTTATAGGAACCGGTAAGCCAGCCGGAAATGGTGACATTGTGGTTGTTGTATTTCTCCTTGAATTCGTCGGACATGTAGTCGATGCTGGCGATGTTGTCAGTTCCGTCGATTTCCACATTGACGTAATTGCCTGAAACAGAGAGGACTCCTGAGAAGCTGACATATTTTATTTCAGGAGCGGTCTCCTTCATATATGCGTCAATGTCCTTTGCCGTGAACTGTGCCGGTTTCGGCTGTTTGAATTTGCCGTGCCAGGTCTTCACGAGCTTCACCCCTTTGGTGAACTGGCGGCATTTGTTGTACGTGGCCGTGGTACCGGATTCGACAGTAACCATGTCGCCGATGGTGAAATTGTGCTTCTCGCCGATAAATGCGTAGATGCTGCTGCCGTTTTCCTGAAGGAGAACGCCTTGGGTGTTGGCTGCCACGACGGTAACGCATTCGAGATTGGTGAATGTGACGCCGTCTTCTGCTTTCAGGACATCTGCAATCGTGAGTTCGTTAGTTTTTACGGGTTTGTCATCGTCGCTGGTGCAGGCGATTGCTGACACGCTCAATGCCATGATACCTATTGCCTTGAGTGTCTTTTTCCAGATTGAATAATTCATTTATATACTATAAAATTGGTGATTCAGGGGTTGCCTCAAATTTTTCCGGGTGCAAAAGTAGGTCTATTTTCGGAATCTGCCAAAAAATAAAGGGTCGGCCATAAAACCAACCCTTTACATGTAATTGCTGAAAGCGGAAGCGGCAGGATTCGAACCTGCGAACCGCTTTGACACGGTCAACTGTTTTCGAGGCAGCCTCCTTCAGCCACTCGGACACGCTTCCGAGGGCCAAATTTACGGCAAGTCCACGGATTTAACAAGTTTTTCTGCCAAATCTATAAATGCCAGGCCGTCAGGTCGCGACGACAGGGCTGCAGGCTCACCTGCATCACCGTTTTCGCGGATGCTCTGAACTATCGGAATCTGTCCGAGCAGTGGCACGCCGTACTTCTCAGCCATCTTCAGGCCACCGTCTTTACCGAAGATAAAATATTTGTTTTCAGGCAGTTCTGCAGGTGTGAACCATGACATGTTTTCCACTATACCGAAGATCCGGCGGTTGATGTTCTTGTTGCGGAACATGTCTACGCCCTTCTCCACGTCAGCGAGAGCCACGTCCTGAGGTGTGGTCACGATAACTGCACCCTCCATCGGAATGTCCTGGACCAGAGAAATATGGATGTCGCCCGTTCCAGGAGGCATGTCTATGAGCAGATAGTCAAGATTACCCCAGCGAACCTGCAGAATCATCTGTTTCAATGCATTGCAAGCCATTGGGCCTCTCCAGATGAGTGCCTGTCCAGGCTCTGCGAAATAGCCGATGGACATCCATTTCACGCCATACTTTTCAATCGGCATGATGATCTCATGGTCGCCCTCGTTGACAGCCTCGGGAAGCGCGCCCTCCGTAGCCGTCATTTTCGGAACAGAAGGACCGTAGACATCGGCATCCGCCAATCCAACCTTATATCCGAGACGTGCCAATGCTACTGCAAGATTGACCGCTACGGTGGATTTGCCCACGCCGCCTTTTCCTGATGCGACACCGATGATGTGGCGGACATTGTTCACCTCATCCAGAGTGAGATTGAGTCCGGTCTGCTTTTTCGGAGCGCTTTCCTCCTTCACTATAGTCTTGATTTCCACGTCTTTGACTTCAGGGGCATGACGATATATGGCCGCCTTCGCACTGCTCATGATATACTCCGCAAGCGGGTCACGATGCTTTGAGAAAGCGAGGGTTACCGTCACCTTGTCCCCTGAGATTTCCACCTTGTCTACCAAACCCAGCTCCACGATGTTACGGTCTCCCTTTCCGGGGTGCGTAACATCGAAGAGCATCTTCATTACCTCATTTTCCTTCATCACTTATTGTTATTTTTCAATATTCATTTCATTCAGCAGATATCCTGCGCCGCCGAACTTGTCGACCATGAACAACACATAATGTATGTCCACGCAGATACATCTCTGTAAATCAGGCTCGAACATCACGTCGCTCGACATTGATTCCCAGTTGCCGTCGAAAGCGAGACCGATAAGGCGGCCTTCCGCATCGAGCACAGGGCTTCCTGAATTACCGCCGGTAATGTCGCAGTTCGTCAAGAAACAAGTCGGAACCTTGCCCTCGGTATTGGCATACTGACCGAAATCATGAGCTTCGTAGAGAGCCTTGACCTTGGCAGGAACACGGAACTCGTAATTGTCCGGATCCTCTTTTTCCATCACGCCGGCGAGAGTGGTGTAGTATTTATATACGACGCCGTCAGCAGGAGAATACCCCTTCACGGTGCCGTAAGTCAGTCGCATAGTGGAGTTTGCATCCGGATAAGAAGGCTTGCCTTTCTCCCATTCGAGGAGACCTGCCGCAAATGCCTTGCTGCCGGCAGCGAGTTTCACATTGGCAGCTTTCATCGACTTGTAGAGAGGACTGTACTTCTCAATGATCGCATTGTAGAGGACCAATGCCGGTTCGTTCCTGAATTCCTTGAAAGACTTGATGTCAGAGTTCTGCATCTTCTCGTCCGAAGCGAAAATGCTGTGGTCGTAAAGGTCTGATACATAAGCGTCAATGTCCATTGTCGCGAAGTCATGACCCTCGATTTCCGGAAAGTCTGAAGGTCTGGCGTTGTCACGATAGAACTTCAGGAGTCCGGCCGTAAGTTTTCTCTCAAGCGGCTCGTAATAATCCTTGAAAGCGCCCTTCATCGCCTCCTTTGCAGCGACGAAAGCGGCAGCTGTATCTTCTGGATGAGCCCTGAATTTCAGCATGAGCGTCTGTGCGTAATCACCTATCAGATTGCACATTCCGATATTGAGCGGCGCCTCCAGAATCAGCCTGAATGCGAGCTCGTCAGCGGAAGTTTCGTCAATGACGGACTTGATATCGGTCAATGCCGAGCCATAAGCTGCTTTACGTTTCTTGTTGGCATTCACCCATTTCATGAAATCAGCCTCTTTCTGCTCCTCGCGGCCGATGATGTTCAGCTTTTCAAATGCCTTCTTCTCACCGATCCATTTTTTCCATCCGTTGGAAGAACCGGCATACTTGTTCGCATACTGAAGACGTACGGCAGGATCAGCCTCCATGCCCTCCTTCATTATGCTCTGTCTCAATGTCCTGGCAGCGATGCTGACATCCTGTTTGCGGATCATCTGCTCCAGCATTGACGCAGTCTGGAACCTCTGCGTGCGTCCAGGATAGCCCATAACCATCGCGTAATCGCCCTCGTTCACTCCTTTCAATGATATTTTCAATGACTGTTTAGGTGTCATAGGAACATTGTCCTCGGAATAATCTGCAGGCTCATTGTCCTTATTCGCGTAAACGCGGAACATTGAGAAGTCGCAGGTATGGCGCGGCCACATCCAGTTGTCGGTCTCGCCGCCGAATTTGCCCATTGAAGCCGGAGGGGCACCTACGAAACGCACGTCGCGGTAAACCTTGTCGATGATGAGGTAGCTTACATTGTCATTGTAATAATTGATGATGCGGACCTGGCAGTTCGGGTTGGCGGCCTCGGTCGTGCTGATGAGCTGCTCGCGTGCGGCCATGTAAGCCTTCATCGCAAGTTCCTCGGCATTGGCGCTGTCCTTGTATTCCTTCAATGCCGCTGTCCTGGATTTTTCCAGAATGGCGGTCACGTCGGTCATGCTCTGCAGGAATCTCACCGTGAGTCCCGGCACCGGCAGTTCCTCGGTATTCTTCATTGCCCAGAAGCCGTCTTCCAGATAGTTGTGCTCCGGGGTACTGAGTTTCTGGATGCTGCCGTAGCCGCAGTGGTGGTTCGTCACGAGAAGTCCCTTGTCAGAAATCATCTCGCCCGTGCAGCCTCCGCCGAACTGTACGATGGCATCTTTCAATGAACTGTGGTTTATGTCATAAATCTGCTCCGGAGTCAGGCGGCAGCCAATGTTCGCCATCGCCTTGCCGTTCATTTTCTGAAGAAGCGGCAGCAACCACATTCCTTCGTCGGCGCGCGCCCCAAAAGTGAGCATCAAAAACGCCGAAATCGCAAAAAGTGTTTTTTTCATATTATATCAATGTTTGTTTGCATATTCTTTTTTTTCAAGCCGCCGGCACGCCTCCTGCCAGCCGCATCATACAAAGATAATGTTCTCAGTTGGATTTTCATAGTGCCTTTACTTGCTCGCCGATAAACCCTGAAATCAACTTTGAGAATTCAGGTGGGATTAATGTCTGAGCTTTGTCGCGGAAGGTCGTGACAGAAGAGATGACTTCCTCAATTATGTTATTGGCGTCGCGGACATCATTTTCTTTAGCCAAACGCAAGAGCTGTTCTCTGGAAATGTTCCGGTCGCATTCTTCAATGCTCATGGCGTGCCGTTCGCCGATGAACCTGTTCTTGTAGTTGACGGTAAATGTCAAATCGTAGGCTGGCGCCAGGCTCCATACTCCATTCTCATCCATCAGGAAAGAGAAGTTCTTGTCGTGGTCATCCGTAACGCCTGCCAGATATTGAAGACGGTCCTTCTGAAAAGCTGTTCAATGTCTTGATATTCGAGGTGTAATGCCCTGCATTTCTTGAATATGTCATCGTATGAAGATATTTCTCCGCACAAGGAGCGTAGTGTGGCGGAATGGATTTTTCTGCCATTCTTCCGGTCGAATCTTTCGGTGAGAAAGTGGTTCGCACCTCCAACTGGAAGTAGTGAAGAGTTTTCCATACGGATGCCACAAGCTTTGGCCATCAAATAGTAGACGTATTCTATCTCGGCAGCAGGCCATCTGTCGGAATCCTTGAATTTTAGGATATATTGGGTAAACGCCTCAGGAAGAAGCACTTGTCCGGATTTTATTTCTTTGGTGTCCCAGTTTATAGCAATGATTGCTTTAGGATGTTTTCCACCGGCACTCATGCCTACGCTCATAAGGTCGTTGATGCCCGGATTGTCGTCGAGGTTTATGCTTAGAGACTCTCGTTGAGAGAGGATTTCTTTGGCGCAATGATATAAATCTTCCAAAATAAGATTCGAAGTGGAGGGGGATTGATATATTTCCGGTATGAATTCGAAGCCTCCCATTCCTCTTTTCCCGATGAAAGCGAGTTTGTCTACAGGCGTCACATCGTGGGCCCGTATTCCGTTGGATTCTATCCATCTGGAAAACACCTCATTTCCCCAATCGTCAGGTAAAGAGCTACTTATGAATCTGGGTAAACCTTCATATTCATTCCGTCGGCAAATATCTGACAACCCTTGCCGGACTAGATATTTGGAAACTTGGTAAGGTCCCAGAGGGTCGGCATTCAGGCCATATTTATGATATTCCGGGTTGAATGACACGAGCGCACCAACCTTTCCGAAACCGTTGCGGTAGCCTCCCTGCCACACCAACTTGCATACTTCCTTCTCGTAGAGGGAGACTGTGACTATATTATTTTTCATCGTTTCGTTTCCTGACCCTGAATTGTTGTTTCTGAGAAGTATTATAAAGGCTGGCCGGCATTTCCGGAATCATGCCGGATATGCCGTCAAGTTTTTGGATTGCCCGCATTAATGCGACGAAGTTATCCAGTCGCATTGCCGTGCACTCGCCGCGTTCGAACCGGACAATCGTCATTACGGATACGCCGCTTTGTCTGGACACTTCTTTCTGCGTGAGACGAAGTGCCATACGATAATTCTTGAAGCGTGCCCCAAGATCCACGATGATGTCATTGTTCGACCTCTCGTAGAGGTCATTATCTATATACTGATCCATACATGCAAATATACATATTTGGATAATTATATCAAATATTTCGTGATAAATCAACAAATATGGATACTTAACATTTGTGTGTTTCTATTCGCCGAATAACGAGGGCTCCAGTTGTTTCGGATGGAAACTCATGCGGTGGTAGGGGGTGTAGCCGAACTTCTTGATGGCGGCGATGTGCTCGGGAGTGGGGTAGCCCATATTGCGTTCCCAGCCGTATTGGGGATACTCCTTCGCGATTATTTGCATGAACTCGTCCCGGTAAGTCTTGGCTAGGACTGATGCGGCGGCAATGGGCGCGTATGTGGCATCTCCTTTTACAACCGTTTGGTAATCAGTTGATTTGTACTTTCCGAAGGGCCTGAATTTATTGCCGTCGATGAGCAGGAAATCCGGTGCCGGCTCAAGTCTGGACACGGCACGCTGCATCCCCGTCACGGACGCCCACAAGATATTCAACTCGTCAATCTCCTCAGGAGAAACTTCCTCTACGGCCCACGCAATAGCTTCTTTTTCAATGACTTTCCTTACTTCATCCCTATGAGCGGCAGTCATTTTCTTGGAGTCGTCCAGCAGCGGGTGGTAAAAATCTTTCGGCAATATGACAGCCGCGGCAAATACGGGGCCGGCCAACGGTCCGCGTCCGGCTTCGTCGCATCCTGCCTCAATGAGTTCTTCGTGGAGAAAATTCTTTAGATTCGGCAACTTCATCTTCATTCTGTATGGATATGCGAAATTAATGATTTTTTCCCGCATTTGATGGCCTGTGAAACCTATAATTACGAGTGTCTTCTGTCAGGTAAACTTGTCTTTTGTGAAATAAAAACCGGACACGCTGACAATAAAAATATGTCAACAATTCGAAAATCTTATCAAATCGACATAAAAAACATAAATTAATGGCCGAATACAGTCACCCTCCCTTGATATTTCGTAAAAGGTAAACGAGATTTGCGGATGAACAATGGCTGAATGCAGTCGGACTCTTATAAAAACTGAAACAATATGAAGAAAGGAATTGCAGACAAGGAATTGCGGAAAGCTTACGAGGCTTTCGGACGGATGATGGTAGAGGAAGAAGTCTACATGGAGGAGACATTGACATTCGACGATGTCTGCCGCAGGATCGGGATTGAAACAGGGGCGCTGGAAAGGCTGATATTTTCCGAGATGGGGATGACCGGCAGGCAGCTGATGGAAGCGTATAGGGAGGGGATTGTCCCCGGCCGTATCAATGATTTTTTATAAAATGTTTTAAAAATAAGTGCCGAATCTATTGTTATTGCATATCTGTTTTATTAGATTTGCAATAGAAGCGGCACAAGCTGCTTCTGGCGTATTCTACGGAATCGTCTAGTGACATATTATAAACTAATAACATATCAAGGTCATGAAATCCTATTCTACTAAAGACATCCGGAACGTGGTCTTGCTTGGCAGTACCAAGTCAGGCAAGACCACATTAGCGGAGGCGATGCTTTACGAGGGTAAAGTCATTGACAGACGCGGCTCGGTCGAGAACAAGAACACTGTATCAGACAATACTGAAATCGAGCAGATGAACCAGAGATCCATTTTCTCTACACCTTTATATGCGGAGTTTATGGATACCAAGTTCAATATTATTGATACCCCGGGTTCTGATGATTTCGTAGGAGGTGCCGTTTCGGCATTCAAGGTTTGCGAAAACGGTATTCTCGTCATCAATGCCCAGCAGGGAGTGGAAGTGGGGACAGAAATATTCGCCCGTTATGCAGAACAGTACAATGTTCCTATTATCGTGGCAGTAAACCAGCTTGACAGCGAAAAGGCAGACTGGGATGCTGTTCAGGCAAGCATGAAAGAGGCTTTCGGGAACAAGCCTGTAATCATTCAGTTCCCGGTGAATCCAGGTCCGTCATTTGACGGTTTCGTGGATGTCCTCAAGATGAAATATTATCATTTTACTGATGATAATGGAACCAGAGAGGATAGGGAAATCCCTGAAAATCTTAAAGATGAAGCTGAACTTCTGCGTCAGGCTCTTATCGAGACGGCGGCAGAATACGATGATACATTGATGGAGAAATTCTTCGAGGCGGGAGCGCTTACCGAAGATGAAATCAGAAAGGGTCTCGGTATAGGAATCCGTGCCGGCAAGGTGCTTCCTGTAT